>JABAHS010001124.1_pt2 | contig 18709 bp, 21 predicted proteins | sample 7062111 | NCBI WGS metagenome assembly JABAHS01 (sample SAMN14534600, study PRJNA622989) | marine sediment metagenome | biome: marine biome [ENVO:00000428]; feature: marine pelagic biome [ENVO:01000023]; material: deep marine sediment [ENVO:00002113]; isolation source: pool of 4 deep marine... | reverse complement strand
GACGGCATGCACGAACAGCAGGTCATCGCGGCCTGCGGCGAGCCGACGTCCGTCCGGCATCTGGGGCATGCTATACGCGCATACGATTACCGCTACCGTCTTCGTGGCGGAGGCTACACCTATTACCGCATGCCCGGCGTCGGTCATTTTGCTACGGAAGTTGCCATCACGGAATTCGTCTACAACTTCGGGCCGCGCAAACTCATGCGGCGCCTGATCTTCGAGGGAAACGTCCTCGTCGAAATCGAAACCATCGGTTACGGCTATATCGAGAAGTAGCGCGAATTCGTTAAACAATAACCCCGGATCGCTGACAATCCTGCATAACTGCAGGTAACATGCGCGCTGTTACCCGCCCCTTTTTCGGGAGTTTAAAGCGCATGAATGAGACCCGACGTCGACGTATACGCGATCGTTCCTCCGGCACTGCGACACTCATCAGTGAGGGCTGCAGGATTTCCGGCGTACTTACGGGCAGCTGCGACTTCCAGGTGAATGGCGAAGTCGAGGGCGACTGTGAGATCGACAGCACCCTGATGCTCGCGAAGAGCGGGTTGTGGAAAGGCACGATTCGGGCAGGAAACGTCATCGTCTCCGGCCACGTCGAGGGCGATATTTTCGCTTCCGGTAACGTCGAAATCGCGGATACCGCAAGAATTACCGGGACCGTGACCGCCGAAGCCATCGCCGTTGCCGAGGGCGCCGTAGTCGACGGCGTTATGAAAACGACGAGCCAGCAGCAGCCCACGGAATTCATCGAAAAGCGGAAGCCCGAACGCTGAGCAGAACGACCCGGCGCCATTGCTGCTGGTACAACTTTCCGATCCGGAAAATACCCCGGCACCGCGTTCGTCCGGGTGTTAAACTCTGTCTAGAATAACAACAGGTGCGCACGGCGCCTGACGTGCTGAGCGCCCGGGTCCCGTGACGCCGGATAAATCAGGACTATGATCGGCTGCAACTTATTGCGGAAAACTGCGCTGCTGCGGTCCGTTTGCGTGTTCCCGCCGGTGCTCGCCGTGTCGATCTTCCCGGCCGCGGCCCTGGCGCAGGGGACGGACAGCCGCATTACGATGAGCTTCATCTGGGTTGAAGTTTTCTCAGCCCTGATCCTGCTGTTTTCCGGAATTGCGATCTGGATCATCGCTCGCAACCAGACCAAACGAATCCGCGAACTAAAGCGCGAGGCGGAAAAGCTTCGCGACGCGGATTTCGGCGAGCCGCTGCATGTTCAACCGGGCGAACTCGGCGAACTCGCCGCCGTGTTCAACGACATGCGCGACAAACTGAAAGCCACGACCATCTCTCGCGACTATGTCGACAGCATCCTGGCCAGTATGAACGATGCCATCATCGTCACCGGCAGCGACGGTGCAATCAAGCGGGTCAACAAGGCAACGTCGCACCTGCTCGGCTACGATGAACAGGAACTGGTCGGCACTACCATCGACTTTATCGTAAACACACGCAAGAGCGGCACGCTCGTCAATCAGAAACCCTCAGACGTGCCGCGTGAGGCGTTCTTCGAAAGCAAGTTCGGCGAATCGATTCCGATTTCCTACACCTGCTCGTTTCTCGGCGGCATGGAAGCCGAGTCCGGCGACCGGATCTACGCGGCACAGAACATCACCGAGCGACGCCGTGCCGAGAAGCGCATTCGCTACCTCGCTCGCATCGATGCGTTGACAAAAGTCCCCAATCGCATGCAGTTCCAGCATCTTCTGCAACGCTGCATCGCGCGAGCACGCCGCAGCGCTAACCCCCTGTGCCTGTTTTATATTGACATAGATTCATTCAAGGAAATCAACGACACCTTCGGGCACCTCGCGGGCGACACGACGCTGGAGACGGTGGCGGAGCGCCTGAGCACGGCATTGCCGGATGAGACGATCATCGGCAGGCTGGCCGGCGACGAGTTCGCCGTTATTCTCGACGGGCTCGGGCCCGACGAGAAGGGCAGAAAACAGACTGACGCGCTCGCGAAGCAACTTCTGGGCCGACTCGCGGATCCGTTCTTCGTTCAGGGCCATGAGGTCTTTCTGACCGCAAGCATGGGCATCGCCTACTACCCCAAGGACGCGCCGAACGTCATCGACCTCATCCGCAATGCCGATGCCGCCCTTTATCATGCCAAGAAGTCCGGCGGCAACGTCCACTCTTATTACGAGCCTGTAATGAATGAGGCCGCCGTCGAGCGGCTTATGACCAAGAGCAAGCTGAAGCGTTCCTTCGAGCGCGACGAACTGCTCGTTCACTACCAGCCGAAGTACAACCTCGAAACCGGCGAGGTCTTCGGTGCCGAGGCGCTGGTTCGCTGGGAGCTGCCCGAGAGGGGCATGATCTTGCCATCGGATTTCATTCCGATCGCCGAGGAGACGAATCTCATCATCGAAATCGGCGAGTGGGTACTCGACAAGGTCTGTGAGGACTTCCGTTTCTGGCAGCGATCCGTGTCATCGCCGGGCCGCGTTTCCGTCAACCTGTCGCTGAAGCAGTTGCGGCAGCCGAATTTCACCAGACGAATCAGCTCGATACTGCGCAGTTATGAAGTTTCGCCCACGTCCCTGGAACTGGAGATTACAGAGACCACGCTCATGGAGAACCCGGAGCGCACGATCAAGCTGCTCGATCAACTTTATGCGCTCGGGCTACATCTCGCGATCGATGATTTCGGCACCGGCTATTCGTCGTTGAGCGCATTGCAGCAGTTTCCGATCAGCACGCTGAAGATCGACAAGTCGTTCGTGCGCCACGTGTCGGACAATCCTGACGACGCTACGATCGTCAGCACGATCATTCAGATGGGCCGCAATCTCAACATGGACGTAGTCGCCGAGGGCGTCGAGAGCGAAGATCAACTCGCCTTCCTGCAGAAACTCGGCTGCACGTTCGTGCAGGGTTTGCTATTCGGCGACCCCATGAGCTCGGACAGCTACCTCGAACTGCTGCTCGCGCAGGCTGAGGGCACGGATACGCACAGGGCGCTCTTTGCCTGACGATCGGGCGCCTTCACTAGCCGTCTGCATCATGCTTAAATTACTCTCTCCGTTTAACCGGGGCGTACGAGTGCCGTATCTGCCCTGTTACCAGAAGTGATCCGATGAAAAACCTGATAAGAGCTGTAGCCGCTACCGCCCTTCTTGCCGCACCCGCAATCGGCCTCGCCTGCGAATACCCGGACCGCCCGACGCTGCCCGACGGAAGCACGGCATCGAAGGAAGAAATGATTGCCGCACAAACTGCTGTCAAGGCATTTCTCGCGGCCGTGGACGAATACCTCGGATGCATAGAACAGGAGGAAAAGGACGCGATAGCGGCAATGGAGAATCCCGACGAGGAAACTGTCAAGCGTCGTGACGAGTTGCTGTCGAAGCGCTTCGATGCGGCAAACGAGGAAAAATTCCTGTTTGGCGAGCAATGGAACCAGCAGGTGCGTGCCTATAAAGCGCAGCAGTCCGAACAGGGTTCAGAGTAGCTCTTACCAGCGGTACTTTCGAAAGTTCTCAGGGTTCGCCCAGTCGGAAGGATTGTTCCATTCACGTGGCTGGCTGAACATGTCTGGATCGAACAAATAGCAGCGCCCGTTAGTCGACGGGCGTTTTAATTCCTGGAAGCCGAGCGAGCGCAAGGCATCAGGATTCCAGTCTGATCCTGTGTCGACAAGCAAGACCCTGTCGCAATGCACGTCGCGAAGGCGCGATAGGAGTTGTTCTGCGTGTGCACGCGGCATGTAGTCGAGCGGGGCAACGACGATACCGAGCTCAGCCCTCAGGGTCTGCGGCAGGTCGCCCGGGCCGGATACCGTTTCGTAAACATCCATCGTGCCCACATCCGGCGTCTCGGCCCTGGGTATTCCAATCGTCAGGATACTGGCATTACGCGAATCTATGCTCAGCTCATCGAGTATGGACGTGATGCTCAGTCGTGATTCATTCATGCCTCAAAGCTTATTGATCTCCTGACGAAGGTCAATCCTGTTTTCGGTCACGATTCTCTCCAGCACCTTGATCCGCTCCTCGAGCGCGTCCAGCTGCGCCTGTGTCTCGTCCGCCAGCGCATTTCTGTCCTCCTTGTGGTGACGGAGTTTCAGATATTGCTGTACGGTATTCGCGGCGAGCACGATCGCGACGATACAGACCACATAAAACATCGTGTTCATCAACACATCCCCTGGTCGTTGATCGATCAGTCCTTCAGCCGGTCAAATTCACGGTCCAGCTGATAGCGCGACGATGTCACATATTTTTCGAGTCGCGCGAGACGCCTGTCCAATGCCTTGAATCGGCTGCGCACGTCGCTCATCGTCTGCGACGGCGACGAACGTACCGCCCGATGAAACTCCGGGTCTACGCGCGGCGGGTTTTCTTTGGCCGAAACACTGGGTGTCAGTAATACCAAGGCAAGGTAGCCGAGCATCGTAATCGGCATCGTAAAAAAGGCGATCACCGCGAGCAACCGCGTCACGCACAAATTGAATCCGAAGTAGTCCGCGATTCCCGCGCAGACACCGCCGAGCATTGCCTTGTCGGCATTGCGGTAGAAACGCCGCTCGTTAGTGGATGCTTGTACAGTCATTACTCCCTCCAGTGCTGTCGCCGTTCGCGGCGCCAGAACTCATACTCCGACCGCACTCCCGAATAGATCAGTGGTTTTTCACGAATCAGCAGGGTTGCCGCAATATAGATCGCCGCCGTCAACCAGAAAAATGCGAGCAAGCCTATTACCGCCAGAATGCGCACTGCACCGACATGGAGGTTAAAGCGATCGGCCAGTCCGGCGCACACTCCGAATATCCAGCCATTCTCCCGATCACGGTAGAAACCTCGGAATGGACCGTAGTCAGAATTCCAGGTGCCCTGCCTCATTTATTGTCTCCTTTGTGTCGTTGAATCATCGTCGAGAATTCGCTCCAGCGTCTCGATGCGTTCCTCGAGGCGCTGTGAGAGCGTCCACAGTTCCTCGAGCATGCGCTCGTCGTCCCCGGAGATCTCGCGCGTCTGTTTCCACTTCGTGATGAAGTAAAAGATGACGATCAGCGGCGCGAGAACCGTAAGAAACAGAATGACTGCAAGCGTCATCAGCGCGTACATTCCCGCTTACTCCGTTTCCGTGGCTTGCCTGGTCTCACCTTGCACACGACGTTTGAGTTCGTCGAACTCCTTCTGCACGGACTCTTCCGCCTCGAGGCCTGCGAACTCGTGATTCAGGTCCTTCGGCAACCCGAGGTCATACGCTTCTATACGGCCTTCGACATCGTCTATGCGCCGCGTGTACTGCTCGAAACGGACCATGGCGTCATCGATCTTGTAGTCGTGGATCTTCTTGCGCGCAGCCAGCCGGCTGTTCGCCGTCTTGTGTCTCGCAAGCAGCGCTTTCTGTCGGGCCTTCGCATCCTGGAGCTTGGCCTCCAGGCGGGCGATGTCCTCATTGAGTTTGGTGAGGCCTTCGTCTACCGCTACGTAATCCGCCTTGACCGCATCCGCTGCAGCCTGCACCCGCGACTTTTCGACCAGCGCGGCTTTGGCCAGGTCCTCACGGCCCTTGCGCAGTGCAAGCTCCGCTTTCTCATCCCAGTCCTGCAGTTCGGACTCGAGCGACTCCAGCTTGCGGTTCAGGTCCTTCTTGTCGGCAATCGATCGCGCAGCCGCGGAGCGCACTTCGACGAGGGTGTCCTCCATCTCCTGGATCATCAGCCGAACGATTTTCTCGGGATCCTCCGCCTTGTCCAGGATGGCGTTGATATTGGAGTTCACGATGTCGCTGAATCTCGTGAAAATGCCCATGATTTATCCTCTTGATGGCGTGAATGTCACCTGTATTACTGCAGTATCCGTGCCAACTGACTGGATAAGCTATAACTTACTAATTTAATTGAGAAAAGATCGGAGATTCAGGGCAATTACGATAACCCAAGGATGGCATTATTGACTATTAATTAGGTTTTTTGCTTATTTTATGGCTAAATTTACCAATGTCTGCGGATCGCCCTGTACAGCCCATCATCGGCGAGGCGCCCGTGTTCCTCGAGATGCTGGAACACCTGTCCCGTGCCGCCCCGCTCTCCAAACCGGTGCTCGTCGTCGGCGAGCGCGGTACGGGCAAGGAACTGCTCGCCTCGCGGCTGCACTACCTGTCCGATCGCTGGGAATCGAGCGTCGTAAAGGTCAATTGCGCCGCACTGACGGAAACGATCCTGGAGTCCGAGCTATTCGGTCACGAGGCGGGAGCGTTCACGGGAGCCGTCAAGACCCACGTCGGTCACTTCGAACGAGCGGACGGCGGCACCCTTATCCTCGACGAGCTCGCAACAATCTCTCTTCGCATGCAGGAGAAGATTCTCAGGGTGATCGAGTATGGGGAGATTCAGCGCGTCGGTGGCAGCGAAACCTTGCAGGTGGATGTACGGATCGTCGGGTCGACGAATGCTGATTTGCGGCAGCTGGCCGCCGACGGCAGATTCCGCCAGGATCTGCTGGACAGGCTCGCCTTCGACGTCATTACGGTGCCGCCGCTACGTGAGCGCCTCGAAGACATCCTGCCGCTCGCATACGCGTTCGCGATCAACATGGCAAGCGAGTTGAAACGTGATTTGTTCGCCGGGTTCGGCGCACGCGCTTCCTCTTCCCTGTTGCAGCACGATTGGCCGGGTAACGTCCGCGAGCTCAAGAATACGATCGAGCGCTCCGTCTACCGGGAACCGGACCCGAACAAACTTATTACCCGAATCGCGTTCGACCCTTTTGATTCGCCGTACGAACCAAGGCCGGAGCCGCTGGTAGCGACAGCACCGGGCCGGAAAAAACGCGCTCCCTTGTTGCCGATGCGCCTGACGGAACGCCTCGAGGAAACGGAAAAGGAATTCCTGCGAGCGGCGCTGGAAAAATCCCGGTTCAATCAGAGATTGGCGGCGGAATTACTGAGCCTCAGCTATCACCAGTTCCGCGGCAAATTGCGCAAGTACGGCATCAGCACCCAGCCGAACTAATCAGGACTCGTCCCGGTAGCGGCGCATATAGATTGCCGCCGTCGCAAATAGTCCGCAGACCACGATGCCCGCCCAGACCGAGGGGCTTACGAGGAACTCGCCAACGTCGATATGGGCCAGCAGGCTGACCATCTCTTCATTGACCTTCATTCGTTCCTCGTCGAAGAAACGCTCGAGGTTCATCTCCCTGAACAAGGGAATCATTTCGCCACGCCCGAATACGGCACTCGCGAAGATTTTCGAACGGAAGAATATCCATTCGATGATCGGGATAATGATGAGCGGCATGAACGCCATGAGCAGTGGCGACCGCTTGGTAAAGGCCGATACGAACAGGAACCAGCCGATAAGCGGCGACATCCATATTGCACTCGCCACGGTAACGATCAATGCCGCTGCCCAGTTATCGAACAAGGGCACGGACCCCCAGATCAGGTGCACCGCGTTCCCGCCCTTGGCCATTACCCAGAAAGTCGTGATTACCAGGTTGAGGAGATGGGTGACAACGATTGCGGCAACGGTAACCAGCGGTAATACGATGATTGCCGTGAGCAGTTTCGACACGACTGTCTCGGCATCGGTAACCGGGAGCGACCGCCAGAAGAGGATGCTCTTGTCCTTGCGCTCGGCGTACAGACAATCGAGAGTGTAAAACGTCGTCAGGATTGCAAGTGCGAACAGGAATACCCAGGACGTTCCCAGGAAGAAGACCGTCAGCGCGGCCCGCCTCTCTGCGTCCCCAGCAATGTTCGACGCCCCGAACAGTGCCATATTGACTTCTTTATCGAACGCGGAAACGGTCACCATCCCGGCCAGCGATACCAGCGATACGATTACCGCAATCGCGATAGGAGTCACGTAGATCGAGCGATGCTCCCAGATCTCGCGTTTGATCAAAGCCAGTTGGTGTCCAATCATGCTGCAGCTCCTTTGACCTTCGCCACGAACAGGTCCGCAACCGATGGCGTGTGCAGCTCGCCAAGAGCCTCGAGGCGCTCGCGGTCCGGGCTTTCGAACAGCATGACCTTCTTGCCGAAAACGTCGCGCTCCGCAATCGGCCCGATGCTGCGGGCCTGGTCAGCCTTCTCACCGGCTGTCAGGAGTTCCACGTAGTCCTCGGCCAGGGAATCCATCGAAGAGTCGAGAATAATCCGTCCTTCGTTAATGAACATGATGTCCGTGAGGATGTTCTCGATCTCCTCCACCTGGTGTGTGGTCACCAGTATGGTCCGTTCTTCATCGAAGTAATCGGACAGCAGGTTGGCATAGAACTCCTTGCGAAAGATGATGTCGAGGCCGAGGGTCGGCTCGTCGAGCACCAGCAAGCGGGCGTCGATTGCAGCAATGATCGCGAGATGCAGCTGCGTGACCATGCCTTTCGACAACTCGCGTACCCTGGAATCCCTGCGGGTATTTACCTTGGTCTTGGCGAGCAACGCCTCGGCCTTTTCGCGGGAAAAGTTGGGGTGTGTCGATTCGACGAAATCAAGAAGCTGGGATACGCGGATCCAGCGTGGTAAGACGGCGACGTCGGCGATGAAGCAAATGTTCTGCATGAGTTCCTTGCGCTGCCTGAACGGATCCAGGCCGAGCACGGACAGGTCGCCCTCGCAGTCGGTAAGCCCGAGTACGGCCTTGAGCAAGGTTGTCTTGCCGGCGCCATTCGGGCCGATCAGGCCCATGATCCTGCCCTTTTCGATATCGAAGCTGACATCATCGACTGCTCGAACCTTGCCGTAACGCTTCGAGACTCCGCGAGCGGTAACGAGGCTAGTCATCGTCGCTCCCTTTTTCCGCAGACTCTTTTGATCGGGACAGCAGCTCTGTGGCGTCGAGTCCCAGCCGATTTATCGCTTCGAGCACCTTCGGCCATTCCTTTTCGACGAATCGCTGGCGCTCGTCTTTCAACAGGCGTTGGCGCGCACCATCGATAACGAACATGCCGCGCCCGCGCTTCTTCTCGACGAGACCTTCGTCAACGAGTTCCTGGTAGCCCTTGAGTACGGTCAGAGGGTTGAGCCGATACTCCGCCGCCACATTGCGAACCGATGGGAGTGCATCACCATCGCCGAGCACGCCTTCCAGGATCATCTCGACTACACGATCGTGCAGCTGACGATAAATCGGTAAGTCTTCACTCCACTTCGGGTCCATCTGCCTCTCGCTATCCGTCAACACCGCGCGTGCTCGACGTGCGCGTATCCGTCGTCGCTGCAAAAGGACGCCGACCCGCGACCGCAGGCCGGCGCAATAACTCCGTCGCTACTTTACTCGCCTTGGTGACGGAAACTGAACCTTCTGGAAAAATCATCGCGCTAGTCGTCGCCGTTCACGCGTACGGATTGATAGGAGTTTCGATCTGATCGGTCGTCGGCGCCAATCGCCATGGGTGCTGCCTGGCCGGCGATCAATGCGACCATCATTAGTAACATGATCGTGATGCTGACGATTTCGTTCAGGTACTGGGCTATACGTCTTTTCACAATCGTTCTCCGCAACAACGTCTTACTGAACTGGTGTTATAGTTGACTATAACACTATTAAAATATTTTGCAAGCCCCGCCGGCCATAAAAAATAACCCCGGCAGCAAAGCGATGCCGTTTATATACCCGGATATCGGCTTAATACGCATTAAAACAATGACTTACTGTAACTGCTTGCCTCTGGAGCGGGGTCCTGCGGTCCGCTGCCCGGGCCCGGCGGGACCTTGACGGAAGTGGCCATCACCGCCCGGCTACTGTGTCTCGCGCCACGTGCGCTTTCCCAATCGGCGAGCCTGGCCTATGCTCCGCGCATGGAGCACAGGCCCGAAGACAGCGCCCTCATGCTGCGGTACCGCGACGGTGACGTGGCCGCTTTCGAGACGCTGTACCGCCGCCACAAGGATCCGTTGTTCCGCTACCTGCTCAGGATGTGCCGGCAGCGCGCCGCCGCTGAGGACATCTTCCAGGACGTATGGGGCAAGATCATCAAGTCGCGCAACAGCTACAGGCCCACCGCCAAATTCACGACCTTCCTCTATCACGTGGCGCACAACTGCTTTATCGATCACATACGCCGCAACAAGAGGCACACCGATACGGCGGATATCGATCCTGACTCGCAGCCCGATGGCGCGGATTGCCCGGAAACGCTGGTCGAGAAAAGCCTCGCACGGCGCAGGCTGGATGAAGCACTGCAGTCCCTGCCGGACGAGCAACGTGACGTATTCCTGCTGTATGAGGAAGCCGGGTTGAGCCTTGACGAAATCTCTATGGTTACTGACTGCAAACGGGAAACAGCGAAGAGCCGGTTGCGCTATGCAGTCCAGAAATTGCGTTCGGCACTCGACGAATCCCCGGAGACACCATGACCGACAGGCATATGAAACAGGACGAATCGGGTGACCCGCGCGTTGCTGCGGCCTATCGGCAATTGGCCGACGAACGTACACCCGAGCACCTCGATCATGTCATTCTGAATGCCGCTCGCGGCGCTGCCAGGCCACGCTGGAACAGAGCCGTAGCCTGGCTTCGTCCGGCAGCCTGGGCCGCTACGATCGGCGTTTGCCTCGCCATCGTGGTCGAGATCTCTATGCTGCCGGACCAGGAGCAGCCCGAGTTCGACAGTCTGCCGCAGGAGGCTGCGCCGGCGGCAGCACCAGCCACAGAGACGAAGCGCCTCGAAAAAGCGCAGCCGCGGGTCGATGAAGTGCAGAAGATGCAGCGTATGCAGGAACCGGAACCTGCGAAGGCGTCGGGGCTGCCGACGCGTTCCGAAGATCTTGACGCAGGTGCTGCGCTGGAATTGCGCGAGTCAGCGCTCGAAGAGCCCGAGCGCAGGGTCCGTCAGCACTCGATCAGCGACTTGCAGGCGCCAGCCGCGGCCCCTGTCAGCGCGCCGACCACAAACCGGGCACAGGAAGTTGCGTCAGAGCGCTATTGCAACGAGTCGGAAACCGCTGATCCGAACGCCTGGCTGGAGTGCATACTCGAACTCGAGCGCCAGGGGCTGCATGAGGCCGCCCGCCTGGAGAGAGAGCTGCTGGCCGAAGCGTTTCCGCCGCCGGAGCTCCCCTGATTTCGGTTCTTCCCGATGTTCCTGCCGGAGGGCGATGCTAGAATCGCCGACCCCGGAGATTGCAAAGTCGTGCTGCAGACTGACCGGGGGACGGCAGCATCCATTCAGACCGGCTAACAGGGAACCACATCATGAAATCACCCGTTCGCGTAACGATCACCGGGGCTGCCGGCCAGATCGGCTATCAACTCGCTTTTCGCATTGCCTCCGGACAGATGCTCGGCAACGACCAGCCCGTGATCCTGCAGTTGCTCGAAATTCCGCAGGCCCTGGATGCCCTCAAGGGCGTCGTCATGGAGCTCGACGATTGTGCGTTCCTGACGCTGGCGGGCATCGTTGCAACCGACGACCCCAACGTTGCCTTCAAAGACAGCGATTACGCGCTGCTGGTGGGCGCACGCCCGCGCGGACCGGGAATGGAGCGCAAGGACCTGCTGGAAGCCAACGCGGCAATCTTTTCGGTACAGGGTAAGGCCATCAACGATCATGCGAGTCGCGACATTCGTGTGCTTGTCGTCGGCAATCCTGCAAACACCAATGCACTGATTACGAGCAGCAACGCACCCGATATCGACCCGCGCAACATCACCGCGATGACCCGGCTGGACCACAACCGCGCCATGGCGCAATTGGCGCAAAAGACGGACAGTCATGTCAGCGACGTGCGCCGCATGATTATCTGGGGCAACCACTCGGCTACGCAGTACCCGGACATCAGCCACGCGAGCGTGGCCGGCAAGCCGGCCAGGGAGCTGGTCGACGGCTCGTGGCTGACGGACGAATTCATCCCCGTCGTACAGCAGCGCGGTGCGGCGATCATCAAGGCGCGTGGCGCTTCTTCGGCGGCGTCGGCGGCATCAGCGGCCATCGATCACATGCACGACTGGGCTCTCGGCACCAATGACGACGACTGGGTCAGCATGGCGATCCCTGCGGACGGCAGCTACGGAATCGAGCCGGGCGTTATTTACTCGTATCCGGTGCGCTGCAGCGGCGGCAACTACGAAATCGTGCAGGGCCTCGATATCGATGATTTCAGCCGCTCGCGCATGGATGCTACGGACGCTGAATTGCGCGAAGAGCGGGCCGCCATCGAGTCCTTGCTGTGACGTGACGCACTCGATGGCGCGGGTTGCGTCACGATGTTAGTGTTTGTTTCAAACGCAATTTCCTGAGTCGGGAGTATCGCGCGTGTCCAGTCTTATCGTGAGTCTTTTCTGGCTGCTGCTCTTCGTAGGCGGCGGCATCTTTCTCGCCTACCAGCGGATCGACCTGCGTACGTCGACGATCGCCGCGGGACTCGCGGTGCTGGCCTACACGGTCTTCGGCGAGGGCGCTTTCCTGTGGAAGCTCGTGTTGTGGGCCGCGTTCGGCGCCATGATCGTGCCCAACCTGATCGAGTTCCGGCGCGAAAAGATCACAAAGCCGATGCTCGACGTGTATCGCAATATGTTGCCGTCGATGTCGGACACGGAACGCGAAGCACTCGAAGCCGGCAATGTATGGTGGGAAGGCGAGCTGTTCTCGGGCATGCCCAATTGGGATCGGTTGATGTCGTATCCCGCGCCGAAACTCTCCGACGAAGAGCAGGCGTTTCTCGACGGCCCGTGCGAAGAGCTGTGCCGGATGATCGACGACTGGGAAATCTGCCACGAACGGGCAGACCTGCCCAAAGAGGTATGGGATTACATCATCGAGAACAAATTTTTCGCGATGATCATTCCCAAGCAGTACGGTGGACTGGAGTTTTCAGCGTACGCGAATGCCTGCGTGATCATGAAACTGGCGAGCCGTAGTGCTACGGCTTCGTCGACGATTGGCGTCCCCAACTCGCTGGGCCCCGCGGAACTGCTGCTTTACTACGGCACCGAAGAGCAGAAGAACCGCTACCTTCCTGGCCTTGCAGCCGGCACCGAAATCCCGTGCTTCGCTCTGACCTCACCGCAGGCCGGCTCCGACGCGGCGTCGATCATCGACAGCGGCGTCGTCTGCAAAGGCCGATGGGAAGGAAAAACCATCGTCGGCATCCGCCTGAACTGGGACAAGCGCTACATCACGCTCGCGCCCGTTGCCACCGTGCTCGGGCTGGCTTTCAAGCTCTACGATCCGGATCACCTGATCGGCGATCAGGACGAATACGGCATTACCGCCGCCCTCATCCCGACCGATATCCCCGGCGTCACCGTTGGTCGCCGTCACCATCCGCTGACGATCGGGTTCCAGAACGGTCCGACGTCGGGCAAGGATGTCTTCGTGCCGCTCGACTACATCATCGGCGGCCAGGAAATGGCGGGCAAGGGCTGGAAGATGCTGGTCGAGCTGCTGTCCGTCGGCCGTGCAATCACCTTGCCGTCCACCGCCGCGGGGGGTGGCCAGGCGGCCACCTACGCGACCGGCGCGTACGCCATCATTCGCAAGCAGTTCAATACGTCGATCGCCAATTTCGAAGGTGTCGGCGAGGCGCTGACTCGCATCGCCGGCTACAGCTACATCATGAATTCCGCCGTGTCGGTGACGTCCGGCGCGATCGACCAGGGCGAGAAACCCGCAGTGCCTTCGGCAATTCTGAAGTACCACTGCACGGAGCTGGGCCGCAAGGTCGGCAACGACGCGATGGACGTTCACGGCGGCAAGGGCATCTGCCTGGGGCCGAACAATTACCTTGGTCGCGGCTTCATAGCTGCCCCGATCGCCATCACCGTAGAAGGCGCCAATATCCTGACACGTAGCCTCATCATCTACGGCCAGGGCGCCATCCGCTGTCATCCGTTCGTGCTGCGCGAACTCGCTGCGGCGGGCGACGAGGACATCGACCGCGGCCTGATCGAATTCGATGATGCGCTGTTCGGCCACATCGGTTACGCAATCAGCAACGTTGCGCGCTCATTCTTCCTTGCTCTGACACACGCGAAATTCAGCAAGGTGCCTCTCAACACACCGACGCGCCGTTACTACCAGAATATCAATCGCTACAGTGCGGCATTTGCGCTGGCGTCGGACTTCGCAATGCTGACGCTCGGCGGCGACCTCAAGAAACGAGAATTGCTCTCGGCGCGGCTCGGTGACGTGCTCAGCTCCATTTACCTTGCCTCCTGCGTGCTGAAGCATTTCGAAAACCAGGGGCGGCGCGCCACCGACTTACCGCTCGTCGAGTGGTCCGTGCGCACCCTGATGTACCAGGCACAGGAAGCGCTGCACTCTTTCCTGCGGAATCTGCCGAATCGCTGGGCCGCGACATTTCTACGTATCTTCATCTTTCCGCGTGGCCGCACTTATTCGGCGCCGTCCGACGAGCTCATTCACAAGGTCGTCGAACTCGCCACCACGCCGGGCGAAGCGCGCGAACGACTCAGTGAGCAGGCGTACACGACGGTCGAGCCGGGCAACCCTGTCGGACTACTCGAGGAAGCGCTGCAGCTGAGCATCCAGCTCGCGCCGCTGGAGCGCAGGTTGCGGCAGGCTCGCAAGGAAGGGCTTATTCGTTCGGAATACCTCGGTGAGCAGATCGAAGAAGCGGCCAGTGCGGAAGTCATCAACAAGGACGAGGCCACACAGCTGCGCGACTACCACGAGAAGGTATTCTCGCTACTCGCGGTCGACGACTTTGCTCCCGAGGATCTGCGCCGCACGACCGGCAAAGAGGCCGATGAGCCCTCGCCCAAGCCGGCTAAGAAAGCAGCGAAACGCAAGCAGACACCGCGACAAAAAGTTTCCAAGAAGAAAAAGGTCAGTCGCAAGAAAAAAAGCGAGACCGAATAAGGGCCAATGACAAGTCGCTCCGGACCGATCTATGAAAATCGCGTTTTCGTAGAACCTGAATCGCTCGACGATTACGAAGCCTGGGCAAGCGAGCAGGCCGCTTGTGCGCGGCGTTCCGAAGGCATCGTCGATGTTGCCCTGTTCACCATCGGTCCGGACACGGATGGCCGCCCCGGCCGGGCCTGCCAGTTCGCCCTTGAAGACGACGAGGCTCTCGAACGCTTCGTGGACGGACTTGCAACCGAGCTCGAGGCCGAGGCGCTCGAGCGTTTCGGCGATGAGATTTCGTGGCAGGAACGCATCCTGCGCGAAGACGAGTTTCGCGAACTCCCTGCCGGGGAGATGCCGGAGTGCCTGAACTGCGGCGCACACCTCAGGGGGCAGTACTGCGGCAACTGCGGCCAGCGAGGCAGCAGCAGGCTCATCAGCCTCTGGGAACTGATACGGGATGCGTTCGGCGATCTGTTCGAACTCGATTCACGGCTGTGGCAGACTCTCGTGCCGCTCATGATCAGGCCCGGGCGGCTGACCCACGACTACCTGCAGGGGCGGCGCGCACGCTACATGCCGCCGTTTCGCATGTACCTGGTACTGAGCCTGCTGTTCTTCCTCGTCGCCTTCTTCGACCCGCGCGAAACCTTTGGCATCTTCTACGACCCCCAGACCCTGGAACAGGCAGAGGAAGAGGAACGACGAGAGACGTCCGAGATTGCCGATGAGGTTCGCAGGGATCTCGCCGAGGAGGGAATTATCATTGGCGCCCCCGGAGAACTGAACAAGACGGGAGAGGAAACGGCAGACGGGGTTAGTATTCAATTCAACGGTGAACATGGCGCGGAGGCGGAATGCCAGATCGACGAGTTCCAGATCAACGGTCCTGCGTGGTTGCAGCGGCGTCTCACACCTGAGCGCCTGGTTCACATTTGCGAGGAAATGAGGAAGGACAATGGTCGCCAGTTCGTGAGGAACCTCTACGACAATCTGCCGCTGGCGCTGATCGTGCTGCTCCCGATAATGGCGTTCGTGCTAAAAGCGCTATACCCGCTGTCACGCCGATTCTACGTCGAGCATCTCTTGTTCTTCGTGCATTTCCACGCCTTCGCATTTCTGATCCTGACCCTGCAGATCCTCCTGGGACGGGTAAATTCCATGCTGCCGACTCCTGAGGCGATCGGCATACTGGTCATCATTGCCGCCTCGTTTTACGTTCCTGTGTACCTTTTTGTCGCCATGCGCCGCGTTTACGGGCAGGGACGCCTGATCACGGGGGTCAAATACGTGGCCCTGACGGTGGCATACATGGCCGGCTTCACCTTCACGATGCTCGGCGCGCTCTTGATGGCGGCAATCTCGGTCTGAGATTCCGGGTGGAAGAAGCTGCGGAAACACTTATTATTATGGCAACAACGCACGCAAGAGAAAAAAATCCCGGGGCGAGCGCTTACCCCGGCGAATAATTAGTTGAGCAGCGGGGCCGGGACCACTAAAATTCCCGGGCTAGCCAAAGTCCAGCCTATGAGCCACTCCACCAGGAAATCCATCGGAATATCAGGCCTCGCCGCCTACGTGCCGCCCTATCGCGTCTGGCTCGAGGATTGGTGCGAGTGGACTGGCGGTCACTGGCCCAAGGTGCGGGAAGTGGTCGGCCGCAGCTTCCGCATGCGCGGGCCCAACCACAGCGTCTATACAATGGCGGCGACGGCCGTCATGCGTCTTATCGACCAGTACGATGTCGACCCCGCGCGAATCAAGTTCCTGGGCCTGGGCACCGAATCCAGTACCGACAACTCCGCCGGCGCGATCATCATAAAGGGCATGGTCGACACGGCGCTCGAAGCCCGTGGCATACCGCCGATTTCGCGCAGCTGCGAGGTTCCCGAGTTCAAGCACGCCTGCCTGGGCGGCGTTTACGGCATGAAGGGGGCCATCCGGCACCTGGCCCTCGATGGCGCGGGTGGCCAGGCAATCGTGGTCTGCGCCGATATCGCGGAGTATGCGCGCGGCTCGAGCGGCGAACCCACCCAGGGCGCCGGCGCCGTGGCGATGCTGCTGGAAGAAGATCCGAAGCTCGCGGTCGTGGACCTCGTGGGCTCCGGCTCTGCATCAGATTATCGCATCATGGACTTCCGCAAGCCGATGGTGCGCTTCTGCGGCCAGGATCGCTCCGAGTCGCATCACATTCAGGATTTCCCCGTTTTCAACGGCAAGTATTCGACGACCTGCTACGTCGACGAGACGCTGCATGCCCTCGCCGACATGTACGAGAAACGCCAGTTGAATCCGGGCGAGTACCTGCGCTCGCTGAAGAACGTGTTCATGCACAGGCCATACCGGCGCATGCCCGAGACCGGCTGGGCGATTTCCTACCTGTTTGCCTTGAGCCGCGGCGATACTTCCGATCACGGCGAACTCGCATCCTATTGCCAGGAAGCCGGCGTAGACCCGCAGGCCGCGCTCGAAGAAATGCTCGCCAGTCCGCGTGTTGCCGAGCTCGCCGACCCGGAACGCCTGCAGTACGAAGCTTATCCGCTTACGATGGCCGTCCTGCGCGCATTCCGCGCGTCGGAAAATTACCAGCGGGAAATACTGGACAAGCTCGCACTCGGCAGCGACAAGATGCGCGATCTCGGCAACCTGTATACGGCGGCGCTGCCTGCGTGGATGGCAGCCGGATTCGAGCAGGCGCTCGAAGAAGATCGTCTCAGCGTAGGCGAGGAGGTGCTGACCCTCGGCTATGGCAGTGGCGACGCGGCGGAAGTGATTCCGTTCTTTATGGCCGACGGCTGGCGGGAAGCGACAACGGCCATTCGCTTCGGCGATGCCCTGGAGCACGCCGTCGATATCACCTTCGAGCAGTACGAAGCACTGCACTCCGGGCGCCGCGCCAGGGGCCTCGACTATCTTCCCGTTAACGAGTTCGTAATCGACCGTGTCGGGCGCGCGGACGACCGTCACTTCAGTGATCTCGGTATCGAGTATTACAAGTATGTAGGTTGAGACAGGGCTTGCCGGTGTTCGGCAACGGTCTGCTCGCTGCGCGAGCTTTAGGCCTCGTTGACGAACACCGGCAAGCCCTGTCGTCTATGGGGCGCCGCGCTCGCACGTATAGACATCGAGCAAGTCGGAATGCTCGGTCGTTAGAGCATCCCATTCCAGCTTGAACCAGGGCGTAAAACGCTCCGGATTTTCCATTAGCTCATTGCGCAGCGCATCGGCACTCATGAAGCGAATCGCCGAGATTTCTTCCTCATTGGCGCGGATCTCACCGTCCACACGGCCCAGGAAGACATGGCATAGCTCGTGTTCCGATCCGAGTTCGCCGAAAGGCGCCTGATACTGAAACTTGTAAGCGAACCTGAGATCCGTAGTGAGATTCAGTTCCTCGCTCAGGCGACGCCCGGTGGCCGTTTCCATCGACTCGCCCCGCCGCGGGTGGCTGCAACAACTGTTCGACCAGTAGCCGGGCCATAGTCGCTTCGATTCCGCACGCTGTTGCAGCAGCAGCTCACCGGCAGAATTGAATAGAAACGCGGAGAACGCGCGATGTAAAACCCCTTCGCCATCGTGGCACGCGGCCTTGGACAGATGACCCAGTTCCCTGTCGCATTCATCGACGAGTATCAGCTCTTCGGCCTCCGACGAAACCACCCGGTTTACGTTTTCCAACTTGATTACCTGTCCTTGCTCAATTCGATCGTCGAGTAGCCTGCCGCATGCAGCGCCGCCACGACTTGTACAACCGTTCCAGGGCATACCGCGACAATCGACCCGCCGCCGCCGGCACCGGTCAGCTTGGCGCCTGCCGCACCTGCTTTTCTTGCGATATCGACCATCCGTTCCAGTTCGGGCGTCGATACGCCCAGCGCATTCAGCAGTCCCTGACACACGTTCATGAGTCCCCCGAG
>JABAHS010076320.1_pt1 | contig 18730 bp, 20 predicted proteins | sample 7062111 | NCBI WGS metagenome assembly JABAHS01 (sample SAMN14534600, study PRJNA622989) | marine sediment metagenome | biome: marine biome [ENVO:00000428]; feature: marine pelagic biome [ENVO:01000023]; material: deep marine sediment [ENVO:00002113]; isolation source: pool of 4 deep marine... | reverse complement strand
AGTCCGGCCTACCTGCTGCCGTTCGAGATCAAGTACAAGGAAAAGCCGGCCCTCGGAAAGGACGAAGGACTGGTGACCTACTGCCGTTCGGAAAAGCCCAAGCAGGCGTATCTGGTGACCAAGCGCGATGCGGATTTCGGTGCCGTCCAGCTGGACGATTTGCCGACTCGTTTCCTCAAGATCCCGGCGCACATCCTCTGTTACCTATTGGGACAGGCCGAGCGCCGGCTTTGGGGGGGTTGAGGGAACCGGAGCGGTGCCGCTGTGGACCGACGCGCCGCTAAACCTACACAATATGGGTTAGTGATCCTGAGCAAGCATTCGGCAACAAGGGAGTGATCGGGGCCAGCCTGTCCCTCGCTGGTGGGCAAGAAGGGCGGCGGTTTCTATACGGCCCGCGATGTCATCCGCCTGATGGTCCGCATGCTCGACCCCCATTCGGGAACGAGCGTCTACGATTCTACCTGCCAAGGCGCACTAGTCTTGGGTGGGGAGGTGTTCCGGTCACAGCGCATATCCCGATGATGTAGACTGGACCCAGCGCAACTTATTGAGAATTCTGAGTATCCTGCTGGAATCGAGTCGAAAAAGCGCTTCAGGGCTAGAATAGGTCGAATTGGTCTGGTGATTTTTTCGCCGGCTGGTGAGCCCTTCCGTAGTACGAGACGATCCGCTCGTACTGCTTGTCGGTGAAGGTGAGGATATTGACCTTGCCTCCCTCCACGCGCTTGCAGTAGGTGTCAACCTGGGCCTGGCTGGTGCAAAAGCGCATATAGACGGAAAACTGGGCCATTTCGAAGCCCATATCCAGCAGGGCATTGCGAAAGTCCGTGGCTGCCTTTCGTTCGGCTCTCTCGACGACGGGGAGATCGAACATAACTGCCATCCACATGAGCCTGTACCCAATAAGCATCCGGATTACTCGCCTTGGAAATTGGCCGCGAGTGACAGGGGCAATCCTGGTAAGGGCAGGTCCAGCTTGTCCCTGTCTCCTAGATAGACCTGGGCAAGGGAGACTGCCAGCCGCTGCATGCAGACAAGGGTGAGTGTGACGTCAGCGGAGGTCTGCATGTCGTCATAAAGGGCTCGCACCAATGCTCGTTTGGTGTCCGGGGCAACCCGCGTTTCGCCTCTTTGACTCAACTGCCAGGCGATCAAGTCAGTGAGGGGCGAAACGGCTCCATGAGATCATCCACCAGACGCATCGGATTTCCTTTGTTTCGGTGATGCAGTCCGAGCGTGGGGTGCAGGCCTGCGGCGATCACGGAGCGGGCGATCGCTGCCCGCAGCACCGTATAGCCGTAGTTGAGCAGTCCGTTGAGCCCACCGGCTGACCGGTCTCGGCGAAAGTCCATTTCAAATAAGAGGCTCCAATAACGCCGAGCCCCTTGCGCTTCGATATTACTTGCATCCCCGGACCGGACTTTGGCCACCAGCGATGAGAGGGGCGCGGTGGGAGCCCCCGCTGCCTCCAGTGCGGCCGCCTGCTGCGCAAGCTTACACTTGACGATCTCTGTCCAGAGGCACTTCCGGGTCGGCTTACTGGCTCCAAGTTGAGCATCGAAGCGCTTTGCCTGTTGAAAATTTCCCTCTACCGGCCAGACCATGCCCACCGCATTGTGGTTGGCTGCACAAAGTACAAATGGCGTACCCCGCTCGGCAAGTGCTACCAGTAGATTGTTTGTGTAACTGATTCCGTTGGCATTGGCGATTACCGTGGCAATGTCGTCCAGTGGAACTTGCCCCAATTCTTCTTGCTCATCTGCTGCCTGCCGCACCACCAGGAACCCCCGCGACACGTAAAGGTGCCTCTTGTCATCGGCAACTTCCACGATCTGGCCGATCATGGCTCAAAGCGGACCCCTTGGATTGAGGTCTCCGATTTCGGAGACGGTAACGTGGCGTGCCTGCGCCTTCTGAAAAGAACCCGGCGTCCGGACGATGTAGGAGAACGGATCTTGCTTATCTCTATCTCTGGAATCGACGTTAGCCTCATGGTGGTCGCAAAGGGAGATTCTGCCGTCGCCTCGAACCACTGCGATCCGCATAATCCTCCGTTCATCATCGACCTTTATCTGAATTAGGTCATTAATCATGACCAGCATGACCAGTGTTTTACCGGATTGGCTTCGCTTCGGGTCTCGGAGTCTCAGCAGGACCGCCTCTTCACCGTACCTGCGTATGATCTCGTAGGCGTCAAACGTGGAGACTACGTCCCTCCGCCACTTGCCTTTCTTATCCCGCCAGATCTCCAGGCAGTAGTTGCTTCCGCCTACATAGTCCTTGTAGGCTTTGGGATGGTCGTTCTCGTCGACACCATGGCGCATTGGATCCGCTGTGCTGTTGATGGCCACCAGGTTCCTTTTCTTGGTTTCCCTGACGGCCGGGCCGCCGTCCTCGGGACGCCTGCGTCTCGTTGCGGTGCCGTCGGGCCTGATTCCCCAGGCGGTATCCTCATGCATGGCGCCTTGGTATCCATGATCGGGCTTGTGGCTCACCATGATACTCTTCAGCGCTTTGTCAACATGCTCCCGATACGCCGGCCACGGGAAGGGTGTTTCTTCCACCAGCCGGTCCAGGTGCTTCTCACGGGCCCTGGCGCTCGCATCCGAGAAGCGTTTCAGCATGGCCCGATCGGTCACCCCGATTACGGCTGCGTCCAGCGCGTGGTGTCGGTGGTCATTGCGGTTCTTGCTTGGAGACCCGGATAGCAGTTCATTGAGCCCGAACTTTTTCCTGAGTAGAGCGGTCATCCGCCCGGGGATCGCCCAGACCTTGTTCGGAGGACAGACCAGAGAGAGGTACTCCGTGGCCACCCTGGAGAGATACGCGGTGTCATTGAGGGCCCTGGCAAGGAAGTCCTTTTCGTCCTTGAGCCACCGGTCATAGCCGTCGGGTGCGAACCGCTTTGCCTTCTCGCGAGGCATCAGAGCCGCCCGTTCGAGGATCGCGTCGTAGTCGTACCCCTCATGAGGGGAGGCGCCGAAGGCCTCATAGGGCGTTCTATTGCCTTTGTCGCGGTTTGCGGAGCGCAACGAGACGGTCTTGTTGTTCAGGCTGTCGTCCAGCGTTCTGGAGTAGGGTAGGATGTGTTCAATCTCCACTTCGTTGGAGAGCAGCCGGTGGAGGCTAATCTGTTCCCCCGTATAAGGACAGCGGCGATTGGAGACGTCCTTGGGGTTGAGTTCATGCCATAGCTGCATCCTCTGGGTCAGTTCCCGCCGCTTGGACTTATCGAGATTTGCCGGAGACAGGCCCAGGGCTCGGCAGGCCTCTACCAGATACCTTTCGGTTCGTTCCTTCCTCTCCTTCTGATGCCTCTGGATCTCCAGCTTCTTTTCACGTCCCAGCTTCAGTTCCCGAGCCACTTCAATGACAATCTCGTTGGGATGGCCGTATCGGCGAATGATGGCATTGACCACGCGGCGCACCTGGTTGAGTCCGATATGAACGGTGGGGTTTGCAATCCGCCCATACCGTTTCTCGGGGGGTCCTTGGGATCGCCAGTGCCAAAGGCGACGTGTCGTTGTAGCGCCTCGCCGTAATACGGCAGGGTGTCCAGCAGCTCCCCAGTGCGGACGGCCTGAGAGAGTGCGCTATGACTCCCGAGTCCGGATCGTTCCACGGCTGCCGAGTAGGTGATGACGTCGCCCATCAGGTGCGGCAGAATCATCGCCACCGCCTTACGGCTAACATTCCCGTATCCTTCCGGAAGGCGGGCGTTGGCGATTCTTTAGGCAGTCCCTTCGTCGACCCCGGTATGTTTCTGTAGCCAGTCAACAAGTACCGACTCGCTGGGTTCGTTGAGCAACTGTTCGACAATCTCGTCCTGTTTGATTGAGTCAAACTCATGCCAGGCTGGGCCAAAATGCTGGCTCTTCGCCAGGGCGGCCGATGTCCCGTTACCCAGCAGCTTCTCGCGATTGACGTCTTCCAGATTAAAGGCTGTGGTTCCGGGCAGGCCAAGGGTTTTGCGCATCTTGTTGAACGTTACATCACCGCGTTCCAGAAGCGCGGCCAAGTCATCCCGCTGCTCCCTTGCCAGGGGGATTTCCCGCAGGTCGGTGGAGGGCAGTAGCCTGAGGTTGTTCAATTCCTGGTAGATCCGGAATCGCTGAACGCCGGGAAGTGCGCGGGGCGCCCGCTCTTCCTCCGGGATCAGGGTGCACCGGCCAGGCGTGACAGGGCGCAGTGGACGCTGGAAGCGCAGAATGTCCTTGAGTTCGTCTCGCGCCGCACCGGTGAACAGTGTGGGGTTGAACTCCTGCTGTCGCTCCCAAAGGGTATCGAACTCATGCTCGATCATGGCGCGGTCGACATAGAAGTCGTAGGCCTTGTCCTTCTGGGTCTTCCCTCTGAGTCGTGCACGCACACTGAGACCCTTCTCGTGCCTGTTGGCCAGCCATTCCCCCAAGGTCCGGCAGTTCTCCTGTTGAAGTTTCTCCCGAAGGTCCCGTATGGCCTTCTTGAGGAGGCCGCTATATGCGGCCTCTTTNNCATACTTGATACATCATCGGGATATGCGCTCTGGCCGCTAACAAGCTGTTAGAGCACCAAATGCGAGGCCGCTATATGCGGCCTCTTTCCGTCTGTTGGGCCAGTTTGCGATGTGGTTGGCGCGACCGCGGTCTTCATGCCCCACCGCTCGTCACCCTAATCCGCCGAACCTAGACTTGGACCGTGGAAAATATCCATGTCTGTGATAGGTTTGAGGGGCGATCACGCAAGGGTGGACCTCGATCGATGGAACCATTGTCCTGGGACCATGAGCTGCTCTCGCTGGGCGATGCCGAGCTCGACGAGCAACACAGGCATTTCATCCGGCTGCTCAATGACTTGCACGAAAGTGTCCAGGGCTCTCGGGGCGATATCACCAACATCGTTCAACGGCTGATCGACTATGCCGAGGAGCACTTTGCGCTGGAGGAGCGGCGTATGCGTGAGGTGGGCTTCCCTGAATATCGCAGCCACAAGTCCCTGCACGACAGCTGCCTGCGGGAGCTGCGCCGCTATCAGATGCGCGTGGAGCGCGAGGAGGGTGTGGCCTCGGAGCTGCTCTTCTTTCTGCGCACCTGGTTGTTGAACCACCTGATGCAGGTGGACCAGCAGCTCGTTCCCTACCTAAGGGCCGCGGGCCCCCGCATTCACTCGTCCCAATAGTCATTGGACTGAGTGTCGCCGCCCTCTGGGCCGTAGCGCCAGGAGGCAATGGTACAATAAACGATTTTCGATGGGTCCTCACACCCGCCCGACGTGAGCAACGCCGACCTCGATCAAATCGACGCCCAGCTCGCCCAATGCATGCCGGCCGACCGGCCCGCGTTGCATCGGCGTCTGAAGCGGCTGCGCCGGCGCGTGCACCACGGCAAGCCCGCGCATCGAATGGCGGCGGCGCTGGCGGCCGATCTGGAGGCCTCCATCGCCCGGCGCCTGCGGCGCCGCGAGCGGCTGCCCGCACCGGAGTATCCGGAGGCGCTGCCAGTCACCGCCCACCGCGAGGCGCTCAAGCGCGCCATCGCCGAGAACCAGGTGGTGGTGGTCGCCGGCGAGACCGGCTCGGGCAAGACCACCCAGCTGCCCAAGATCTGCCTGGAGCTCGGCCGCGGCGTGGCCGGGATGATCGGCCACACGCAGCCGAGGAGGATCGCCGCGCGCAGTGTCGCCGCGCGCATCGCCGCGGAGCTGCGCACCGAGGTGGGCCGGGCGGTGGGCTACCAGGTGCGCTTCACCGACCGGGTGGGCCCCGACACCTATATCAAGCTCATGACCGACGGCATCCTGCTGGCCGAGACCCAGGGTGATCGGGATCTGCTCGCCTACGACACCCTCATCATCGACGAGGCCCACGAGCGCAGCCTCAATATCGATTTCCTGCTGGGCTACCTGAAGCGGCTGCTGCCGCGCCGGCCCGATCTCAAGGTCATCATCACCTCGGCCACGATCGACACCGCGCGCTTTGCGAGGCATTTCGACGGCGCCCCGGTGGTCGAGGTGTCCGGGCGCAGCTATCCGGTGGAGGTGCGCTACCGTCCTCTGGAGCCGCAGGCCGCACAGGGGCAGGACGGCGACCTGGCGCAGGCCATCGTCGATGCGGTGGACGAGATCTCGCGCATCGATCGCGGCGACATCCTGGTGTTCCTGCCCGGCGAGCGCGACATCCGCGAGGCGGCCGACGCCCTGCGAAAGCGCCATCCGCCGGAGACAGAGATCCTGGCCCTGTTCGCCCGCCTGTCGGTGGCCGAGCAAAACCGCGTGTTCCAGCCCCACGGCGGGCGGCGCATCGTGCTCGCCACCAACGTCGCCGAGACCTCGCTCACCGTGCCGGGCATCCGCTACGTGATCGACCCGGGCCATGCGCGGGTCAGCCGCTACAGCCACCGCAGCAAGGTGCAGCGCCTGCCGGTGGAGAAGGTCTCGCGGGCCTCCTGCGACCAGCGCGCCGGGCGCTGCGGGCGGGTGGCCCCCGGCGTGTGCATCCGTTTGTATTCGGAGGACGACTACCTGTCGCGTCCCCCGTTCACGGACTCGGAGATCCGGCGCACCAACCTGGCGGCGGTGATTCTGCGCATGCTCGACCTGGGGCTGGGAGAGGTGGGGCAGTTTCCCTTCGTCGACCCCCCCGACAAGCGTTACATCAACGACGGCTACCGGCTGCTGCACGAGCTGGGGGCCGTCGACGAGGCCCGCGCCCTCACCCGGCTCGGGCGCGAGCTCGCCCGCCTGCCCGTCGATCCGCGCATCGGGCGCATGATCCTCGCCGCCCGCGACCTGGGCTGCCTGCACGAGGCGCTGATCATCGCCTCGGCGCTCACCGTGCAAGATCCCCGCGAGCGGCCCCTGGACGCCCGGGAGCAGGCCGACGCCGCCCGCGCCGGGCTCGCCGACGAGCGCTCGGACTTCCTTTCGTTCCTGAACCTGTGGCGGTTCTTCCACGAGCAGGCCCGCCACCTGTCCAAGAACAAGCTGCGCAAGCTCTGCCAAGGGCGCTTCCTCGCCTTTCGGCGCATGCACGAGTGGCACGACCTGCACCAGCAGCTGGCCAATCAGGTCAAGGACATGGGCATGCGCCTCAACGAGGCGCCCGCCGACGCCGAGCTCGTGCACCGAGCCCTGCTGGCCGGCCTGATCGGCAACATCGGCTTTCGGGGCGAGCAGGGCGAGTACCAGGGCAGCCACGGCAAGCGCTTTTACATCTTCCCGGGCTCGACGCTCGCCAAGAAGGGGCCCAAGTGGGTCATGGCCGCCGAGCTGGTGGAGACCGCGCGGCTGTTCGCCCGCACCGTGGCCGGGATCAAGCCCGAGTGGGTGGAGCGCCAGGCCCCCCACCTGGTGCGCCGCCACTACCTCGAGCCCCACTGGGAGAAGCGCGCCGGACAGGTGATTGCCTACGAGCAGGTCACCCTGTACGGCCTCACCCTGGTGGCCCGGCGCAAGGTGCGCTACGGGCCCATCGATCCGCAACAGGCGCGGGAGATCTTCATCCACCGCGCCCTGGTTGAAGGCGAGCTCGACACCCGCGCGGCGTTCTTTCGCCACAACCGTCGGCTGGTGCAAGAGCTCCACGGGTTGGAAGACAAGGCCCGGCGGCGCGACATCGTGGCGGACGAGCAGGTGCTGTTCGAGCTCTACGACCGGTGCATCCCCGAGGGCATCCACGGCGCAAAGGCCTTCGAGAAGTGGCGCGAGCAGGCCGAGGGCGACGACCCGCGCCTGTTGTTCGTCGACCGGGAGGCGCTCCTGCGCCGCGACGCCGAGGGTGCCGTCACCGAGGCCCGCTTCCCCGATCGGTTGACCGTCGAGGATATGGTCCTGCCCCTGGCCTATCGCTTCGAGCCCGGGCACGAGGCCGACGGTGTGAGCGTGGATGTGCCGGTCGGTGCCCTCAATGCCCTGGAGCCGAGGCGCTTCGAGTGGCTGGTGCCGGGGCTGCTGGAGGAGAAGATCACCGCCCTCATCAAGACCCTGCCCAAGGCCCTGAGGCGCAACTTCGTGCCGGCGCCGGACTTCGCCCGCGCCTGCGCGCAGGCCCTGGGGGCGGGGCGGGGCCCGCTGCTGGAGGCCCTGTCGAGTCAGCTCCAGCGCATGAGCGGGGTGGAGGTGGCGCTGCAGGCCTGGGACCCGGCGCGCCTGCCGGATCACCTGCGCATGCGCTTTCGGGTGCTGGACGAGCAGGGCCGGGTGCTGGGCGCCGGGCGCGACCTGGCGCGGCTGCAGGACGAGCTCGGCGAGCGGGCCCGGGCGAGCCTCACCGGGCTGCGCGAGACTGGCCTGGAGCGCGATGAAGTGAGCCAGTGGGATTTCGGCGAGCTGCCGCAGACGGTGGAGCTGCGGCGCGGAGGCATGACCCTGCGCGGCTTCCCGGCGCTGGTGGAGGAGGGCGGGGGCGTGGCCCTGCGGGTGCTGGACACCCCCGAGCGCGCCCGGACCGCCATGGGGGCGGGCCTGCGCCGGCTGTTCATGATCACTCACCGGGCCGAGGTCCAGTACCTGCGGAAGAACCTGCCCGGGATCCAGCAGATGTGCCTGCGCTATGCCGCGGTGGGCGGCTGCGAGGCCCTCAAGGACGACCTGGTGGCGGGCGCGGTGGAGGCCGTGCTGCTGGAGCAGGGAGCTGACATTCGCTCTCGCGAGGCGTTCGACGCCCGGTGCGCAGCGGCGCGGCCCAGGCTGGTGGCGGCGGCCAACGAGCTGTGCGCCCGGGCAGGTCGGGCACTGGCCGAGTACCACGGGGTGGCCAAGGCCATCCAGGGGGCCATCCCCCCGGCCTGGCTGCAGGCCGCCGCCGATATCCGCGAGCAGCTCGATCACCTGGTCTATCCGGGCTTCGCCCGGGAGGCGGACCTGGCGCGCCTGGATCAATATCCGCGCTATTTGAAGGCGATCCGACGCCGCCTGGACAGGCTCGACGAGGACTGGGCCCGCGACCGGCGCCTGGAGCAGGAGATTCGGCCCCACTGGCGCCGCTATCTCGAGCACCGGGCCGGGCGTGCGGGTGACGATGGGGCCCTGGAACACTATCGCTGGATGGTCGAGGAGCTGCGCGTCTCCCTATTCGCCCAGGAGCTGGGCACCGCGTGCAAGGTCTCGGCCAAGCGCCTGGACGCGCAGTGGCAGGCCGTCGTGGAGGGCGGCCTCGTCGCGGGGGCGGACCAATGAATGCGGCCAAGGTCCAACAGTGCGTGGACGCGGTGTGCGCGAACGGCTGCGATGCGGTGCGCGCCGCCATCGGCGCCCTGGAGGCGGACTTGCCGGCGACCGGCGTGGAGGGGCTGAGCCGTGAAGAGCGTTCGGCGGTGCTGGCCGAGCTCAAGGCCATCATGGCCGTGTACGATGATCGCTGATCCAAAGGCACGGCCACTGGGGTCAGGCTTGCATTATTGTATTACGGCGTCGATCGCGGCGGTGGTGCCTAGTCGAGGAACTTCGACCAGTCCCGGCTGCGGTTGCCGAAGGCGAAGAAGTGCGGGTTGGCCAGGGACTCCTTGTTGTAGATCAGCGGCCGCATGCGGGTGTCTGTGATCAACCCGCCGGCCTCCTCCACCAGGCACTGGGCCGCGGCGGTGTCCCATTCCGAGGTGGGCCCGAAGGAGGGGTACAGGTCCGCTGCGCCTTCGGCCACCAGGCAGGCCTTGAGCGAGCTGCCCATGAGCAGCGTCTCGTGCGAGCCGAGGGTGCGGAGGAAGCGCTCCATCTTGGTGCCGCGGCGCGAGCGGCTCACGGCGATCACCGGCGTGCGGAGGTGGTTTCGGCGCACGTGTATGGGGACCGGGACGCGGTCGCCTTCCTGGCGGTAGGCGCCGCTCCCGTCCGCGGCAAAGAAGCTGGTGGTGCTCGCGGGGACGTGGACCACGCCCAGCACCGGGCGGTGTTCCTCGATGAGCGCAATGTTGACGCTGAACTCGTTGTTGTGGCGGATGAACTCACGGGTGCCGTCCAGCGGATCCACCAGCCAGTAGCGGGTCCAGGCCCGGCGCTCGGCGTAGGGGACCTCGGAGGACTCCTCCGAGAGCACGGGAAGCTCGGGTGTGAGAATGCAGAGACCCGCGGCGATGGCATCGTGGGCGGCCAGATCGGCCGCGGTCACCGGTGTGCGGTCGGCCTTTTCCTGCACCGCATACCCGCCCCCGTAGTAGCCCATGATGCGCTCGCCGGCGTCGCGGGCCAGCGCGACTACCGGCTCCAACAGCTCGGCGGGTGTGCCGGTGCCCGGCGCCTCAGCCACGGCCCATTCGCCTCCGGACGAGAAACAGTGCGGCGATGCTGCGGGCCTCGGTGAAGTCGTCCCGTTCCAGCAGTTGGTCCATCTTGCCCAGCGACCAGGGGACGACCTCGATCTCCTCGGGTTCGTCTCCGGGCAGGCAGTGCTCGTAAAGATCCCGGGCGAGCACGACGTGCGTCCGGTATCCCGAGTACCCGGGGGCTACGGTCATCGAGGCGATCTTCTCCAGGGCGCGAGCCCCATAGCCCACCTCTTCCATCATCTCGCGTTCGGCGGCCCCCAGCACGTCCTCTCCTTGCTCGATCCGTCCCTTGGGCAGGGCGAGCTCGTAGCGTTCCGTGCCCCCGGCGTACTCGCGCACCAGCAGTACCGTGTCCGGGTCCAACATCGGCACAATCAGCACCGCGCCCGGACCGCTCCCCGACAGGCGCTCATATTGGACGGTTGTGCCGTTGGAGAAGCGCAGATCGAGCTGCTGGATGTGAAAGACCCGGGTGCGGGCGAGGGTCTTGGTGCGCAGAATTCGCGGCTTGTCTGGCATGTCCCCGTTTACCGTGTGTGACGTCTCCGCCATGGCGGTTACGACCGCAGCCGCACACCGGGCCGGACTTCATCGCCACGCAGGACCGCGTGGCGATGAAGCGGGTTCGTAGGCGCCGCCCTGGAAGGAAAGTGGTAGCCGTAGCTACCACTTGGCCGCTCACGCACATCCCTGTGCTTCGCGGCATAAGTACATCCTGTACAAAACTGAAGAGCAAGCCTACGGGCGCGAAGATAAGCCTGAACCGTGATAGGCCAACGGCGAAGACGGTGTGTCATCGTCCAATTCCTCTGCATCACGCCTTATTCTTTATGCGTTTTGGGGCATTGCGTCATAGCCGTTGGCCGCCTGGTGGGATATGCGGGCTAGGACGAGATCGGCTTACAGCCACCGATGGCCCCCTCGAAAGTGCAGTTGCTGTTCAACGAATCGGCGGCACGGCGCAGTGCCGCAGGCCGGTAGGTCCGGGCTCGCTCCCCAAAATCCAGCATTCCCTTTTTCCTTTGGTGTTTGGAGGTTAGCAGAAACAACTAAGCCCGTACATAAATTGCCTCACGGATCGGAGAAGCCCTAGCCATAAACAGGTATCTGTGAGTTTAGTTTTGGTCCAGCCCCGTCTTTGCCGCGCCACGGTCCGGGGGTGGACACGGCACGAAGCGCCGGGTTCGCCGGGTCTGTCCCTGGCGGCAAGCTCTCAAATTCCCAGCGCCCCCGAGTAGACCACCTGGATGGTTCCCTGGGCATCTTTGCGGCCCAGCATGGCGAGGGCCTGCGCCAGCTGCGGATCGGCGCGCTCGGTGGGGGTCAGGGCGGCGCGGAGCTGATAGCGCCCGTCGGGATCGAGCACGATTGTGCCGTCCACGCCCACCGGGCCGTCCCGGTCGGCGATCCGGGCGACGACCCGTCCATCCTGGTTCTCCAGCGTGGCCTCCAAGGTGCCGAGCGCTGCCGACAGCGGCCGGTTCAGGGCGGCCCCGTCCCAGCGCAGGCGCCCCGTGGCCCCGGTCACCCGGCCCTGGTCCAGGGTGATTTGGTCCAGCTCAAAGGCCAAGGTCCCGCGAAGCTCCACCCCGGCCAACCCTGCCAGGCGGGTCAGGTGCTCGGCGGCGATCCGCCCGCTCAGGCGCTGCACCTCCTGCGGTGTGCCCTTCCAGCTCAGGCCCAGGCGGCCGTCCGCTTGCAGACCCTCGCCCGCAAGGGCGAAATCGAAGTCCAGTCGGCCGGTGAGCAGATCCAGGGGGCTCAGGGACCAGGACAGATCGCCCAGGGGCGCGGCGCCCAGCCGGAGCCCGGGGGCCCGCCCGGACCAGGCGCTGCCCTCCACGCGGGCGGGTTGGATGGCGCCGAGGCGCTCGTGCACCAGGGCATATACCCGCGCCGCGGGCACGGTGGCCGCCAGGAATACGCCATAGGTCACCAGGGCGAGTAGCGTGTGGGGCAAGGCGCGTCTCAGCCGGTTCATGGCGCGCCCTGTTTGAGCGTGAGCCGGGCCTCCACCATGCCGGGTTCCTGGCGGCTCGCGACGAGCTCCCCGACGGAGACGCCATACTGCGCCTGCAGGCTGGCCAGCCACTGGACCAGCGCGTCGAAGGGGGCGCGTTCCAGCCAGAGCCTCGCCCGATCGGTGCCCACCGGCTCGACCCGGCGCACGAAGGACTGTAGATGGAACTCCCGTGCGCTGGTGTCGATGAGCGAGAGCAGAGACTGCGAGGTGCCGGCCGGCGTCCGGGCGGCGCCCTGATTCCGCATCGCCTCGACGCGGGCGGCGGAGCGCTGCATCTGCTGCAGGGTGGCCCGCTTCGCCGCGACCAGCTCCCGGCTGCGGGTCAGGTCGGAGCTCAACGGTTCCCAGGCGGCGACATACATCAAAAGCAGGGACACGGCGGCAGCGCCTGCCATCAATATCCCGCGCTCGCGGGGTGTGCGAGACAAGAACCAATCCTTCACGACACCGTCTCCGTGATGCGCAGTCGGCTCGACACCCCGCGCTCGCGGGCCGTCGCGGACTGGATCTCGACGCGCAGTCCGGTCCGCTCGATGGACTGCTTCAGCCCGTCCAGGGTCTGCAGGTCACGGATCTCGATGAGCACGTCCAATTGCCCGTCGCGGTACTGGACGTTCTGGAGCTCCATCCCGGCCGTTGCCGAGAGGGGCTGCCCGGTCTTGAGCAGGAGCCTCAGGAATCCCAGGCTCGATTGCCCCTGGCTGCTCTCCAGCGCGGCCAGACGCTGTTTCATCTGGGCCTCCGCATCGACGACCCGCTGCACATCGGGGAAGGTCTCGCGAAAGAGCTGCTCGATCTGCTGGTCCAGGGCCGCGGCCCGCTGGCGCAGGTCCGCATACTGCACCGCGGTGCCGAGCCCCTGCACCAGCAGCCATGCGGCGAGCACCGCCGCGGCGGGGCGCCACGGGCGCCAAAGCTTGAGCAGCTGCTCTTGGCGGCTGTACGGACCCTGCAAGAGATTGAGGGTACCGGTCGCGGCATAGTGCCGGACCATCAGAGGTAGTGGCTCGACGGGGCGCGCATCGGTGACGAGCGGGACCGTGCCTGCGCGCAATGCCTCCGGCAGCTCGGGGCCCTGGTCGTCCGCGTCGATCACGCGCACCCGGCTCGGCGTCGCCTCCGACGTCTCGGCCAGGGCGAGCTCCAGCAGCGCGACCAGATTGGGCGTGTCGGCGACGAAGCCGGATTGGACGCCCGTGCGCACCAGGGATAGGTCGTGCTCGCACAAAACGATCCACTCGTCCGGCTGCCAGGGCAGGCACAGGATATCCGGGACGAGGGCATGGGGCTCGATCCCGGCCTCGCGAAGCAGGCCCAGCCACGCATCCATCCGGGCACGGTCGACCACGGCGACGGCGTGTGCGCCGTCGGCCGCACGCGCGCCCAGGGCGAAATGCATGGATTCCACCTCGCCGGCCAGCCGGTCCTCCAGGGCATAGGGCACGGCCTTGGCCAGGTGCTGGCGGCTGCGTGTGGGGATCGAGACGTGGGTGAAAAGCACGTCGGTGGACGGGACCAGGACCACGGCGCGCCGGCCCGCCGCGGCATCCAGCGCCTGCGGCGTGTCCCGCTGCTGATCCCTGGCGGCACTGCCTCCCAGCCAGGACAGGCCCTTGGAGTCGTGGATGCGCAGGAAGAACTGGTTAGTCANNCGCTCGCGAGGCGAGCCCGCGCCCGGTCGAGCTCCACGTTCGCATGCACCAGGAAGTAGCCGCTGGAGACGTCGACGAGCTCGGCCACCTCGTCTGCAATCGTCCGATTCTCGCCGCCGAGCAGCTGCGTCAGGGTGTCCAGAAACGCCTGTTTGTCTTTGAAAGGCTGCTCGTCTCGATGCTCTACGAGCCCGGCGGCTATTGTAGCATCGATATGCCCGTCCAGCGCCTGGAGCACCGGCGCGGGGGCGGTGTTGACGTTGATGGTGGTTGGCTGGGGCAGGGCGCTGAGATAGGGGCGCAGCTTTGCGTACGCTTCGGCGCTGACGCCCCGGACCATTCGAAGCTCGCTGGGATCGGCCATCGGTCGGTTCGGGGTGCGGTAGGGGGGCTCCTGCGCGAGATAGGTCACGTCCTCGGCGCCGTCGGGAAACCGTACCCGGGCATCGGCATCGACCCAATCTGCCGCGGCCTGGGCGATGGAGGGTTCGAGCTCCAGCACCTGCAGCAGGCGCTGAAAATAAACGAGCTGGGGGTGGGGGGGCTGCCTGCCGCCGTCCTTTTCCTGGTCCACCGCCAGGGTCAGGTTGTTGAGATTGAATCGGCCCTGCAGGTCTTGGATGCGCCCGGAGATCGCCCCCCCGGTGATCATGGTGGGCGGCAGCTGTTGGGCCCAGATCTCGTGCAGACTATCCATGGTGCCGTTGGTGCGATCGTCTTCGTAGTCGCGGGCGAGGATGGTGCGTGCCCAGTCCTCGCCGCCCAGGCCATACTGGAGGGCCTGTTGCGCGGCCAAGACGTTGGCAGTACGCCGAATGTCGATCTGCTGGCGCTGGGTCATGGCAACGGCCGCGACGCTGGCAAGGGCGACCACCAGCAGGGCGGTGATCAGGGCGACGCCTTGCTGCCGCCCAGCGCATATTGGTCCGCACCCGTCCATCGCCGAATTCTGTTCGCGCGACACGGCGCCCCCCTAATAGCCCGGGATCCGGAACAGTCGGGTGATGGCGCCCCAGTCCGATAGGGTCACCGACAGCTCCACCGCCACCGGCAGGGCGGGGGAGTCTTGGCTGGCATCGCTCGGCAGGGGCCATTGCTCGTGCCACTCGCCCTGGGCGTCGAGAAAGCGCACGGCCAGGCCCGAGACCTCGTCCAGTATCCTTGCCTCATTGGGCTGCAGGCCCTGTGGGCGGTCCAGGGCCGGCCAGCTCACGCGGTACAGCGCCTGGTCCTCGACGCGATAGCCCACCCGTTGCAGCGTGCTGCGTTGCTCCCGGAGCGGGTTGACCCAGCCCGCGCGGGTGAGCTCCAGGCCGAGCCCGGCGGTGCTGCCGCCCATCATGGCGGGCTGAGGGGTGCCGAGCTCGTCGCGGATGCCGCGGGCGACGGCGTATACGAGGTCCTGCTCCATCACATGAATGGCGATCTGCAGCTCCGCCAGGCGCCCGGCCTGCTGGTCGGTCTGGCTGCGCGTGTCAAGAACGGCCTTGAGCCCGCCGTAGGCCATAACCGAGAGTGCCGCGAAGATCGCGAGTGCGACCAACAGCTCAAGGAGGGTGAAGCCGCACTCGGCGCCAAGGGGGTGTGCGGCGGCACGCGCCTTCGGACGGAGGGCGACGGCACCCACGTCAGTCTTCCTCGGGCAGTCGCACAAAGCCCACCACGGTCACGATGGACCCGGAATCCTCGGACGGCGCGCGCACTGTCACCTCGATGCGGCGCAGCCGGTCGTCCTCCGTGAGCTGCGTGTCGGTGCTCCAGCGCCACTCGCGCCCCGCCATCTCGGCGTGCCCCGTGCGCTCGCCGGGCGAAGGCCACTCCCGTGCCACCTGAAGCTCGGTGAGCTTGTTCATCGCCACCCATTGGGCCAGTGTCTTGTCCCGCAGGTAGGTCGCATTTGCGGCGTTTTGGCCGGCGGCCTTGACGGCGGCGGAGAGGGCCACCGCGAGCACCGCCAAGGCCACCAGGACCTCCAAGAGCGTAAAGCCTCTTTCGGATCGTCGGGCGCCGGCGCGCATTGGGGTACTCATCGTAAGCCGGTATCGTGCTGGGTCATGCGGATCTCCCCCGTAATGGTGCCCGTGAGGCGGAAATAGCCGCCCACGTTCGGATTGCGCAGGGTGAGCTCGAACGGGGTGACCTGGCCGCTTGACAGGAACAGGATCTGGGGCTGCGGGGCTTCTTGTTCGGGCTCTGCCGGTCCGGGCTCGTCGCCCGCGAGCACCGCTTCTACCTGGGGCGCCAAGGTGCGCGCCCTCAGCACGCCGTCATCCACGGGCCGCCAGCCCTCGGGGCCCAGCAACAGAAAGGTGTATTGTCCCTCGTCCAACACGAATCCCAGCTCCCGTGCGCTCAGCATGGCCTCTTGCAGCGCCAGCGGCATGAGCGCCGCCAGGCGCCGAGCCTCTCGCTCGAGGACATCGCGGTTGCGGTTGCCGAGGGACAGGGTGGCGAAACCAACGATCACGCCGACGATCACCAGCACCGCCAGCACCTCGATGAGCGTAAAGCCGCAGGGTCCAAGCTTCCCGTGCGTTGGGTGGGCACCCGAGGGCGCGATGGACGCTCGGCGCCGGGGGTTACTCCAGGTTCCAGTTCCCGATATCGTCATCACTGGCCTGTGGATCCGGACCCAGCGAGTAAATGTCGACGCTCCCGCGCTCCCCTGGAGAGAGGAAGCGATAAGGGTTGCCCCACGGGTCCTTGGGCAGCCGATCGATATACCCGCCCTCGCGCCAGTTCTTCGGTTCGGGCGAGCCGGACGGGCGGGAGACCAGCGCCTCCAAGCCCTGATCGGTCGTCGGGTAGACAAAGTTGTCCAGCTTGTACATGTTGAGCGCGCTCTCCAGCACGCGGATGTCCTGTCTGGCCTTCGTCATTCGCGCCTGCTGCGGGCGATCCATCACCCGGGGGACGACGATCGCCGCCAAGATCCCGAGGATAACAACCACCACCATGACCTCGATGAGCGTGAAGCCTTCCGAGCGGCGCGCTCGTTCTCTAACCGCCATTATCTTGTACTCCGAATAGTGAAATGCATCGCTTCGGCGTGGGTCCGGCCCGCCATTCTATAACGCGGGCCCGATGGCTGCATATAATAAGGTCAGCGGGCGCTGCGCGGGTGCGACCTCGGTCACAGCGCTAAAAACTCTTCTAATCATAGGTTTATGAATCGACCGATGCCGGCGCGGCGATGGCGCAGGCGCTCTGCTTGACACGGGCCAGGCCCCTGGCGTAAATTCCCGCGTCTTTGTGGGCCCAATCCGATCGAGTCGTGGGCCCCGTGGATCCTGTCCCCATCGTCTAGACGGCCTAGGACACCACCCTTTCAAGGTGGCGACACGGGTTCGAATCCCGTTGGGGACGCCAANNCGTTGGGGACGCCAATTTGTGGCTTAGTTTCAAAGTTTTGTCTCCTGGGGGTTTCGCCTTCCATATAGGGGTGCAGGCCCATCCGATTCCTCATCGTTGCGGCGTTACGAAACCAATATGATTTCCTCCGCGTAATCTCGGTTGCGTGTACGCCGCATCCGGTGGGTGTTGCCGGGGACGCGCTCGGGCGTCACACGCGGCGTCGGAAAACGCGCGGACCACTCGTTCCCACACGCCCCCGAGCCTCAGGTGCGCGCCGCTCCTGGGGGAGTGTCCGCGAGCGCTTCGGAGCCGCCCATTTCGGGGGCAGCACTGCCCGTAGCTAGCCGCGGCCGGATCGAACCGAAGCGCAAATCGAACCGGAGCGCAAATAGAGCGCCGGCACCACGACCATGTTCAACACGGTCGAGCTTAGCAGCCCGAACAGAATAACGATCGCCATGGGCGCCTGGATCTCGCTGCCGGGTTCGCCGGCGGCCAGCGCCAGCGGCACCAGCGCAAGGCCCGCGGCCAGGGCGGTCATCAGGATCGGGATCAACCGTTCGCTAGCTCCGCGCTTCACCGCCGTCAGGGCATCCCGAACGCCTTCGTGGCTGACCAGTCGCTGGATGTGGGCGATCATCATGACGCCGTTGCGGGTGGCGATCCCGAAGAGAGTGATGAACCCGATGATGGACGCTACCGACAGAACGCCGCCGGAGGCGTACACGCCGATGACGCCGCCGATCAGGGCGAGCGGCAGATTGAGCATTACCAAGAGCGCGTCACGGGCCGAATGGAAGGCGACGAAGAGGAGCAGAAAGGTCGCCACCAGCACTACCACGCCGAGCAGGAGCAGTGTCCGTGACGCCTGTTCAGCGCTCTCGAACTGGCCCCCGTATTCGATGTGATAGCCCGCCGGAAGGGTGACGTTCTGCCCGATCCGCTGGCGCATGTCCTCCACGACGCTGACCAGATCACGCTCGGCGACGTTGGCCATGGCGACGATCTTGCGCTGCACGTTCTCACGGCTGATCCGATTGGGGCCGCGCGCCTTGTCCACCTCTGCCAGGGCCCGCAAGGGCAGCCGGGCGCCGGAGGGGGTAGTGATCAGCGTCGAGCGAACCGCTTCCAGATCGCGCTTGACCTCGGACTCGTAGCGCACCACCAGATCGAAGGCGGCCTGGCCTTGCAGCACCCGGGAGACCTCGGTTCCGTAGAAAGCGGTTTCGATCGCCTCAGCCACGTCTGCGACCCGCAAGCCGTAGCGGGCGATGACCTCGCGCCGGAAGCGCACTGTGAGAAATGGGAGGGGGACAAGGACACCCACACAAGAGGGGGACAAGGACACCCACATACTTCTTGACTCACCGGCCAGCACAAAGAGAGACAAAGAGCAGACAAAGAGGACACCCACGTACTTGTTGACTCGCCGCCCGATTCGGCGTAAGGTTTTTTCAGCG
>JABAHS010001077.1_pt2 | contig 18781 bp, 18 predicted proteins | sample 7062111 | NCBI WGS metagenome assembly JABAHS01 (sample SAMN14534600, study PRJNA622989) | marine sediment metagenome | biome: marine biome [ENVO:00000428]; feature: marine pelagic biome [ENVO:01000023]; material: deep marine sediment [ENVO:00002113]; isolation source: pool of 4 deep marine... | reverse complement strand
TCGACTCGACGTAGCCCGCGTCATCGAGCGCGGCGATCGCCGCCGCCTGTGCAAGGCTGTTGACGTTGAACGGCTGGCGCACGCGATTGAGCAGATCCGCGATCTGCGGGCTCGACACGGCGTAGCCCACGCGCAGCCCCGCAAGTCCATGGGCCTTAGAGAAGGTGCGCGTGACGACGAGATTGGGGTACTCAGGCACCCATTCGATGCAGTTCGGATAATCGGGCTCCTCGACGTACTCGAAGTACGCCTCGTCGACGACGACGATCAGCGTCTCGGGCACGGCATCGAGAAAAGCGCGCAGCGCGGCCGCCCCGACCCACGTGCCGGTGGGATTGTTCGGGTTGGCGATGAACGCGACGCGTGTCCTCTCGCTCACCGCGGCGCGCATCGCCTCGAGGTCGTGCCCCCACTGCCGCGCCTTGACGGCGACGCCGGTGGCGCCGATTGCCTGTGCCGCCAGGGGGTAGACGGCGAACGCATGCTCGGAGAAGACGATCTCCTCGCCGGGGGCCGCGAACGTGCGCGCCACCAGCTCCAGGACGTCGTTGGACCCGTTGCCAAGCGTGATCTGTGCCGCGTCGACACCGAGATGTGCGCTGAGCGCCCGCTTGAGCCCGAAGCCGTTGCCGTCGGGATAACGGGTGACTTCATGCGCGGCACGGCGAACGGCTTCGAGAGCGCACGGCGACGGGCCGCCCGGGTTCTCATTGGAGGCGAGCTTGATGGCGTCGCGCAGCCCGTACTCGCGCTGCAGCTCCTCGATCGGCTTGCCGGGCTGATACGGCTGCAGACGGCGCACGCCGGCGACGGCGAGAGCCAGCGGGTCGAGCGCCTTGGCCGCCTTCACAGCACCGCCCGCGGGTAGGACCCGAGCAGCTTGAGCGCGGCCGCCTCCTCAGCGAGCTCACGCAGCGCCAGCGCCACCGCCTCGTCCTCGGCGTGGCCCTCGATGTCGATGAAAAAGACATACTCCCAAAGGCCCGTGCGCGAGGGTCGCGACTCGATGCGCGACATGCTAATGCCGTGGCGGGCGAGCGGCTGGAGCAGCTTGTACAGTGCGCCGGGGACGTTTCGGCTGGAGACCAGCAGGCTGGTCTTGTCGCGGCCGCTCGGCGCACCGGATTTTGCCCCGATCACCAGAAACCGCGTGGTGTTGCCGGGATCGTCCTCGATGTTCGCGGCGAGGACATTGAGCCCGTAGAGCTTTGCGGCGGAGCGGCTCGCAATGGCGGCAGCGGCCTCGTCGTTGCGCACGCGCTCGGCGGCCTCGGCGTTGCTGCTCGCCGTCTCGAGACTCGCACCCGGCAAGGATGTGCCGAGCCAGCGCCGGCACTGCGCCAGCGCCTGCTCGTGCGCGAGCACGCGCTCTACCTGCGAGAGCTGCCGAGCGCTGCCGAGCAGGCAGTGGTGAATGCGCAGCGCGACCTCACCGCAGACCCTGAGCGGCGTCTGCACGAGGCGATCGAGCGTATTGGTGACGCCGCCCTCGATGGAGTTCTCTACCGGCACCACGCCGTAGTGGGAGTTGCCCGCCTCGACCGTGCGGAAGACCTCGTCGATCGACGCCACCGCCACGAGATCTGCGCTCGACCCGAAATGTTTGACGGCCGCCGCCTCGGTGTAAGTCCCCTGCGGGCCGAGCACGCACACACGCAGCCGGGACTCCGCCGCCAGCGTCGCCGACATGATCTCCCGGAACAGCCGCGCCATGTCCTCGTCGGGCAACGGTCCCTCGTTGCGGGCGATCACTTCGCGCAGCACCTGGGCTTCGCGCTCCGGGCGGTAATAGTTGCCCGGCTGCGACTCGGACTTGATGCGTGCGATCTCCAGCGCAATGGCGACGCGTTCGTTGATGAGCGCCTGCAGGCGCGCGTCGAGGTCGTCGATGCGTTCGCGCTGCTGCTGCAGTCGTGGGTCGTCGCTCATGACGAACTCCGCATTCCCGCTCGCCGGGCCTGTCGTCGCGTCGCGGGCGTCACGCGCCCTGCTCGGCCTGCTCGGCCTCGTCGCTCGCCGACTCCTCGACCTTGCCGATGCCGACGAGGCGCTCCTCCTCGTGCAGATCGATCAGGCGCACTCCGGCCGTGTTGCGACCCAGAATAGAGATTTCGCTGATGCGCGTGCGGATGAGCGTACCGCCGTCGGTGATCAACATGACCTCGTCTTCCTCCGCCACCAACTCAGCGCCCACCACGGCCCCGTTGCGGCCCTTGACCTGGATGGAGATGACCCCCTGGCCACCGCGCCGCTGGCACGAGTACATGGCGGTGGCGGTGCGCTTGCCGTAGCCGTTCTCGGTGGCGGTGAGCACCGCCGCGTGCTCGCCTTCATCGGCGGTGAAGTTGATCATGGAGATGAGCTTGCCCCCCTTGAGCGAGATCCCGCGCACACCGCGGGCCGTGCGCCCCATGGTGCGCACGTCGCTCTCGGCAAAGCGAATCGCCTTGCCCGTGCTCGCGAACAGCATGATGTCGTGACTGCCGTCGGTCAGGCCCACGCCGACCAGCTCGTCCGCCTCACCCAGCTTGATCGCCCAGATGCCCGAGCTGCGCGGGCGGGAGAAGTCCATGAGCGAGCACTTCTTGACGATGCCGGCGGCGGTTGCCATGAACACGAACTTCGTCTCCTCGAATTTGCGCACCGGCAGCACCGCCGTCACTTTCTCGTCCTCCGCCAACGGCAGCAGCTGCACGAGGGGCTTGCCGCGCGCAATGCGGCCCGCTTGCGGCAGCTGATAGACCTTGAGCCAGTACACCTTGCCGTAGTTGCTGAAACACAGGATGGTGTCGTGCGTGTTGGCGACGAAAAGATGCGCGACGAAGTCCTCGTCCTTGGTCCGGGTCGCCGTCTTGCCGCGGCCGCCGCGCCGCTGTGCCCGGTAGTCGGCCAGCGGCTGGGCCTTGGCGTAGCCGGCGTGCGAGAGCGTCACCACCACGTCTTCCTCGACGATGAGGTCCTCGGTGGTCACGTCGAGGCGGTCGTGCACGATCTCCGTACGTCGCTCGTCGCCGTAGCGACCGCGGATCTCGACCAGCTCCTCGCGAATGACCTCCTGCAGAGGCTCGCCGCCCGCGAGAATGCGCAGCAGGTCGCCGATCAGATCGAGTATCTGCGAGAACTCGGTGAAGATCTTGTCCTGCTCGAGCGCGGTGAGGCGCTGCAATCGCAGATCCAGGATGGCCTGCGCCTGAGCGTCGGAGAGCCGGTAGCCCGCATCGGTCATACCGAACTGCGCCGCCAGCCCCTGCGGCCGGGTCAGCTCCGCGCCCGTGCGCTCGAGCATCTTCGTCACCATCCCCGGCTCCCAGCTTCGCCCCATCAACCCTTCCTTCGCCTCGGTCGGATTCTTCGCCGCCCGGATCAGCGCAATGACCGGATCGAGGTTGGCGAGCGCCACCGCGAGCCCCTCCAAGACGTGGGCACGGTCCCTCGCCTTGGCGAGCTCGAACACCGTGCGCCGCGTGACGACCTCGCGGCGGTGGCGCAGAAACTCATCGAGCAGCTGGCGCAGGTTGAACACGCGGGGCTGGTTCTGCGTCAGCGCCACCATGTTGATGCCGAACACGGACTGCAGCTGCGTGTACTGGTAGAGGTTGTTGAGGACCACTTCCGGCACCTCAGCGCGGCGCAGCTCGATCACCATGCGCATACCCGCCTTGTCCGACTCGTCGCGCAGGCCGGCGATCCCCTCCAGGCGCTTGCCCTTGACGAGCTCGGCGATCTTCTCCAGCAGGCGCGCCTTGTTCACCTGGTAGGGGAGCTCGCTGACGATAATGGACTGGCGCCCGCTCTTTTCATCGGTCTCGAAATGCGCGCGCGCACGCATGTAGATCTTGCCGCGGCCGGTCTCGTACGCCTCGCGGATTCCCCGCGCCCCGTTGATGATCCCGGCGGTGGGAAAGTCGGGACCGGGAATGTGGCGCATCAGCTCTGCCACCGTCAGGTTCGGGTTCTCGAGCAGGGCCAGGCAGCCGTCGACGACCTCGGTGAGGTTGTGCGGCGGAATGTTCGTGGCCATGCCCACGGCGATGCCGGACGAGCCGTTGACGAGCAGATTGGGCACGCGCGTGGGCAGCACCAAGGGCTGCGTCTCGGTTTCGTCGTAGTTGGGCCCGAAGTCGACGGTCTCCTTGTCGATGTCCGCCAGCATCTCGTGGGCGAAACGCTGCAGGCGGATCTCCGTGTAGCGCATCGCCGCGGGCGAATCTCCGTCGATGGAGCCGAAGTTGCCCTGTCCGTCGACGAGGGGATAGCGCATGGAGAAGTCCTGCGCCATGCGCACGATGGTGTCGTAGACGGCGGTGTCGCCGTGGGGATGGTACTTGCCGATGACATCTCCCACGATGCGGGCGGATTTCTTGTAGGGCTTGTTCCAGTCGTTGCCGAGCTCCGACATGGCGTAGAGCACGCGCCGGTGAACGGGCTTGAGCCCGTCGCGCACGTCGGGCAGCGCCCGGCCGACGATCACGCTCATGGCGTAGTCCAGATAGGACTGCCGCATCTCCTGCTCGAGATTGGCCGGGATGGTTTCTTTGGCGAACGATTGCATAGCGGGCGTTTCGATCCGTCAGCGGGCCAGGGAGCGCTCACCGCGGCGCGGTGTGCGTGCCGAAAAACCGCGTAATTTTAACACATTACCCGAGCCCAAAGCAGCTCGGAGGCAGCGCCGACGGGGGTCAGCCGCGTGCTGCTTACCCCGGCCCGCGCAGCAGCGCCTCGAGCGCGGCGCCATCGGGTTTGCGAACCACGCCCTTCTCGGTCACGAGGGCGTCTACCAGGCTCGCCGGGGTGACGTCGAAGACGGGATTCCAGGCGCCTGCGCCGGCGACGGACAGGGTTTGACCGGCGAGGCTCAGCACCTCGCTCGGATCGCGTTGCTCGATGGGAATGTCTGCGCCGGTGGCGGCCTGCTCGTCCACCGTGCTGGTCGGTGCGACGACGATGAAAGGCACGTCGTGCCGCCGGGCGGCGATCGCCAGCGCGTAGGTGCCGATCTTGTTGGCAACGTCGCCGTTGCTCGCGATGCGATCGGCACCCACGAGCACAGCCTGCACCTTCCCCGCACGCATCGCCGCCGCGGCAGCGGCATCCGCGATCAAGGTCACCGCGATGCCGTCACGGGCCAGCTCCCAGGCGGTGAGCCGGGAGCCCTGCAGCCACGGCCGCGTCTCGTCGGCAAACACCTGCACCGCCCGCCCCGCCTCGGCGCAGGCGCGCACGACCCCGAGCGCGGTGCCGAAACCGCCGGTGGCGAGCGAGCCGGCGTTGCAGTGGGTCAACACGCTGTCGGCGCCTGCGATGAGCGCCGCCCCCAACTCTCCCATGCGCCGGTTGTCGCGCACGTCCTCGGCGTGAATCCGCTGCGCCTCGGCCAGGGCCCAGGCCTGCGCATCGCCGCCGGGGAAAGCCCGCATGCGACGGGTCATGCGCGCCAGCGCCCAACTCAGGTTGACGGCCGTCGGGCGCGCCGCCGCGAGCCTCTGCCGCTGCGGCGCGAGCGCCGACTCCCACTCGGCGACCGCCGCCCCGGCCAGCTCGCGCACCGCCAGCACCATGCCGAACGCGGCCGCGATGCCGATGGCCGGTGCGCCGCGCACGACCATGGCGCGGATGGCGTCGGCCGTCTCCGCGGCGCTGCGCACGACCACGTGCGTTTCTTCGTGCGGCAGCCGCCGCTGGTCGAGGAGGCGCAGCCCTTCCCGGGTCCAGGCGATGGGGCGAACATTGTCGTGGCGGCTCATCGACGAAACTCCCCCGCTTGCGTGTCGCCCGCGTGATGACGGGCGTGGGCGTCGTGGTTCAGGGCGCAAGGCGTCGTGTGCGGCCGCTCGGCGCGCCGCCCAAGGCACCGACCGTCGCCTCGGCCGCGGGCGCGCGAGGCAGTTGAGTTTCGCGCGCACGGCGAAACGCCGTCGCCGTGTATCGCCGGCGCCGGCCACGTAGCGACGGCCCGCCCGGCCAACGTCGAGTATACCCGCCGCAACGCCTTGTACTGCAGGAAGCTCAGGCGTTATCTTTGCCCCGATGGATGCGGTCGACACCCTGATTGTGGCCGAGTGGGTCATCCCCGTCGACGAGCAGGACGCGACGTTGCCGCAACACGCAGTGGCCATCCGCGACGGCGTCATCGTCGATATCGCGGCGGCCTCCTCGGCGCGGCAGCGATATCGCGCCGCCGAGACCCTCGAGCTGCCCGCCCACGCGCTCATCCCCGGGCTCGTGAACACGCACACCCATGCGGCCATGACGCTGCTGCGCGGCTTTGCCGACGACCTGCCGCTCAAGACCTGGCTGCACGACTACATCTGGCCCGCAGAGACCCGCTGGATGAGCGAGGATTTCGTTCGCTGCGGCACCGATCTCGCCATCGCCGAGATGATCCGCGGCGGCACGACCTGCTTCAACGACATGTACTTCTTCCCCGACGTCGTGGCCGCGCGCGCCGAAGCGGCCGGCATGCGTGCGTGCGTGGGACTAATCATGCTCGACTTCCCAACCGCCTGGGCACAGGGGCCGCAGGAGTATCTCGACAAGGGGCTCGGCCTGCACGACGAGCTGCGGCACTCGACGCTGGTGACGACGGCCTTCGCGCCGCACGCCCCCTACACGGTGTCCGACGAGCCGCTGGGCAAGATACGCATGCTCGCAGACGAGCTCGAGGTACCCGTGCACATCCACCTGCACGAGACCGCTCACGAGATCGAAGAGTCGATGGCGCGCTTCGGCATGCGTCCGCTCGAACGCCTGAGCCGGCTCGGGCTGCTGACGCCGAGACTGCTCGCGGTGCACATGACCGAGCTGCTGCCGGCGGAGATCGCCGCCGTCTCCGACACGGGCATCAACGTGGTGCATTGCCCCGAATCCAATCTGAAGCTCGCCAGCGGCATGTGCCCCGTCGCGCAGCTGCTGTTGAGCGGCGTCAACGTCGCCCTGGGCACCGACGGCGCGGCGAGCAACAACGATCTCGACATGATGGGCGAAATGCGCACCGCGGCACTGCTGGCAAAAGGCACCAGTCGGGACCCGACTGCCCTGAACGCCCACGAGACGCTGCGCACAGCGACGCTGAACGGCGCCCGCGCCCTCGGACTCGGTGAGGTGACCGGCTCGCTCAGCGTCGGCAAAGCCGCGGACATCGTCGCCGTCGATCTCGCCGCCGTGCACACCGAGCCGATCTACGATCCCGTTTCTCAAATCGTCTACAGTGCGACCCGCGACCAGGTGAGCTCGGTGTGGATCGCCGGACAGAGCGTGCTGCGCGAACGGCGCCTCGTGCGCCAGGACGAGGGCGAGGTAATCGAACGGGCGCGGCGTTGGCGGCAGCGCATCGCGGCATGAGGTCGGCCGCAGCGCAGCGGTGCGGTACGGGGGCGGCGAGATGACGTCCGCGCGCGCCCGGGCCGAGGCGGCGGTGAACGTGGATCACGACGAGGTCGCCAAGTTCGAGGAGCTGGCGGCGCGCTGGTGGGACCCCGAGGGCGAGTTCCGCCCGCTGCACGAGCTCAACCCCGTGCGCCTGCGCTTCGTCGACGACGCCACACCCGTGGCCGGGCAGCGCGTCGTCGACGTCGGCTGCGGCGGCGGCATCCTGACGGAGGCCATGGCGCGCCTGGGCGCCGAGGTCACCGGCATCGACGCCGCCCGCGCGCCCATCTCGGTCGCGCGGCTGCACGCCAAGGACAGTGGACTCGACATCGACTACCGTCAGGCGACGGCCGAGTCACTGGCCGCAGAGCATCCCGCCTCCTACGGCGTCGTCACCTGCATGGAGCTGCTCGAGCACGTGCCCGACCCCCGGGCTACCGTTACGGCCTGCGCCGAGCTCGCACGCCCGGGCGCAAGCGTTTACTTCTCCACCATCAATCGCACGCCCGCGGCCTGGCTGCTGGCCATCGTGGGCGCGGAGTACGTCGCGGAGCTGCTGCCGCGGGGCACGCACACTTACGCCAGGTTCATCCGACCGTCCGAGCTGGAAGCCTGGTGCCGCAGCGCGGGGCTCACGCTGCGCGCGCTGAGCGGCCTGCACTACAACCCGATTCGTCGCTCGGCTCGACTCGACGCGAACGTGGACGTCAACTACATCGCCCGGTGCACCCGCGACGATGGCTGAGCAAGCAGCCGCGGCAATCGCGCGACCGGGAGATCCGCCCGCGTCGCTCCACCCGCGACCCGCCGCCCTGCAGGCCAGCTCGCCGTCGGCAGCGCACGCGTGAACGAACCCCTCTTCAGCCTCGAATTCGATCTCGAGCGTACGCTGTTGCTCGCTGGAACGGCCGTGGTGTCGCTCGCGGTCGGCTGGCTCCTGGCGCACGCGCGCGCGCAACGGCGCATCGCCGTGCTGGAGACGCGCCTGGAGGACGAGCGTGCCGGCTCGCTCGAGAAGCGAGCGGACATGGATCGCGCGTTCGCGGCGCTGTCCGCAGACGCCCTGGAGAAGAACAACCGCTTGTTCCTGCAGCTGGCGCAGCAGACGCTGCAGCGCTTCCACGTGCACGCCCAGGGCGAGCTCGAGCTGCGTGAGCGCGCGGTCGAGGAGCTGGTGAGACCGCTGCGCGAGACCCTGCAGCGCACCGAGCAGCAGCTGGCGCAGCTCGAACGCGACCGCCGCGAGGCCCACGGCGCGCTCACCCAGCACCTCCAGACGCTGGCGCGGAGCCACGAGGCGCTGCAGGGCGAGACGCGCAATCTCGTGCAGGCACTGCGACGACCCGAGGTGCGCGGCCAGTGGGGCGAGCTCACCCTGCGACGCCTGGTCGAGCTCGCCGGCATGGTCGAGCACTGCGATTTCGTCGAGCAGGTGTCCGCCGGCACCGCTGAGACAAGGCTGCGCCCGGACATGGTGGTCTACATGCCGGGGGGCAGGCAGGTGGTCGTCGATGTGAAGACGCCGCTCGACGCCTACCTGAGCGCCGTCGAGGCGAGCGACGACGATGCGCGCCTCAACCACCTCCGGCGCCATGCGCTCAACGTCAGGGAGCGCGTCCGCGAGCTGGCGTCCAAGGCCTACTGGACCCAGTTCGAGCAGACACTGGACTTCGTCGTCCTGTTCATACCCGGGGACCAGTTTCTGTCCGCGGCACTGGAGATCGACCGTGAGCTGCTGGAGACGGCCCTGGCGCGACGCGTCATTCTGGCGACGCCGACGAGCCTCGTCGCCCTGCTGCGCGCCGTCGCCTACGGCTGGCGTCAGGAGTCGCTCGCGGCCAATGCCGAGCAGATTCGCGCCACCGCCGAGGAGCTGCACGATCGCCTCGCCATCCTCAGCGAGCACTTCGTGCGTCTCGGCCGGCATCTCGACGCCAGCGTGGCGCAGTTCAACCGCCTGGTGGGCTCGTTCGAGAGCAAGGTTCTGCCAGGGGCGCGCAAGTTCGCCGGCATGGGCATCACGCCGAAAAAGGAGCTGGCGGAGACACCCTGCGTCGAGAGCCGCCCACGCGAGGTCTCGGTCGGCGACGAATGAGGCGGCACGCCGCTGTCGCACTGCGCATTGAGCGCGCGCCGCGCCCGCGAGCATGAGCGTGCGCGTAAAAAGCGAGGCCGGCGGCGTCGCGCCGACACGGCGCCGGCGAGCCCTGTTCGCGGTACTGACCGCGCTCATCGTCTTCGTCGCCATCGAAGCGGCGTTGATCGTGCTCGAGCCGCTCGTGTTCCGGGGGCTCTACGAATACGATCCCGACATGGGCTTTCGCGTCAGACCCTATGCGCACGGAAGCAACCGCTTCGGCTTTCCCGACCGCGACTACCCGCTCGCCAAGCCCGCCGGCACGATCCGGGTCATGATCCTCGGGGATTCGTTCAACTGGGCCGGGGGCACCCAGGGCAACTACACCGCCTTGGTCGAGCAGATGTTCGAGCAGCGCCTCGGCGCGGGACGCGTGGAGATCATCACCGCCGGCTACCCGATGACGCATACCGCGGAGCAACTCGTCCTGCTCGAGAAGTACGGCCTTCGGTACCGGCCCGATTTCCTGTTGCTCGGGTTCTTCATGGGCAACGATTTCGACGACGCCGACCCCAATCGCAAACGCATCGTCGCCTACGACACCCCCCTCGACATCGATCCGCGCTACGAGCTGGTGCTCTTCGGATACGCCGTCGTGCCGCGCTCACGCCTGATCAACATCCTTCGCTACAAGTACGTCGAGCTCAGGGAACGCATGAACGCCGGCTGGATCCGGCCGGCCCGGGCCGCGGGCAACGGCGCGCAGACGCCGGGTTTCGCCGAGAAGAGCTTTTACCTAATCAAGCGCAACCAGCTGCGCTTCTTCGCGCGCCGCGCCCACGACGAGAACGTCTATCGCGCAAACATCGCCCACGTCCGCGAAAGCCTCATCCGCATGAAGCGGCTCCTGGCGGAACACTCGGCAGGGTTTGCCGTGGCCGTCTATCCCGACCAGCTGCAGGTCGACGCGGCCCTGCGCGGGCAGGTGCTCGAGGCATTCGGCCTGGAAGAAGACGCTTACGACATGGGTATCGGCAATCGCATTCTGCGCGAGCAGCTCGAAGCCGAGGGCGTCGCCTACCTGGATCTGCACAGCCTGTTCGCGAACGCCGCGGACCCCGGATCGCTCTACATCGAGGGCGACACGCACTGGAACGCCGCCGGCAACCGCCTCGCGGCGCAGGCAGTGTACGCCTTCCTGGTGGAGCAGCTGCCGCTCGCCGGCCCGGCCTCGCCGTCGGCGCCCGGGCCGGGCGCGGGAGATTCACCGCGAGCGCTCAGACGAGCAGCCGAATGAGTCGATCTTCGAGGTCGATGCGGGTGGCCAGCGCCTCGCCGAGCTGCGAGAGGTCCGCGGAGAGGGATTTCAGCACCGCGGTGGTCTTCCGTCTGTCGTACTTGTCGTTGAAGCGCACGGCGAGATCCGTGACCGCCGCGATGTCGGGATAAACCGTCTCTGCGGTCGCCGCGACCTGCCTGCGCCTTTCGCCGCCTTCGACGATTCGCTGGTACAGGGCGAAATGCCCCGCGGCAATGTAGTCCATGAGCAGCTCACAGAACTCAGTGAGCAGAGGCTGAACCTCGCGCTCGTCGGAATAGGGCTCGAGACCGGCCACGCGGCAGAACAGCACGAGCATCTCGGCTCGCTCTGCGACGAGCTTCTTCACCGTATCGGACGTTCGCGTTCGTCGCTCTTTCATGGCGGCTCCAGCGGGCCCGCGGTAGATAGCACGCCCGTTCGATCGCGGTCAACGCCGCTCGTTCGGGTGGTCGATTCCGGCCGTCCGGCGTAGCGTCTCGACGGCGCGCTCGTCGAGCTCGGCCCACGCCCCGCGCGCCAGGTTGCGCGGCAGACGAACCGACCCGAAGCGGATGCGCACGAGGCGACTGACGGGGTGGTCGAGCGCCTGCCACAGGCGGCGAACCTCGCGGTAGCGCCCGCGCCGCAGCACGACCCGATACCACTGGTTGACGCCGCTGCCCCCGCGGCGCTCCACGTGCGCGAATCCTGCTTGCTCACCGTCGATCTCGATGCCGGCGCGCAGCCGCTCCAGGCTCTCGCAAGCGACCGGCCCGCGCACCCGGCACAGGTACTCACGCTCGAGCCCGCGGCTCGGGTGCATGAGCCCGTTGGCAAGCTCACCGTCGGTGGTGAAGAGCAGCAAACCCGAGGTGTTGATGTCGAGCCGACCCACGGCGACCCAGCGGCCCTCGCCCGGCGGCGGCAGCGACGCGTAGACGGTGCGGCGGCGCCCGGGATCNNCTCTCCCTCGGGCTTGTTGTAGACAATGACGCGTCCAGCGGGAGACGCGAGGCCGCCGAGATCCAGCGGGCGCCCGTCCAGCTCTACCCGCTCGTCCCCGTCGACCCGCACCCCCAACGACGCCACGGCGCCGTCGACACGCACTCGCCCGGCGGCGATCAGCCTCTCGACTTCCCGACGCGAGCCGACACCCAGGCGCGCAAGGACCTTCTGCAGCTTCTCACTCACACACCGGCCGGGCCGGCGCCGAATCGCTCATCCACTGCGCGGCGTCGCCCTCGTCCTCCTCGCGCGCTTCGCCCTCGTCGGTCAGCTCGACCTCCTCGCCGGCGGGAACGCTTTCCTCGCGCTCCTCTTCCTGGGCGTCCTCGAACGGCAGGCTCAGATTCAGCTCCCGCGCGATTTCGCCCATGTCCCTCTTTTCCATGAGGCTGGGCAGATCCTTCAGTGTGGCCAGGTTGAAGTATTCCAGAAACTGGCGCGAGGTGGCGTAGAGCGCCGGTCTGCCGGCCACGTCCCGGTGACCGACCTGCCGCACCCACTCGCGATCGATGAGGGTACGCATGATCTCCGTGCTCACACCGACGCCACGGATCTCCTCGATGTCGCCGCGGGTGACCGGCTGACGGTAGGCGATGATGGCCAGCGTCTCGAGCAACGCACGTGAGTAGCGCGGCGGCCGGCTCTCGGAAAGCTTGCGCAGCCAGGGGGAGAGGTGCTCACGGGTCTGCATGCGAAAACCGCCCCCGATCCGGCGCACCTCCACACCGCGATGCTCGCAGTCGGCCTCGAGTGCCGCGATGGCCTCGTCCACCTCCTCCTGCGTGGGTCGGGCATCGCGCGGGAACAGCGACATCAACCGCTTGACTGTCAGCGGCGCGTCGCTGGTCAGCATGGCCGCCTCGAGTATTTTTTTGAGCTCGTTGTGGTTTTCCGACATCAGCGGACCGCCCTGATGTGAATGGGAGAAAAGGGTTCGTTCTGCACCGCGATGAGCATGTCGTCCTTGATGAGCTCGAGAATGGCCACGAAAGTGACAATCAGCCCCAGACGTCCCTCCGACGGATCGAAGAGCTGCTCGAAACGAAGATACTCAGCAGACTCGAGGCGCTCGAGAATCCGCGTNNCACCAACAAGTGCTGGCTGCGGGCAGCGATCTCGATCACGTTGCTGAATGCGGCGACGAGATCCGAGATCGCGATCTGGGGTTGAGGAGGCACGAACGTGGGATCGTCGAAGGCGGCCCGGGCGACGAAGATGTCGCGCTCCACCCTCGGCCGGTCGTCGATCTCGAACGCAGCCTGGCGAAAACGCTCGTACTCCTGCAGGCGCGCCACGAGGGCGGCACGGGGGTCCTCGCCCTCTTCCTCGTCGGCCTGGGGCCGGGGCAGCAGCATGCGCGACTTGATCTCCGCCAGCGTCGCCGCCATCACCAGGTACTCCGCCGCCAGGTCGAGCTCGAAGGCCTGCATGAGCTCGATATAGGTCATGTACTGCTGCGTGATCGCCGCCACCGGAATATCGAGAATGTCGATGTTCTGTTTGCGGATCAGGTACAGCAGCAGATCGAGCGGTCCCTCGAACTGCTCGAGAAAGACCTGCAAAGCCTCGGGCGGTATGTACAGATCACTGGGCCACTGTTCGACCTCACGGCCGGCGACCGTCGCCCGCGGGCGCAGCTGTATGACGTCGGCGGTGGGTGGTGGGGAAGCGTCGCTCATCAGTAGTAATCCGTACCCACGCAGCGGCGCACCTCGCTCATGGTTTCCTCTGCGACACTGCTGGCGCGCTCGCAGCCGTCGGCGATGACGTTGCGCACGAGCGTCGGGTCCTCAGTATAACGCCGTGCCCGTTCGTGCATGCTGCTCTGTTCCTTGAGGACCTCGTCGATGAGCGGTTGCTTGCAGTCGATGCAGCCGATGCCGGCGGTGGTGCACCCCTCGCGCACCCACTGCTTGACCTCGTCGGTGGAGTAGGCCTCGTGCAGTTTCCAGACGGGGCACTTGAGGGGATCGCCCGGATCGGTGCGCCGCTTGCGGGCCGGATCGGTCGGCATGGACCGCAGCGCCTTCTCGACGCGTCCCGGGTCGTCACGCAGCGCGATGGTGTTGTTGTAGGACTTGGACATCTTCTGGCCGTCGAGCCCGGGAAGACGCGAGGCATGGGTGAGCAGAGCCTCCGGCTCGGGCAGGATGACGCGCCCGCCGCCCTCGAGGTGGCCGTAGAGCCGCTCCCGGTCGGCCAGGGCGAGGTTGTGCTGGCCCTCGAGCAGCGCCTGGGCTTTCTCCAGGGCCTCCTCGTCGCCGCGCTCGACGTAAGCCTGGCGCAGCTCCCGGTACAAACGCCCCGATTTGCGCCCCATCTTCTTTATCGCCGCCTCGGCCTTCTCGACGTAGCCGGGATCGCGACCGTAGAGGTAGTTGAAGCGCCGCGCGATCTCCCGGGTCAGCTCCACGTGCGGCACCTGGTCTTCCCCAACCGGCACCCGCGATGCGCGGTAAATCAGGATGTCGGCGCTCTGCAGCACGGGATAGCCGAGGAAGCCGTGCGTGGCCAGCTCACGCTCCTTGAGCTTTTCCTGCTGTTCCTTGTAGCTCGGGACGCGCTCCAGCCAGCCGAGCGGCGTGATCATCGACAGCAGCAGAGCGAGCTCGGCGTGCTCGATCACGCGGGACTGGATGAACAGCGTCGCTCGAACCGGATCGACGCCCGCGGCCAACCAATCGACCACCATCTCCCAGACGTGCTCGGTGAGGCTCATCGGCTCTTCGTAGTGCGTCGTCAAGGCGTGCCAGTCGGCGACGAAGAAAAAACTGTCGTACTCGTGCTGCAAACGCACCCAGTTCTTGAGCACGCCGTGATAGTGGCCGAGGTGCAGGCGACCGGTAGGGCGCATGCCCGAGAGGACACGAGGCGGTTGGCCGGGCAGCGTCATGAGGGGGAACCGCCCCCGGGGCCCGCCCCGCGGGCATCTGTCATCACCGTTGCCGTCATCATCTGCCTCGCGTCAGCGCCCGGCGCTTTCCGCCCAGGGCGTCACGAACGGGGCCGGGTCGCCCCGGCCCTGGCGCAGGATGCGGGGCACGCCGTCGACCAGGTCGACCACCGTGGTGGGCTCGATCCCGCACGCGCCGGCATCGATGACGAGCTCGACGCGGTGCTCGAGCTGCCGACGGATCTCGAGCGGATCGTTCTGCGGCATGTCTTCGTCGGGCAGAAGCAGCGTGACGCTCATCAGTGGTTCGCCCAGTCTCTCGAGCAGCGCCTGCACCATCGCGGAGTCGGGAACGCGAAAACCGATGGTCCTGCGCCGGGGGTGCTGTAAACGTCGCGGCACCTCGCGCGTCGCCGGGAGGATGAACGTGTAAGGTCCCGGCGTGCAGGCCTTGAGCAACCGATAGACGTCGTTGTCGAGCTTGGCGTAGAGCCCCACCTGCCTGAGATCCCGGCATACGAGCGTGAAATTGTGATCCTCGGGCAGCTCACGTATCGCCCGGATACGGTCGAGCGCCGCCTTGTCGCCTATGTGACAGCCCAGGGCGTAGCTCGAGTCGGTAGGATAAGCGACGAGACCGCCGTCACCGATGATGGCAACGGCTTGCTCGATCAGTCGCGGCTGAGGGTTGCTCGGATGTATGCGAAAGAACTGTGCCATGATCTTCGACGTCACCCCTTGTGCGAGGGCCCACTCATCCTCTCGACCCGCTGGTCCGCGCACAGGCGCAAGAGCTCCGACACCCTGCCACGCCCCGGAATTGCGAGCTCAGGGCAAAGCTCCGCCAGCGGCTCCAGCACGAAGCGTCGCTCGTGCAAGCGCGGATGGGGCAGCTGCAGCGACGCCTCGTCGAGCGCCAAGTTGCCGAACAGCAGCAGATCCAGGTCGAGCGGCCGCGGGCCGTAGCGACGCCCGGTGCGACGCCTGCCGGCGGCACGCTCGATGTGCTGCAGATGTCCGAGGAGCGCTGCGGGCGACAGGTACGTGTCGATCCGGCAGACGGCGTTGACGAAATCGCCCTGGTCCGCGTAGCCGATGGGCGCCGAGCGAAACAGCGACGAGCATGCTTGCAACGTCGTCTGCGGCAGCGCCGCCAGCGCCGCGAACGCATCGCGTATGTGAGCGGCGGGATCGCCGAGATTGCTGCCGAGGCCCACGAAAGCCGCCGTCGGCAAGGCGGCGCTCATGCAAGCGCGACCTCCCGCCGCCGGTGGCGGCCCCGTGTCGATCTCCCGCCGCGCGGAAACGGCTTCGTGCTGGGGCGGTGGCGCATCTCGCGCGTGTGCTGATACTGGGTCCACCACTCGGCCACCTTCGCGTCGGCGTCGCCCGCCTGCGCACGCAGCAACAGGAAATCGTACGCGGCACGAAAGCGCTTGTTCTCCAGCAGCCGGGCGGCGCGCCGCGGTCGCCGCTCGAGGGTAGCCTGCATCGCCCAGATCTCCTTGACCGGAGTGGCCACCCGCCGCGGAATCGCGATGCGCGCACACTGGCGCTCGATGACCTCGGCCGCAGCCGCCTGCAGCGCCTCGGGGCCGTCCTCTCCCCGTTCGGCGTAGCGACGCAGGCGCTGGCGCAACGGAGCCCAGAGTACGACAGCAAAGAGAAACGCCGGAATCACCGGCTTGCCCTCCACGACGCGGGCGTCCGTGTTCGCGAGAGCGCGGCGCAGCAGCGGCTCGGCATACTCGTGCCGGCCACCGTCGATCAGGCGAGCCGTGTCGGGAAACAGATGGGAGAAGACACCGTACTCGCGCAGCAGCTCGTAAGTGGGCAAAGCGCGGCCGTGATGGAACAGCTTCAGGACCTCGTCGAACATGCGTGCCGGCGGCACGTCGGCCAGCAGCGGCCCGAGCTCGCCGATCGGCGTTGCCGTGGGGCCGTCAATCTCGAAATCCAGCTTGGCGGCGAAGCGCAGCGCACGCAGCATCCTCACCGGGTCCTCGCGGTAGCGGTGCGCAGGCTCGCCGATCGCCCGCAGCAATCGTCTCTGCGCATCGCTGAAGCCGCCGACGTAATCGACCAGCGTATCGCTGCGATGATCGTAGTACAGGCCGTTGACGGTGAAATCGCGGCGAAGCGCGTCGTCGGCGCGCGTGCCGAAGACGTTATCGCTGAGCAGCCTTCCGCCGGCGGTTCGCCCGGCAAGCGGGGCGTCGTCGTGCTCGGCGTTGGGGTCCGAGCGGTAAGTCGCCACCTCGATCACCTCGCGACCCACGCGCACGTGTGCCAGGCGGAAACGGCGCCCGATCAGGCGCGCACGGCGGAAGACCTGCTTCACCTGCTCCGGGCGCGCATCGGTGGCTATGTCGTAGTCCTTGGGCTCACAATCGAGGAGCAGATCGCGGACGCAACCGCCGACGAGCTGGGTCTCGAAACCGGCCTCTTGGAGGCGGTCGAGAACGGCAAGAGCGCCTGGGCTGAGGCGCGACTGGGAGATTCGATGTTGCGGCGCGGGGATGACTACAGGGTCGAGCTGATGGGTTTCCACTCCGTGAAACAATTCCTTGATCGATATGTTTTGAGTGCCGGGCCGCGAGCCGTATAATAAGGCGGCGCGCCGCAAGGCGCGAGCACCTTAGCACCACTTCGCTCCCATCGTCTAGTGGTTAGGACGCCGGCCTCTCACGCCGGTAACGGGGGTTCGAATCCCCTAGGGAGCGCCACACCTGAGCACTCACATTGCCACCCCCGACGCGTGTCGCGCCACCAACCCTCCCCCCTTTAGATGGAGACCCCGCAGCGTCATTGCAATGGCGTGCGCCGGGGCGCCGCGCGCGAAGGCCGTTGCCACGGCGTTGATTTTCAGAACGGCGAGCCCCATTCGACCCTCAGCGGCCGGTCATCGATTCGTAACAGAGCTCGTTTCACAGCCATGAACGCGACACCTGACATCTTCGACGCCACGCAAGCCACCTTCGCCGACGCCGTCTTGAAGCGCTCCGCCGACGTGCCCGTGCTGGTCGACTTCTGGGCCGAGTGGTGCGCCCCCTGTCGTATGTTGACCCCCATCCTGACCAAGCTCGTCGAAGAGCACGCGGGCCGCGTCCTGCTCGCCAAGGTCAACACCGACCAGAACCAGGATCTCGCGATGCAATTCGGCATTCGCAGCCTGCCGACGGTAAAGCTGATCAAGGGCGGGGCCATCATCGACGAGTTCATCGGTGTGCTGCCCGAACACGCGGTGCGTGCCTTCCTCGAGCCGCACTTGGCGCAAGCGAGCGACGAAACCACCTCGCGCGTCGAGGCCTTGGTCGCAAAGGGCGACATCGCCGCCGCCCTGGACGTGCTGGCGAAGCTGGAGAGTGACGACCCCGACAACGACAGCGTCAAGCTGCAGCGCGCCGCGCTGCAGGCCCGCACCGGCGCCTACGCCGACGCCCGCGAGTCGCTTGCGCGACTCTCGGCGAGGGGGCGTGACGACCCGCAGTTCCCCCGCATCGAGGCGCAGCTCGCGTTCGCCACCGTCGCCGAGCAGGCCCCGGCGCTCGAGCAGCTGCAGCGCAGCGTGGAGGCGGACCCGCAGGACTGCGAGGCCCGCTATCAGCTTGCCGCGCGCCTGGTGCTCGAGGAACGCTTCGACGACGCCATGGCGAACCTGCTCGAGATCGTGCGGCGCGACCGGGGCTTCGGCGAGGATGCCGGGCGCAAGGGCCTGGTTAGGGTTTTCGACATCCTCGGCGGCGGCGATCTCGTCGGCAAGTACCGCAGCCTGCTCGCGCGTTCGCTGAACTGATCACACGAGACGGCGCATCCGCCCGGCGTCAGCCGCGCGGATGGTGCTCGGCGTGCAGCCTGCGCAGACGCTCGCGCGCGATGTGCGTATAGATCTGCGTCGTCGACAGATCCGCGTGGCCCAGCAGCATCTGCACGGTGCGCAGATCGGCGCCGTGGTTGAGCAGATGGGTGGCGAAGGCATGGCGCAGCGTGTGCGGGGACAGCGCCGCCCGGATACCGGCAACCCGGGCGTGCCGCTTGATCACGTACCAGAACGCCTGGCGCGACATGCCCGCGCCGCGCGCAGTGAGAAAAACCGCGTTGCTCGCGCGGGCGCCGAGCAGCTCGGGGCGAACGCGCG
>JABAHS010113550.1_pt1 | contig 18789 bp, 19 predicted proteins | sample 7062111 | NCBI WGS metagenome assembly JABAHS01 (sample SAMN14534600, study PRJNA622989) | marine sediment metagenome | biome: marine biome [ENVO:00000428]; feature: marine pelagic biome [ENVO:01000023]; material: deep marine sediment [ENVO:00002113]; isolation source: pool of 4 deep marine... | reverse complement strand
ATAGGAGAAAAACAATCTACCATTCTAGGGTTGATGACTCAAGCCCTCTCACTCATCGCAATCACATATCTATACGGGTTTATACCCTTCCTAATTTTCATGGCTCTTCTGGGCTTCAGCGTGGGCATACTCGGCCCTTTGTCACTGTCTATAGCCTCAAGAATGGCACCTTCAACAAAAGTTGCCATCACCATGGGTGCTGTGGAAGGCGTCTTCGGCATAGGTTGGACCATAGGCCCCATCATAGGAGGAGTCGCAGCGGAATCGCTGAACCCAACGTACCCATACCTCATTTTTGGCGGAATCACCATCCTAAGCATAATACCGGTAATCACATGGTCAAGAAAGAGGACCTCTACATAAAAATCTCACAAAGCCCACCGCCGGTGGTCGACACAATTTTGGACAATAAGGATCGCCAAAGGCTATAAGTTCACGGTGAGGGATGCGACCACGCTTATAGATGCTCTGTAGCCCCGCGGAGGCAGGCTTTAAATATGTCACTGAGATCAAAAGTGGCAAGATCTTTCGGAAGCGAAAAAAACACCGTCAATCCAAAAAATACTAAAGCTCAGCGAAACGTTATTAACACGTACGATTAATGATAGAACAGCGATTCTACGCCAAGCATGGAGAGTTTTCGGCAGCATGGTGCGCCTAGAAAAAATAGAATACAAACCCATGCCAGTTCGAAATCTACTTGTCGAAATGAAGGACATATCCGAGCTAATGATCGACCTAGCATATTCCGCAGCCCTCTTCCACAGTCGCGAGCTGGCTGAAGAGGTTCTGGAACTCGAGAAGCGCGTTGACACCCTCGCCTACATTTTAGAAATGAACGCTATGCTCGCCGCCAGAGACGCCGAAGACGCCGAAGCTCTTGTTGGAGTGTATGCCGTAGCCGCAGCCGCAGACAAGATTTCAGACGCAGCCGCAGACATAGCGGGAATAGTGTTACAGGAAATTGGTGTCCACCCCATTATTCGTGAAGCCTTTCAGAGGGTGGAGGAACGATTAGCCCGCGCCGAAGTTGATCCCAGTTCCATTCTGATGGGGAAGAGATTAGGAGAGCTGGAGCTAGCTGCAAAGATCGGGGTGGACATAATCGCAATTCGTCGAAAAGGAGAGTGGATCATCAATCCCAAAGAAGATGAAACCATCAACGAAAGAGATGTCCTTATCGCCCGAGGGGCTCCATTAGGCATTGAGGAACTTAAGGGTCTAGCCGGAGGAACCGTTCAGAAACTCGAGGACTGAACCATGACCTTAACCAAAAAGCTCTTCAGAAACATTGCAAACAAGCTTGTGGAGCTGAAAGACACCTCTGAACTCATGATGGACCTCGCCTACTCCTCGGTTCTTATGAACAGCCGAGAACTAGCAGAAGAGGTGCAAGAACTTGAGGAACATGTCGATAATCTACACACGGAGTTTGAGCTTCTTGTTTTATCCAGCGGATTCAAATCAGAAGAATCTAAAGACTTTCTGGGCTTGATTCGACTTGGAGTGGTTGCGGAAAGAATAGCAGACGCCGCGGCTGAAATCAGTGAAGTTGTGTTAAGAGGGCTGGAGCCTCACCCCGTCTTGAAGCTTGTCATCGAAGAAGCTGAAGAAACGGTGACCCGTGTGCAGGTGGCTAAGAAATCTTCACTTGTCGGCAAAAGCCTGCGAGACGCTCAGCTTCCAGAGGAAACAGGCATGTGGGTGTTGGCCATCAGAAGAAGAAAAAAGTGGTTAAGACCCCGACCCAATTCAATAATCAAAGCTGGCGATTTGTTGATTGCCTCAGGCTACACAGAAGGCGAAGAAGATTTAAGAAAGCTTGCTTCTGGGGAGACCGTTCTGAAGGAGTGAAGTTTCCTTAAGCTCGTGACGCTTTAAGCCATCTTTGATAGATTTTCTTGTCTACGGTGGGTGGAAGCATCAGCTTGGTTTTGGTTAGAGGTTCACCTTTTTTCGAGTGGGGTTTCCTTGCCAGAGTGTCCGAGTATTTTTCAATCTCCCTTGCTTCCTCAGCTAATTTGGCAGCCATCTGAGCTATTTCATGTGCACAAGCGACAAGAGGGATGTATTTTTCTCTATCCTTCTCTATGAAGCATGCTCGTGTGTCAATTTCAGCAACCCTCTTTGTCAATTCGTAGGCAGCCATGGCTTTAGCTTTGGCATATGGATTTTGGAAGTCAGAGTTGTCGCGGATAACGTCTGTATCAACTAGCAACCTTGGCAGGGCGAGGGGTAAATCTTCCTTAAGAATAGCTACTAATCTATCAATTTCTTGGTGTAACATTCTCAAAACTCCGGTAGTCGCGAGTACTTTAATAACATTTGAGTTGAAAATCGCCATTTCTGTGGGATCCAAAAACTCTCTCCGTGCTCCAATCAACGGATCACCCATGATTATGATATAGCCCAGACCTTGTTTTTCAAGTTCGTCCTTAATGCGCTTTGCTACACCATCTGAGATTACGATGCTCGGCACTCCCTTTTTTAATAGGATTTCCCTTACTGTAGCGGGTCCGGGAATCGCTGGATTTGGAGAGATGAAAACTATGAGATCTGGGTCGAATTCGAAGAGCTTCGGTAGGGCTTCTTCGACATCTTTAACGCCCATCTTAGAACCCGTAGTCACCGTCCGCACCGTAATGTCTTCACGTTGTGCTAATTCATCGAGAAGAAGTTCAAATATGGGAGATACTCCTATATTGCCGCATTTAAAAATCCCTATCTTCACTATTTCCAAAAGGGCCACCAACGTGTGGTTATTGTAGATGCTTATATAACTTAGCGCATGGCTCTGATTTTTAATATGTATATTATTAACCCGCATATATAATATGGCGAATGAACGTATATTTTTGAGAAAGAGGTTCCAACTCAAGGTGAAATAGAGGAAGCTGTTTTTCGTTTCCTTCGCGAAAGCTTGATTAACAAATCCAAAGCTTTCTTTTCCTCTTCAACAGGCCTAGTCTTAATTATGCCCTCTCTTTCAGCGCTTTCAAAGAATTCTTGGCCCTTCTCAGAACGGATGACGATGAAAGTCCAGCCGCTTAGTCCCAAGCCTCCAGCTGAGATGTCGGCGAGTTCCGAGGAGAAATCAGTGCACAAAGTGCAACTGGGGCGGGTGTATCGTTTTGCGTCCGCAAGCGAGATAGTTTTTGTGTCGCCGGATTTCGTGGTAACCAAAATTTTTCCTTTAATGTTAATTTTGCTGATGTCACGTAAATTGATGCCGAGTTTCCCTTGGATATGTTTCTCCATTAACTCTTCATAGATGAAGGATTCAGTGCACATTAACCCAATTGTTAATCGTAGAGGGTTGGAATATTTTTTGAGAGGAATCATCTCAATTTTTCGCAGGGCATAAATCTGGCATGGTGTCCCTACAAAAGCTAGGCTCTTCTTCTTTTGCTTGATTCCTTCCTGAAATGCGAGGAAATTTGTTGAGTAGGAGTATCTTGTTCCAGCACACTCTAAAACCTCCTGTGGAGCTGTTGCCAGCCTCGGAACGGGATAGAACGGTCTATCCTGATCGACTCCAGAGACAATGGCGCCGTCCACCAGTCCATTTTCCAAGGCAAACATTAGAAGAGCGGTCACTGCCCCTCCATCTTGGCAAACTTGAAGTATGCTCTTATCAATAGCTCGCGCAATAACTATGCGTCGATTAACGCCAAAGTCTTCTTCTGGTTTCCTTTTCCTTCCGAATAGGAATTTTTCTATGGCGGGCAGTGAGAAGTCATATCTGGGACAAACTTTGGCGCAAATTCCACACGCTATGCATTTATCCACCAGTTTTGGTTTTTCTTCCGAGTATTTCAAGCAGTCGATTGGGCAGACGATGACGCAGGCGGCGCAACCGGCACACTTTTCAGCAGAAACAACCTTCTCTAAGGTTTCTTCGAAACTTAGCTTGGGGGCTTTTTCGGCGGGTTTAGGCATTTTTTCACCTGAATGCTTTGATGGAAGTGTATCCAATTACTAGCCATTGCGGGTATTTTAAAACTTGCGTGAAGAATATTAATAAGAATAAGTTTCTCCTCAGAGAGGATATGGAACTAACTGCTAAAAGAGGAAAAGAAGAACCTTCACTAGCGTTTGGCGGACAAGCGGTCATAGAAGGAGTCATGATTCGCTCTAAAAAGCACATGGTAATCTGTGTTAGACAGCCGAATGGGAAGATACTCACAAAAACAGAGGAAATAAAATCCCTATCTGAAAGATATAGGATTCTGACAATACCATTCTTAAGAGGAATTGTAGCACTGTTTGAAACCCTGTATTTAGGTGTCAAAGGTCTCTATTTCTCCGCAAATGTGAGTTTGGAGGAAGAAGGTGAGAAAATTGAGCCTAAAGAAATGGCGTTAACATTTGTTATAGCTATAGCCTTGGCCATATTTTTGTTTAGCATTGCTCCTTTTTTCTTAACCACGCTTTTCAAGTTTAGAGGCTTAATTTTCAATGTAGTAGAAGGCTTAATTCGGATCACAATTTTTCTACTCTACCTCACGGTCGTGGCTTTGGTTCGCGAATTCAGGAGAGTGCTTCAGTATCATGGTGCGGAACACACGGCTATCAACACTTACGAAGCCGGGGTTGAACTCAATGTCACGAACGCCAAAAAGCATTCTAGACTTCATCCAAGATGCGGAACCTCCTTCATCTTCATCGTGCTCCTGATTAGCATCTTGTTATTCTCACTCATGCCCAGCCAAGATTTCGCCACAAGATTATCTTACAGAATTATCCTCATACCTGTGATTGCCTCTATCTCTTACGAAATCTTGAAAATCAGCGACAGATATAAGGAGTCAATCATTATGAAGATTCTGACAATACCTGGATTGGGGATACAATATTTAACGACAAGAAAGCCAGACGAAGACATGATCGAAGTTGCATTAGAGGCTGTACAAGAAGTAAACAAGCTGTCGCAAAAACATCAAGTATGGATGAAGCGTTTTTCGAGAGAACTCAAGTAATGCTTTCTAAATTATTCGTATCAATAAAATTAATAGGTGACGACACAAAAGTAGCTTCTCAAAACTGGTAAATGAGATTCGAGATTTGACGCATATCAAACGTATCGCTTACTGGGGTGGAGTAGATGCCTAAGCTGAAGGCCTCACTGTTGACTGGGCGAACGATAAATCAAGGTCGGGGAAAAGAGAGTGGCAAGCTCTCGAAGGAATACTTGGAGAGTGTGGTGATCTGTCAAATGGACCCTAAAGACATGAAATTTCTCGGAGTGAAAGAAAACACTAACGTCAAAGTCACCACAGATTTTGGCTTAGTGGTCCTGAAGGCTGTGAAATCCGCTAGGGCTCCCCACCCTAATGTTGTTTTCGTTCCCTACGGTCCTTGGGCAAGTCTCATCATGAACCCCAAGACTCATGGAACTGGCATGCCATCCCTGAAAGGCATACCAGCAGAAATTGAACCGGCACCCAAAGAAAAGGTATTGAGCCTACAAGATCTCCTAAACCAGTTTCACAAGGAGGAACGAGTGTGACTGTTGTTACTGGAGTAACCTGTCCGGTTTGCGGTACTTTTTGTGACGATATTGAGTTGGTTGTGAAAGATAATGTCATAACGGAGGTCAGAAACGCGTGTGCCATGGGAGCAGCCAAGTTTCTGAACTACGCTAATCATCGAGGTTTGAAACCGCTCGTTAGAAAAAACGGTGAATTGGCTGAGACTTCCTTGGATGAGGCTGTTGGAAAAGCGGCAAAGATTCTCGTAGATGCTACTTATCCCATATTGTACGGTTGGAGTAACACAAGTTGCGAAGCAATTCGTGTGGGTTTGGAACTAGCTGAAGAAGTTGGTGGAGTTATTGACAACACTTCTACTGTTTGCCATGGCCCATCTATCCTAAGCGTTCAGGATGTCGGCATCGCATCCTGTACTCTAGGACAACTGCGACACCGAGCAGACCTCATCTTCTATTGGGCAAGCAATCCGTGGAGCTCTCACCCGCGTCACATAGAAAGGTACACCACGTTTTCAGAGGGCAGATTTCAAGAGAGCGCTTGGAGAGGTTACCTTTCACGCCTAGGCGGTGTTCTCTCCCGAAAAAGGCTTCGAAGAGCCGTCAACTTGGTCCTCAGACGCGATATTTTCGAGACTCCTGAAATTGAACAGCGTCTACCCTACAGCATGTTTCAGAAGAAAAGGAAAATGGTAGTCGTGGACGTTCGCAAAACTCGTACCGCTGAAGCAGCTGACTATTTCCTTCAAGTTGAACCAAACAAGGATTATGAACTTCTCCAAGCCTTTCGTATGCTTATTAGAGACGAGGAGCTCGACGTTGATGAGGTTGCAGGGGTTCCCGTGGAAATTCTTGAAGAAGTTGCTGATGTTATGGTGGGATGCGAGTTAGGCATCTTCTTTTTCGGATTGGGCCTAACCATGAGCGAAGGAAAACTTCGAAACGTTGACGCAGCCCTCAACTTAACTCGAGACTTAAATCAGCGCACAAAGTTCCTCATCATGCCTATGCGAGGACACTTCAACGTCACCGGCGTAAATGTTGTATTCACTTGGCAAACCGGATATCCCTACGCCGTCGACTTTTCCCATGGTTACCCCAGGTATAATCCGGGTGAAACTTCGGTGATCGACATACTATATCATGATGAAGCCGACGCCAGCCTCATAGTTGCGTCAGACCCGGTTGCGCACTTCCCGCGAATGGCTGCCCAGAATTTAGTCAAAAACCCTCTTATTGCGATTGATCCAGAGGTAACTCCTACAACATTAATGGCGGATGTGGTGTTTCCTTCCGCCTTGGTAGGAATTGAGGCTGAGGGAACAGCCTACCGTATGGATCATGTTCCCCTGCCACTAAAGAAGATAGTAGAGCCTCCAAAAACCTGTCTTCCCGACGAAGAAATACTGCAAAGAATTCTTCACAAAGTTCGCAAATTAAGGAGGAACCAGAACTGACAGAACTCATTATCAAGAACGGTTTTGTCTACGATCCCCTCAACCGCATAAACGGGGAAAAAATGGACATCGCCATTAAAGATGGAAAAATTGTTGAAAAGATTGACGGGAGGAAGGCTGAAGTTGTCGATGCTTCAGGGATGATAGTAATGCCAGGCGGAGTTGACATTCATTGCCATATAGCTGGTGCTGAGGTGAATTCTGGTCGCCTTCTTAGACCCGAAGATCACGTTAAAGATGTGGAAGCAAAGACGGCTTTGACCAGGTCTGGTGTGGGCTACTCCATCCCCTCAACCTTCACCACCGGCTATCGTTACTCAAGAATGGGCTACACCACCGTTATGAACCCCTCCATGCCTCCGCTAGAGGCTCGTCACACCCATGAAGAACTTGATGACACGCCCATGGTTGACAAGGCTAGTTATCCTCTGCTAGGAGATTGGTGGTTTGTTCTAGAACATTTGCGAGACGGTCTAATACAATATTGTGCTGCCCACGTAGCATGGATGATGTTTGCTACAAAAGGATACGCCATAAAAATCGTCAATCCAGGCGGTCTAGAAGCTTGGGGCTTCGGCCGAAATGTTGAAAACCTTGACGATCCCGTTCCATACTTCAATATCACTCCTAGAGAAATTGTTCGTGGTTTGTGCAAAATAAACAAGCTTCTGAATCTGCCTCATACAATCCACGTGCATACAAATAATCTTGGAAAGCCGGGAAACTACATCACAGCCTTGGAGACCATGAAGTGTGTAGAAGACTTGGCAGAAGGAAACCGTCCAGTCATACACATCACCCACTGTCAGTTCTGCGCCTTTAAAGGTTCGGACTGGCGGACCATGAGTTCTGGAGCGGAGGAAATTGCAAAATACGTTAACTATCATGATCATGTAACCCTAGATATGGGACAGGTAATTTTCACAGACACAACCACCATGACGGCTGACGGCCCATTTCAATATGGGCTCTACAACCTGACTGGAAACAAATGGGTTAACCATGATGTAGAAACTGAGACGAGTTCCGGCATTGTGCCGTTCAGGTATAGACGCAAGAGCGCCGTTCATGCAACTCAGTGGTCGATTGGACTCGAGCTCGCCCTTTTGATCGATGATCCGTGGAAAATCTACATGACAACCGACCACCCCAACGGCGGACCCTTCACAGCCTACCCGAATATCATCGCATGGCTTATGAGTCGGGTGGCAAGGAAGAAAACTCTGGGTAAAATTAGTAAACGGGCAAGACGAAAAAGCCTGCTTCCCAGTATCGATAGAGAACTCGGCTTCTACGAGATAGCTGTTGTTACGCGGGCTGGTCAAGCAAAAGCTCTCAACCTGATGCAGAAGGGGCAGCTTGGGATAGGAGCAGATGCTGACGTTGCAGTATACAATGTGAATCCAGAGCAGATTGACCCTTCCAAGAAGTACAAGACGGTTAGAAAGGCTTTCAGAAGAGCCGCTTACACTATTAAAGACGGCGAAATCGTGGTGAAGGGCGGGCAGATTGTGAAGCCGGTTTCTGGAAAAACTTTCTGGGTTGATGTAAAGACTTCGCTTCCAATGGAAGTTGATGACGACCTAAAACGAAAATTCCGGGAATACTGGACTGTAGAATACGAAAATTACCCCATTCCTGACAGATTTTTACATGTTTCAGCTCCGATCCCGGTTAAGGCGGAGGTTTAAAATCTGATCACTTTGTACCCAAAACGCTTGTTCAAAGTGCCCATAGAGGCGGAATGTATCAGCCCTGATGTTTTCGCCGAAAAATCAGCTAAGGAGATAGCTAAGTTACAAGTTTGGGAGGGAAACCGAAAACGAGCCCTCGGCGACCTTTTCAAGATAAAACACGAAGCAGATTCTTCTTCAGGAAAATTCACCATCCGGATTTGCGGGGATGTCAGCAAGGTTCGTAAGATCGGTGCCAAAATGTCTATGGGCAATATAGTTGTTGAAGGTGACGCTGGCATGCATCTCGGTGAAGAGATGAATGGGGGTGTTATCGCAGTTAATGGCAACGCAGACTCGTGGACTGGGTCAATGATGGAAAAGGGAAACATCGAAGTCAAGGGAAACGCTGGCGACTACATTGGATCATCCTATCGTGGGAGCACCCGAGGAATGAGGGGAGGAAAAATCATCATACATGGAGACGCTGGATACGAGGTTGGGTGCTTCATGAGGAAGGGACTCATCAAAGTGCACGGGAAAACTGGGCAGTTTACGGGTATACATATGAGAAAAGGAACAATATTTGTCGAAGGAAACTCGGAGGGAAGGGCGGGCGCTCAGATGATAAATGGGAAAATCGTTGTATGTGGTCATATTCCTTCAATTCTTCCGACTTTCACAATTGAAAGCATCAAACCCAAGGTCAAGGTCAATGGTGAAAAAGTCATAGGTCCGTTTTACATGTTTGTCGGCGATCTAGCCGACGGCGGTGAAGGAAAGCTCTACGTTTCGCAAAAACAAAACCCGCATCTAAGCTTTTACGAGAAATATCTCTAACATAGAGAAGAAGAGGATGTCCAAACCACAACTAAGCGTGAATGAATCTGCTTGGCAACTGACAAAAAAACTATGCGATAAAGCCGAAGAATATAGAGTTACTGTTAAAGAAACGAGGTCTGGAGCAACCTTAATTGACGCTGGAATAGAGGCGAAAGGAGGATACCTTGCAGGCAAAATTATAACAGAAATCTGCCTCGGGGGCCTTGGCAGAGCAGAGATTTTTACCTCTCGATATGGCGATCTTGAACTCCCATCAATCTCCGTACACACGGATCATCCAGCCATAGCAACGCTGGGATCACAGTTTGCTGGTTGGCAGATTAGAGTGGGAGACTTTTTTGCCATGGGATCGGGTCCTGCGCGGGCGCTGGCTCTTAAGCCCAAAGAACTCTATGAAAAGATAGGATATGAGGACAAAGCAGACTTTGCTATACTCGTGCTTGAAACATCTAAGGAGCCGCCAGAAGATGTGGTGACCAATATTTCCAAAGAATGCAAAGTCGCGCCGGAGGAGTTGTCTTTGATTCTTGTACCCACCTCAACCATAACGGGTTCCACACAAATTTCGGGAAGAATTGTGGAAACCGGAATACACAAACTAACGGAACTTGGTTTTGATCCAAAACTGTTTGCTCATGCGTGTGGATACGCGCCCATAGCGCCGGTACACCCCAAGCCTGCTCAAGCCATGGGAAGAACGAACGACGCGATATTTTACGCTGGGGTAGCTTACTATACCACAAACTACAACGACGACAAAAGATTAAAAGAGTTAGTGGAAAAAGCGCCTTCTTCAGCTTCCAAGAACTACGGTAAACCCTTCTTCGAAATCTTCAAAGAAGCAGGTTACGATTTCTATAAGATCGATCCAGGTTTGTTCGCTCCGGCAGTTTTGATCATAAATAACGCTGAAACAGGCAGTACCTTTAGGGCTGGAAAAGTAAACATAGATGTGCTAAAGCAGTCAATGAAGCTTTAGTCGGAGGGGTGTACGGCTTGCGACCCTTTATTCTTCGTACAGCCCATTTCTGTCTTTAGCCTTTAACTCCCGTCTAGAGACTCTTTGTGCCATAACTCATGGCTCTTTCTAAAAAGTAGCTAATAGGAATGGTATAAATCGCTAGAGTAGCGTTGAAAAATCCTATCACGGGAAGCAAAGCCGTTATTGCTTCCACGGGAATGCTGAAACCGACCGGATAGGGGTATCGAAGGAAAGCCCAATTTACAATCGACATTACTCCGACTCTGAGAATGGTTCCAAGAGCCGTGGAAGAAACGACACCCAGAATCTTTTTCCGTCGTCCACTGGATCGTTCAAATATGAACCTTTGTATGATGTAAATGCCTAGTAACATGCTCAACACCGCTGCAAGATTATAAAGTGGACCTGTGGGGAGATCTCCTGGATATACACCCAACAGTATCATAGTGTTTATGACTGCTATCAAAACTCCTACTAGAGGACCATATGATATGAACGCAGTGACTATTGGTATCTCCCATATCTGATACTTAAGGAATGGGGCGTATGGCGCTGGAATCTTAGCGGGCGACAAGACAAGCACAACCGTAAGCGCAGTGAATACGGCAACGACCGCGATTTTTTTGGGGTTCATTCATGGCACCCTCTTGGGCTTGGAATTTTATAATCTAATTATTTAAGAGTAACTACTCAAAAATGATAACTAGTTGAGAATTTGAAAACATTTTAATGATTAGACTCGTAAAGAAAAAGTGGAAGTAAGGGTTATGTCTGAGGAGCTCGAGATACCGCTCGAAAATCTCAGAGAATGGTTGGAGAAAGAAACGATTCCCATCGTTGAGCCGCTAAAGGCTGAGGTAACAAGTCTGCTCGACGATTTCAGAGAAAGACTGGACGACGTCCGAGAAAATTGCGAAAAATTATTGGAAGACGGCGAAAAGGAGATGTTGAAAAGCAAGCCAAAAACCTATCGGCGGGCTAGGGAGGCGTACAGACTCGCTCGGGGTATATTAGAAACGATTGACGAAATCAGCATCCCAGAAGAGATTTCACACGAGAACCTCCAGACGTTATGTGATGATTTTAAGAAGACGTTTTCAGCGATTGGAAGAGAAAGAGCAAAGCGTGTCCAAAGGATTTCACCCTACTTCATAATTGATCGCAGAAGACTTGATATGGCGTTAAAGAAGACCTTTGATTCTTTTGAGGAACTGCGATCCTTCTCGTCTGGCGGATACGAGAAAGCCAAGACTGTTGAAGACTCAATTTTAATGATCGGCAAACTCGTCCAATTGTTGGACGAGTTGGATGCGGCTGAAAAACGCGTGGAAAAAATGGAATCTAGAACAGGTCCTCTAGAGAAAAAGATAGCAGAAAACCAACAGAAAATGAGGTCGATTAAAAGTAAGGATGAGATAGGAGAACTGGAACAAACAAACAAGAAAATTAAAGAGCTTAAGAAAAGGGTAAAGCGTGACCTACGCCATCTTCAAAAGCCCTTTCTCAAATTTCAAAAGCTAGTTCGAGGTCCAAGCTATTCCCTTCCGCTAGACGAAACAAAAAAGCTTGGCGAGTATCTGAACAAACCGTTCATGGCCCTCGCAACCGAAGATGAAGGATACCCGTTGCTCAAGGGAATCCTACAAAAGATCGAAGACGCCCTAACTAAGGGAAAAATGAAGTTAAAACGCAGTCGCCTAAGAAAAGCTCGACACAGGATTAACGAGATTCTCCGAAAAGACTCCCTAACTACTCTACATCAGAGTTGTAAGGAATCGTTCTCTCAAAGACAACAACTCCGCACCTCTGAGGAAATGGCCGCGTTTCGAAAAAAATTGAGGCGGTTTAAGAAGAACCTGAGAGAACTGAAGAAAAAAAAGGAGCTCATGAATTCGAGGAAAGCCGTTTTAGAGAGCAAGCGTCAAGAGATAATGGAAAAGATCAAAAATCAGAAAAGAGAGTTGGAAGAGACCATTTTGGAGCTAACAGACAAGAACGTTCAGGTTGTGTGGTAGTAAAACTAGGACTGGTGGTGAAAGGCTGACCCTTAACGTCAGAGACCCTTCTGACCTAGTTGATTTGGCAGTGAAAGCGAACTCCGATGAACTAGTCCAAGCGATTAAAGGGGCCGTCCAGCTGTTAAGCACAGAAACTGGGCAAATTGGAGATCTACGAATCACTGGCAGACTCATAAGCGTGCCGCCGAAGGGTGAAATAATTATTGTTGGAGATATCCACGGAGACCTAAAAAGCCTTGTGCATGTCCTAAAGAACAGCAGCTTTATTGAGAAGACGGGTAGAGGCGAAGACTTCCTCCTCGTCTTTCTTGGGGACTATGGGGATCGAGGCTTCTACTCGGCTGAAGTCTATTATGTGATCTTGAAGCTGAAGAGGATGTTTCCCCAAAAAGTTGTATTGATGAGGGGAAACCATGAGGGACCGAGAGACCTCCTAGCCTATCCACACGACTTGCCAACTCACATAAACAGAAAGTTTGGTGAAGCTGGAGCAAATGTTTATGCAAAGCTACGTGAGCTCTTTGACCAACTGTATAACGCAGTGATCGTAGAGGACAGGTACGTTTTGCTTCATGGGGGAGTGCCGAGCAAAGCATCTACAATAGACGACCTTGCTTATGCCCACGAGAAACACCCACGTGAAACTCATCTTGAGGAAATCCTCTGGAGCGACCCCAACGATGCCATAAAGGGAACTTATCCCTCGCCTAGGGGAGCAGGAAGGCTCTTCGGCAAAGATGTCACAGAAAAGCTCCTGAAGATGCTCAACGTCAAGGTTTTAATCCGAGGACATGAACCAAGTGGGGAAGGATTCAAAACAAACCATAATGGAAAAGTTCTAACGTTGTTCTCAAGAAGAGGATCGCCCTACAACAACAAGCACGGAGCTTATCTGCAACTAAACGCGTCTGAGAAGCCTAAAAACGCAAAACAACTCCAACCGTACATTCATAAGTTCTAGATTTTGCCGCACGACAAAGCTACACCTTTATGCTCGATGCGAATAAGAATGTGTTAAGAGGGATGCTGCTTGAAAATGGGAATCATAACGAGGGACAAGAACGGGTGGTGCGCCACCCAACTGAGAGAAGCGATGAAAAGGCAAAAAGTCACTCCCATGTGTTTCAGCTTTTCTCAGCTGATTGCCAGGGTTAAATATAAACCCGCAGCGTCCGTGGGCGAAACCAACATCCTCAAGGATTTAAGCGCCCTAATCACGCGTCCGATCGGGCGAGGCTCTCTCGAAGAAATCATTTTCAGGATGGACCTCCTCTACCGGCTTGAACGTTTGGGAATGCTGATCATAAATCCTCCTTCGTCCATCGAGCGCTCCGTGGATAAGTACTACGCACTCGCTCTTTTGGAGGAACACGGCTTACCCGTCCCAGGCACAGCGGTGACAGAAAGTCACAGAGAGGCTTTGAAGTGTTTTCATGAGTTGGGAGGTGATGTTGTTGTGAAGCCTCTTTTTGGATCTCGAGGAGTCGGCTCAACTAGGGTTTCGGATCCTGATGTTGCTACGAGGGTTTTCAGGACCATTTCCTTCTATCACGGGGTTCTTTACCTTCAAGAGTTTGTTCCACACGGAGTTTCTGATGTGCGTGCGTTCGTTGTGGGCGATCGTGTGATTGCTTCTATGCGACGGGTTGCAGGGACTTGGAAAACAAACGTTAGCCTAGGCGCGAAGCCCGTGTCGCTCCGGCTTAGCGAGGAGCTTGAAGACTTGGCGGTTAGGGCAGCGAAGGCTATTGGTTGCAAGGTGGCTGGTGTGGACATTTTGGAGGGTCCTAGCGGGCCTTTGATTGTCGAGCTTAACAGTCAGCCCGGGTGGAGGGGGTTGCAGTCTGTTACCAAGGTAAACATCGCAGATGAGATTGTTCGGTATGTTCTCTCCGAGCTGAACGTATAGGAGAACCTGAAATGAAAGAGGTTCAAATCTCACGGATAGACATCTCCGCCCAAAAAATTGAGCGAAAAAAAGACTTTGTGGCGGAGGAGAGACCCCTCCACATCTTCTTAAATCAGACACACTACGTGACCATCCTCTGCTCTCCGAGTCAGTTGAAGGAGTTGGCGGTTGGACACCTCCTCTCAGAAGGGGTGTTGAAGTCTATTGATGACATACGAGAGATACGTTTGGAGAAGGATGGGAAATGTCGAGTTAGGTTGAGACCCGGCGTGGACGCCGAGAAACGGATTTCGGTTTCACAACCCTTCGCGCGGCTAATTGTTTCCGCGTGCGGTTCACCTGATTATTGGCCGCTGGCTAAGCTCATAGACCGACTCGATCTTTCTAAGGTGGCCTTAGGTTTGACCGTGGAGGCGAGGGTTGTTTTGGAGTCTGTTAGGCGACTTAACAGGCTTGCTAAGACGTTTAGAAAGACGGGTGGGGTTCACATAGCAGCGCTTTACTCTGCGAATGGCGAGTTAAAGATCCTAGCGGAGGATGTGGGACGGCATAACGCGGTGGACAAGGTTGTTGGGACGGGTTTGTTAAAGAGACTGAATTTTGAAGATTGTTTTCTAACTTCGAGTGGACGGCTCACTGGAGACATCGTTTTGAAGTCGGCACGAATGCGGATTCCAATTGTTGCTTCTATGACGGCGGCTACTGACTCGGGTGTGGAGGCTGCTCAGCGCACGGGATTAACGTTAGTCGGTTTTGCGAGAGGGAAACGCATGAACGTTTTTACACATCCAGAACGAATCGTTTTCAAGGCAGATTGAGGACTGCACTTGAAAAGATCAGCAGTGATTCTCGCTGGTGGATTCTCTAAACGTTTCGGCCAAGACAAGGGTTTGGTCGAGCTGGCGGGCAAGCCTCTGGTTCTTCACATACTCGACAGAATGTCTGGGTTAGTGAATGAAACTTTGGTGGTTGTAAGTTCGGATCGTCAGAAGGTGGCTTTTGAACGTTCACTGGGTCAGAGGGCTAGAGTTATTATTGATAAGCGTGAAGAGAAGAGCCCTCTCATCGGAGCGTTAACTGGTTTTGAGCATGTACAAGACGAATACTCGCTACTGCTTCCATGCGACACCCCCTTTGTTTCCAACAACATTATGTCGCTTCTTTTAGATCTGTGCATCAACAGGAGCGCGGTCGTTCCAAGATGGCCAAACGGGTACATAGAGCCTCTTCAGGCAGCCTACCACAGAAAGTCAGCTTTGACAGCAGCAAGAGCGGCTCTAGAGCAGGGAAATCTGGATTTGCGATCGATGATAGCATGTTTAAGGGGTGTGCGGTATGTTTCAACGATGGTCCTTCAACAACTAGACCCTAAGTTGCTAACATTTTTCAACGTCAACAATCCTAGCGACCTGAGAAGGGCTCAGTCCATGCTGAAACATCTCCAGCTTCCAATCTCTTCCAACCCCGAATAGTTTGCGGACATGACACCAAATCCTCAAGCTCTTTTTCACAAGTAAAGGGAAGACGGGGACTCCACCATTAGGCTCTAAACATTCATGGAAACTTAAAATCCAGAAGAGAGATACAAAGAGTATAAAAATAATAGGTGCAGCACCTCAAACGTATCACAGAAGTCGAGAAAAATATTCAGAAAGCGAGAAAGGTGTGATCAGGTGAAAATCATGATACAGATAATTGGCGTTAAGGACTTACCCATTGTAAAGAAAGGTGACAACCTCGCCAAACTCATTTACAACGCGACAGAGCAGCAGAGAACTCCAATTCAAGACGACGACATCCTCCTAATCACACATGTTGTGGTGTCTAGGACTGAAGGAAACATCGTAAGCCTTGACGGCGTAGTTCCCTCAGACTTCGCCAAGAATTTTGCTCGACGATTCAACAAAGAGCCGGCTCTAATTGAAATCATTCTGCGAGAGTCTGAGAGCATTATTCGGATGGGCGACGGAAAACTGATCACGGAAACCAAACATGGATTCATCTGCGCCAACGCAGGAGTTGACCGATCCAACGTTCCCGGAGAAAGAAACGTGGCGCTTTTGCCTGAAAACCCTGACCATTCAGCACAGAAGATTCGGCGAGAGATAAAGAGGCTGACTGGGAGGGAAGTGGCAGTCATCATCTCCGATACTCACGGACGGCCACTAAGAAAGGGCGAGATCAACATCGCCATAGGAGTCGCCGGAATCCGCCCCATTCGAGACCGGAGAGGAGAGAAAGACTTGTTCGGACACGTTTTAAAAGTGAAGCAAACAGCCATCGCCGATGAGCTGTGCTCAGCAGCTGAACTTGTTATCGGGCAAGCGAGCGAGGGAATTCCGGTAGCCATTGTCCGAGGGTATATATATCCAAAATCAGAGGAGGCAAAGGCAACCGAGCTGATAAGATCAAGAGCAGAAGATCTGTTTATATGATGTAGAAACCTAAACAACTCTCTTGCACAGCAAAGCCAGAAAACCTTTATTTGAGCCGCAAGTACACTCGATACTCTATAAGGTGAACATGTTGAAGGCTCTGTCCGTGTACCCAGAAAAATGCTGTGGATGCCGAATCTGCGAACTGGTATGTGCCTACCAGCACTTCCAGAAGAACAACCCGAAAAAGGCGGCTATAAGAGTTTTCCCACTCTTTCCGAATCCAGCCTCCAACGTGCCAGTTGTTTGCCACCACTGTGGAGTTCCAAAATGCGTTGAAATGTGTCCAGAGGGAGCTCTCTATAAGGCGGAGGACGGACGTGTCCTGCTGAAGGCTAAAAAGTGTACTGGTTGCCGTGAGTGCATAGAAGCCTGCCCCTTCACCGCTGTCTACTTCCACAGCGACATGATAACTCCAATAATATGTGACCTTTGCGATGGTGATCCGGCCTGTGTAAAGTGGTGCCCAACAAAGGCTTTGCGTTTCACTCCCTTGTCTACCATTAAACAGGAGCGGCGTGCTAGATTGGCCGCTACCATAGGAGGGACATCTTGAAATGGCTCGAATTAAGGGAGGTTATGTCGGAAAGATAGCCAGAATCGACCTCACAAAAAGTAAGACCAAGACTGAGAAAGTCAAGCCAGCCTTTGCCGTCAAATACCTTGGAGGGCGAGGATGGTGCGCCCGCCTAGTATGGGATGAGATTCCGGCTCACACAGATCCTTTGGGACCAAAGAACAAGCTCATAGTCGCTACGGGCCCCCTGTCAGGTCTACTAGTTCCGGGAGCTGGAAAAACAAGTTTTGCTGCCATTAGTCCAGCTACCGGCTACTATGGAGACAGCAGCACAGGCGCCATGTTCAGCCCCGAACTCAAACAGGCCGGATTTGACGCGTTGATTCTGGAGGGCAAAGCGGACAAGCCTGTTTACCTCTGGATTGAAGACGGTGAAGTTGAACTGAGAAACGCTGACTCTTACTGGGGCATGGGCTCTCTTGAACTAGAATGCTCTTTCAAAAAAGATTTGGGAGACGAACTTATACGAGTTGCCTCTATCGGACCAGCTGGAGAAAACCTCGTGAAGTTCGCCTGCGTCACCTGTGACTACGGCAGGCAGGCTGGCAGAACCGGAATGGGCGCGGTTATGGGCTCAAAAAAGGTTAAAGCGATAGCGGTGCGAGGCTCCCTAGATATTCCCGTTGCTGACCCCAAAGCCATGCAGAAGCTCTTCGAGGAATCCATGCGGCAAATTATTCAACACCCAGTGTTGGGCATCTGGCGAAAGCAGGGAACCATGCAGTACATCGACTGGACACAGGAGAACGTTTGCCTCCCAACGCGCAACTTCCTGTTAGCGACTTATGAAAACTATCGTAGAGTCAATGGGGACATCATGGAAAAAAATGCTAAGGTCGCGGACAGAGCGTGTTTCGTCTGTCCCATAGCCTGCGGAAACTTCTGTATTATCAAGAAGGGATCCCACAAAGGCGTGGGAGTTGAGGGGCCAGAGTATGAGACTGCATCCATGTTTGGTAGCAACTGTGTGCTTCCCACCCTAGAAGAGGTGATCTATGCTAACTACCTCTGCGATAATCTTGGAATGGACAGCATATCAGCTGGAAATGTTGTTGCCTTCGCCATTGAATGTTATGAAAAGGGCATCATTACGAAGGAGGACTTAAACGGAATTGAGCTTAAGTTTGGAAACACCCAAGCTGTATTTGACTTTCTTGAGATGATAGCCAGACGAGAAGCTATAGGCAATCTTTTCGCTGAGGGAGTGAAAAAAGCGGCAAAGAAGCTTGGTAGGGGATCTGAAAAGTTCGCCATGCAAGTGAAGGGTCTCGAAATCAGCGGGTACGACGTTCGAGCGGCACAAGCTATGGGTTTAGCCTACGCAACCGCTGACATTGGGGCGCACCACAACCGGGCTTGGGCCATCAGTTACGACATTGAGGTTGGACGAGAAAGCTATGACAAGAA
>JABAHS010015772.1_pt2 | contig 18801 bp, 11 predicted proteins | sample 7062111 | NCBI WGS metagenome assembly JABAHS01 (sample SAMN14534600, study PRJNA622989) | marine sediment metagenome | biome: marine biome [ENVO:00000428]; feature: marine pelagic biome [ENVO:01000023]; material: deep marine sediment [ENVO:00002113]; isolation source: pool of 4 deep marine... | reverse complement strand
TTTTGCATGCCTTACTGCTCGTCTTAGAATCCTTCTGAGCACATATCCCCTACCCTCATTTGAGGGAAACACGCCATCAGAAATAAGAAATGTGACAGCTCGGGCATGGTCAGCGATTACGCGCATTGAAACATCTGAATCTTCATTATCTCCATACTTTTTACCAGAGATTTCTTCCACATTTGAAATAATTCCGCGCAATAGGTCTGTTTCATAGTTACTCTTAACACCCTGGAGCACTGCTGTTATTCTCTCAAGTCCCATACCAGTATCAATGCTTGGGTTTGGAAGAGGCATCATCTTACCACTTGAATCTCTATCAAACTGCATAAAAACAAGATTCCAGAGCTCAAGATAGCGGTCACATTCACATCCAGGAGCACATGTGTCTTTTCCGCAGCTAAACTCCTCTCCTTGATCTATCAAAATTTCAGAGCACGGACCACACGGCCCGGTGTCACCCATTGACCAGAAATTATCTTTCTCCCCCATCCTAAGAACTCTATCTTCTGGAAGTCCAATAACCTTTTGCCATAAGTCTGATGCTTCATCATCATCTTCAAATACTGTTACCCAGAGTTTCTCGATAGGAAGTTTGTAGACCTCGGTCATTAGCTTCCAGCCAAATTCAATGGCCTCTTTCTTAAAGTAATCACCAAATGAAAAGTTCCCAAGCATCTCAAAGAATGTGTGGTGGCGTGCAGTGTGTCCAACATTTTCGAGATCGTTATGCTTACCACCAGCTCTAACGCATTTTTGTGAAGAGGTAGCTCGATTGTATGCACGTTTCTCTAAACCCAGGAAAGTATCCTTAAACTGTACCATTCCGGCATTGGTAAAGAGTAGTGTAGGATCATCTTTTGGAATTAGTGATGAGCTTTGCACTCTAGTATGATTATTTTCTTCAAAAAACTTTAGGAATAATTCTCTGATCTCTGATCCAGTCATATTTTATTAAAACTCCTAGTTTGCCATTATCTATGTATTAAGATGTTTATCCTTTTTCGTTTTCTTTGAAGGGTAAGTCGCAGCTAATTGCCCACATGCACCAAGGATGTCATTTCCTCTGCTCTTTCTTATTCGCACGTTTATTTTATACGATATAAGTATTTCTTGAAACTTAAGAATTCTCTCCCAGGATGGAGACTTATATGGGAGAGGCTGTGCTTCATTAAAAGGAATCACATTTATTTTACATTTTATCCCCTTGAGCAATCTTCCAAGAGTGTGGGCATCACTGTCTGAATCATTTACATCTTTAAGCAGTACATATTCAAACATAAGGTACTTTCTATTAGGTACTGGAAATTTGACACTAGCATCAATAAGATCGCTGATCGGATATCTCTTATTTATAGGCATTATTTCATCTCTAAGCTCATCGCGTGGAGCATTTAGTGATACGGCTAGGTTAATCGAGACTTTCTCCCCAAGCTCTTTTATTTTTGGCACAAGTCCTGAAGTAGACACAGTAATACGTTTGGGAGAGAGACCGATATAGTTTGGATCAGTAAGAATTTTTATTACCCTTACCAGATTATCTATATTATCTAGCGGCTCCCCCATCCCCATAAAAACAATATTGGTTACACTATCTTCATTATATTGATTGACCAAGAGATATTGATCTAATATTTCAGATGGTTTCAAATTTCGTATCTTACCAACTGTTCCTGTGAGGCAAAATGTGCATCCAAGTGCACAACCAACTTGCGAGGATATGCAAAGCGTATTTCTCGATTTCTCAGGTATTAAAACTGTTTCAATCTGATTCCCGTCAGACAGCTTAAATAAATATTTCTTAGTCCCGTCCTTTGATACTTGTTCCTGTGCAAGCGCAATCGAAGACTCAATAGAAAAGGAGAACTCTAGCAGATCCCTAAAGTCCTTGGAGAGATCAGACATCTCCTCAAAGCAAGCCACACGCTTTTGATATATCCACTTGCTTATTTGCCTGGCCCTAAAAGGCTTCATGTTGTTATCACTAACAAATTCCTCAATTTCAACAGGGCTTAGATCTTTTATATTTTTAATTTCTCTGTCCAGCATTTCTGTATCCATAAAATCTTAATCCAACTAAGGATACAAGGCTGAAAACCATTATACAATAGGACAACTGTCCGCTCAGACGTGTAATCTNNTAGGACAACTGTCCGCTCAGACGTGTAATCTAGTTAAATTTACAGGTATATTATTTGCTGAGAGATAAACCCGATATGCCCAACTTACAAACTGCACTTGATCATGGACTGACAGAGGAGGAGTACAATAAGATTGCACAAACTCTGGGAAGAGAACCCAACATAACAGAGCTTGGAATTCTTGCAGCTATGTGGTCAGAGCACTGCTCTTATAAAAGCTCTAGAGTTCATCTTAGAAGACTTCCTACCGAGGGAGAGGCTGTAATTCAGGGCCCTGGAGAAAACGCAGGTATAGTCGATATTGGAGACGATCAGTGTGCAGTATTTAAGATGGAAAGCCACAATCACCCATCTTTTATTGAGCCATATCAAGGCGCAGCGACAGGAGTAGGTGGAATACTTAGAGATATCTTTACTATGGGTGCAAGACCCATTGCACTCCTAGACTCGCTTAGATTTGGAAACCCTTCATTACCTAAAACAAAGTTTCTAGTAGACGGCATCGTAGATGGCATTGCAGGATATGGAAACTGTATTGGTATTCCCACTGTTGGCGGTGAAGTTTATTTTGATGATTGCTATAACGGAAACCCTTTAGTTAATGCATTCGCGCTTGGTATAACAAAAACGGATGAGATATTCAGGGGTTATGCAACAGGAGTGGGAAACCCGGTGATTTATGTCGGATCTAAGACAGGAAGAGACGGAATTCACGGTGCTGTAATGGCATCTGAGACTTTTACGGAAGAATCCGAACAGAAAAGACCTGCAGTTCAAGTTGGAGATCCTTTTACAGAGAAACTATTACTGGAAGCATGCCTTGAGCTATTTAAAACAGGGATAGTAGTTGGCATACAAGATATGGGAGCTGCCGGGCTCACATCTTCATCTACGGAGATGGCTGAGAGAGCAGGCACCGGACTTAGAATTGAAATTGATAAAGTGCCTAGAAGAGAAGAAGGTATGACACCATATGAGGTAATGCTCTCTGAATCTCAAGAACGTATGTTAATGGTTGTCTCAAAGGGCAAGGAAAAGATTGCCGAGGATATATTTAAGAAGTGGGACTTGGACTTTAGCATCATAGGAGAAGTTACTGACAGTGGAAAGCTTGTAATAACTGATAATGGAGAACTTTCAGCAGAAATACCAATTAATCTTATATCAGAAGAAGCACCTGCATATAATAGACCAACAAATAAACCAGAATACATAGAAGATATTAAAAATCTTGACATAACATCATTAGAAATACCCAAAGATTTTAATAACGTCTTGTTAACTTTATTATCATCCCCTACTCTGGCTAGCAAAAGATGGATCTATGAGCAGTATGACTATATGGTAAGAACCAATACTATTGCAATGCCAGGTTCTGATGCTGCAGTAGTAAGGATAAAAGGAACTAACAAAGCTGTTGCTATGACCACTAACTGCAATTCAAAATACTGCTATCTAGACCCCTACTCAGGGGCTGCAATAGCAGTTGCAGAGAGTGCAAGAAACCTTGCATGTTCTGGAGCTAGACCTCTAGCAATAACAGATTGTCTTAATTTTGGAAGCCCAGAAAATCCTGGGGTAATGTGGCAGTTTGAGCAAGCAATAAACGGAATGAGCGAGGCTTGTCTGAAGTTAAACACTCCAGTTGTCAGTGGAAACGTTAGTTTTTATAATGAGACTGAGGGGACCGCTATCTACCCCACGCCGACCGTAGGAATGGTTGGGCTCATAGAGGATACAAACAAGCATTTGACTCAGTGGTTTAAGGATGTGGGTGACTTAATAGTGCTTCTTGGAGAGACCAAAGAAGAATTTGGAGGCAGTGAGTATTTAAAGCAAATCCACGGGAAAATAGAAGGAACTGCACCCACATTAGATTTGGAAAATGAGACAAAATTAATAGGGCTCTTACTAAAAGCCTCTGATAGAGGTATAATAGAGTCGGCACACGATATCTCAGAGGGTGGCCTTGCCGTTGCTATATCAGAGTGTTGTTTCACACCTAAAGGACCAATCGGAGTTGAAACTGATGTGCCTCATTTGATTAGAAAAGATGCTATTTTATTCTCGGAAACCCAGGGGAGAGCAGTAGTGTCTTTAAAAGATAAGAATCTTGCCGAACTTAGCGAATTAGCAAACAATTTGAACCTGCCAATGGAAGTAATAGGTAAAGTTGGTGGGACTAAACTAATAATAGGGGATTTAATCGATATCCCTGTTACAAAAGCCTATAATGCATGGGCTCAGGGATTTGAGAATATATTANNATTAAAAAGCTATGCCTAAGCTCAAAGAAGAATGCGGTGTTTTTGGTATATTCAACAATCTAGAAGCCTCTAATCTAACCTATCTTGGTCTCCATGCTCTTCAACATAGGGGTCAGGAAAGTGCTGGTATCGTTACGTCAGATGGGGTCAACCTCCATAATCATAGAGATATGGGACTTGTGTCCGATATTTTTTCTGAAGAAGTTCTAGCTGAACTTCCTGGTAAAAACGCAATTGGACATGTGCGCTATTCAACCACAGGCTCAAGTCAGCTCAAAAATATGCAGCCGATTGTAATCAATTACCATAGAGGCTCCTTGGCTATAGCGCACAATGGGAATCTAACTAATGCAAAAAGCCTAAGGGATGAGCTTGAGGGTGAAGGGGCTATTTTTCAATCTACTACTGATACCGAGGTCATTGTTCATCTAATCGCAAAATCAAAAGAAGAAAAACTCGTTAGAAGAATCATTGAAGCACTGATGAGATGTAAAGGTGCATATTCTCTTATGTTCCTTACTCCGGAATATATGATCGCTGGAAGAGACCCTTATGGATTTAGACCTCTTGTTATGGGTAAGCTTGGAGATTCCCCGGTCTTCGCTTCTGAAAGCTGTGCTTTTGATCTAATCGAGGCGGATTATGAGAGAGAGATTGAACCTGGGGAGATTGTAGTTGTAAGCGCTGACGGCATTGAATCGTTCAAACCTTTTGGAGAAGTAAAGCATGCATACTGCGTATTTGAATATATATATTTTGCAAGACCCGATAGTTTTCTTACAGGTAGAAACGTATATCAGGTAAGAAAAGAGCTAGGTAAACAGTTGGCTAGAGAACACCCTGCAGATGCTGATATAGTAGTAGCAGTACCAGACTCTGGTGTACCTTCAGCCATGGGATTTGCAGAGGAAGCCGGGCTTCCTCTTGAGCTTGGACTTCTACGTAGTCACTACATGGGAAGAACTTTTATTGAGCCTCAGCAGTCGATTAGAAATTTTGGCGTGAAACTTAAGCTGAATGCAATTGGAGAAGTACTAAGAGGCAAAAAAGTAGTAATCATTGATGATTCAATTGTAAGAGGTACGACCAGCAGAAAAATTGTAAAAATGATCAGATCAGCTGGAGCAAAAGAAATTCATATGAGAATAAGTTCCCCTCCTACAAAATTCTCTTGCTATTACGGTATTGACACACCAATGAGAGAAGAACTTATCGCAAACTCACTTACAACTGATGAAATAAGAAAATATATAACATCTGATTCGTTGGGTTACCTAAGTATGGAAGGTGTTATGAGTGCTGTACAGGCAGCTAGGAAAGTAAACGGCAAAGAACATTTCTGCAATGCATGCTTCACTGGCAAATATCCTGTTGAACTTACAGATCAAAAGTCCAAAACCAAACAGTTAGGCTTATTTGGCGTTTAAAACTTAACTCACTTCTTGTAATTTACAGAGTACTTCTTCAAGTTTTTCTTTTTGGGTGGAAAATTCTTCTAATTTTTCTTTTTCTTTATTGATTACATCTTCAGGTGCACGGTCTAGGAATCTTGAATTTGATAGTTTTTTCTCAGTCTGTGTTAAATCTTTTGTTACTTTATCTATCTCTTTTTTGACTCTTTGTGCCTCTTTTTCTACATCAATTAAGCCTTCTACAGGTAAGAATACCTCTACTCCAGGAATTACCTGAGCAACTGATTTCTCTGGCCTATCTCCTTCAATTAATTCTAGGCCTGAGAGTGACGCTAAGTTTATTATGGATTTCTCGTTAGATGAGATATGCTCCTTAGCAGTCTCATTCTCCGGAATCAATAGAATATTAACTCTCTCAGATGGATGTAAACCAACTATGGCTCTGAGGCCTCTTACAGCACCTACTATATTTTTTATGAACTCCACCTCTTGCTCAGAGTCTTGATATATCTGACTTTCATTAAATTCAGGGAATGTGCTAATTATGATTGTCTCTGCATCACCCCCATCAACAGAATCGAGTTCCACACCAAAGCTTCTTAACCTTTCATATAACTCTTCTGTAACAAACGGTGCCATAGGATGTAGAAGGCCAAGAGCAGTTGTTAGCACCCTTACTAAAACGCTTTGAGTTCTTTGTTTATCCTGCTCATTATTACCATACAAAATGGGCTTAATAAGTTCCAGGTACCAATCGCAGTACTCAGCCCAGAAGAACTGGTAGATCGAGCTTGCAGCTTTATCAAACTCATATGTTTCTATAGACTGTTCAACTTCATTTATAGTACGGTTAAGTCTTGTAAGTATCCATTTGTCATATGTAGAAAGCTCATCTTCTGAAGGAATTGATTCAGCGTTATATCCCTCAAGATTCATCACTGTGAACCTGGAAGCATTCCAGATTTTATTTATAAAATTCCTATATCCTTCAATCACAGGCATTGATAGCTTGATGTCTCTACCTTGAGTAGCAAGAGCGGTCAGACTAAAACGCATTGCATCAGCTCCGTAAGTATCAATCACCTCCAGAGGATCAATAACATTACCTCTAGTCTTGCTCATTTTTTGTCCTTTTTCGTCTCTAATAAGTCCATGTATATAGACATCCCTAAAAGGAACATCTTCCATAAACTTAAGACCCTGCATTATCATGCGGGCGACCCAGAAAAATATGATGTCAAAACCTGTAACCAAAACGGTTGTTGGATAATGTTTTTCAAGCTCAGGGGTCTTCTCAGGCCATCCAAGTGTTGAGAAAGGCCAAAGTCCTGATGAAAACCAGGTATCCAGCACGTCGGGGTCACGAGTTAGCTCAACTTCTTTGCCATAATGCTCTTTTGCAGCATCAAGCGCTTCTTCTTTAGTTGCTTTAACAAAGACTATACCGTCCGGACCATACCAAGCGGGAATCTGATGACCCCACCAAAGCTGACGTGATATACACCACGGTTCAATATTACGGAGCCACTCAAAGTAAGTTCTTTCCCAATATTTAGGGATGAATTTAACTCTTTCATCCTCGACGCATGCTATAGCTTGGACAGCCAATTTCTCAGCATCAACATACCACTGATCAGTAAGCCATGGCTCAATCACAACCGCTGATCTATCTCCATAAGGAACTGTATGAACAGTGTCTTCAACCTCTGCAAGCAGTCCAAGCTCTTCGATATCGTTAACAATTAGCTTTCTTGCCTCAAGCCTTTCAAGCCCTCTATATTTTTCTGGAACATTCTCATTTAGATGTGCTGTGGAATCAAAAATATTAATCATTTCAAGGTTTTGCCTCTGCCCCACCTCGAAATCATTAAAATCATGAGCGGGGGTTATCTTTACTGCCCCAGTACCTTTTTCAGGATCACTGTATTCATCAGCAACAATTGGAATCTTACGACCTACAAGAGGAAGTACGACATTCTTTCCTACTAAGTCTTTATAGCGTTCATCATCCGGATGTACAGCAACACCTGTATCTCCAAGCATAGTCTCTGGTCTTGTAGTAGCTACAACAATGTATTGGTCACTATCTTCTATTGGATATTTAAAATGCCAGTAATGTCCACTCATCTCCCGCTGTTCTACTTCTAAATCTGAAATTGCAGTACAAAGTTTTGGATCCCAGTTTACAAGCCTCTTATCTTTGTATATCAATCCCTGATCATATAGGTCGACAAATACTTTCCTTACAGCATTAGACAATCCCTCGTCCATAGTAAATCTTTCTTTGTCCCAATCAGGAAGTGCTCCAAGACGTCTTAGCTGACGAGTGATTGTATCGCCTGATTCTTCCTTCCATTGCCAAACTCGCTCTAAAAAGGTATCTCTGCCTAATTCTGTCCTTGAATTACCTTCATTTGCAAGCTCTCGCTCTACCATCATCTGAGTAGCAATACCTGCATGATCGGTGCCTGGAACCCAGAGAGCGTCAAAACCCTTCATTCTTTTGTACCGAACTAATATATCTTGAAGTGTGTTGTTAAGTGCATGACCTATATGAAGAGAACCTGTAACATTTGGTGGGGGTATAACTATCGTAAATGGTGGCTTGTCACTAGAAGAATCGGACTTGTAATAGCCTTTACTTATCCACTCCTCATACCATTTTTCTTCAACCTTCTTTGGATCATAAACCTTTTCCATATCGGTTTTGGCTTTCTCTGACATGTTGAATAATTGGAAATCGTTTTAGATTAATGGAGCAAGGTCAAATATAATTGACCCTGCTCCTATTATTATTTATTCTTCTTCAGCTTCAGCTGCAGTAGCAGTTGGAACCGGAACCTCAAGAACTGGCACTTCAACATCAATATTTCTGTATATTGGAAGTCCGGTACCAGCAGGTATAAGCCTTCCCATAATAACGTTTTCTTTAAGACCGCGCAGATAATCTTCCTTACCTTCGCAAGCAGCCTCTGTTAATACTCTGGTTGTTTCCTGGAATGATGCAGCAGAAAGCCAGCTGTCAGTACTTAGAGAAGCTCTTGTGATTCCTAATAGAAGCGGCTCAGCAGAAGCAGGTCTTCCACCTTGCTCAATAACTCTTTCGTTTTCCTCGAAGAATACGTGCTTTTCAATAGCCTCACCCACAAGCAATATTGTATCGCCTGGATCTTTTATGCGCACTCTCTTTAGCATCTGCCTAACAATAGCTTCTATATGCTTGTCGTTAATCTTAACACCCTGAAGTCTGTAAACCTCTTGTATTTCGTCGACTAAGTAACGAGTAAGAGCACGCTCTCCTCTAATTCTTAGAATATCGTGAGGATTAACAGAACCATCTACAAGCTGATCACCTGAAGTGACCTGTTCTCCTTCTCTTACAAGTATATGTTTACCCCTTGGAGCTAGATACTCCTTAGGCTCTCCAACTTCAGGCGTTACAACAACCCTTCTCTTACCTTTAACATCCTTACCGTAGGAGACAATACCGTCGATTTCGGTTACAACTGCAGGATCTTTAGGGAGTCTTGCCTCAAATAGCTCAGCTACCCTTGGTAGTCCTCCGGTGATATCCTTGGTCTTAGCAGTTGCTCTAGCAATTTTAGCAAAGATATCTCCCGCACTAACCTTATCGCCTTCATTTACCTCAATAATAGCTCCTATCGGAAGTGAATATTGTATGCTCTTTCCTTCATCGGTCTTAATAACAAGCCCCGGATGAGCATCTAAATTTTTAGACTCAATTACAACTTTTTTATAAATACCGGTTACTTCATCAACTTGTTCTTTAAGCGTTACACCCTGCTCTAAGTCAACAAATCCTACTGTTCCATTAAACTCAGATATAAATGGAGTGGTATATGGATCCCACTCAGCAAGAAGTTGACCTTCTTTAACTTTATCCCCCTCAGCGACTTTAAGCTTAGCTCCAAGTGCTAGTGGATATCTCTCTCTTTCATAACCTTTATCGTCAACTATTATCAGTGTTCCTGTGCGGTTCACAACTACAAGGCTTCCATCGCTTGATTGAACTGTTCTAATTCCACTAAGCTGAACCTCTCCCTCATGTGTATTCTCAAGGGTGCTCTCTGCTGCTCTCTGACTTGCAGCACCACCAATGTGGAAAGTTCTCATAGTAAGCTGTGTTCCAGGCTCACCGATTGATTGCGCAGCAATAATTCCAACCGCCTCACCAATGTTTACAAGCTTACCGGTGGCTAGGTTACGTCCGTAACACAATACACATACTCCAATACGTGTTTCACACGTGAGTACTGATCTTATTCTAACCTCTGTAATACTTCCTGCCTCATCTATTTTTGAAGCCGCAAGCTCATCAATTTCATGGTTTGCTTTTACTATNNCTACCAAGAACCCTCTCACCGACCCTCTCTATTACCTCACCACCCTCAACCAGGTCGCTAACTGATATGCCCTCTGCAGTGCAGCAATCATATTCTTTTATCATTACATCCTGCGCAACATCAATTAATCTTCTAGTTAAGTAACCAGCATTAGCAGTTTTTAGAGCTGTGTCTGCAAGACCTTTTCTTGCTCCGTGGGTTGAAATAAAGTACTGAAGTACTGTTAACCCTTCTCGGAAATTAGATGTAATAGGAGTCTCGATAATCTCACCAGAAGGTTTTGCCATAAGACCCCTCATACCAGCAAGCTGACGAACCTGTGTTTGGCTACCCCTAGCTCCTGAGTCAATCATCATATAGATTGGGTTTGAGCTAGCTCCTTTCTTAAGTTCGCCTTCTGCATCTTCTACTTCCTCAAAAGTGATGTCTTTCATCATCTCTTGGGCTACATCATCACTTGTACGAGCCCAAATATCGATAACTTTGTTATATCTTTCACCATCGGTAATAAGACCCTGTGAGTACTGAGTCTGTACTTTCAGCACTTCATCTTGGGCTTTTTGTAACATATCTTTCTTAGCCTCAGGAATTGCCATATCATCGATTGCGATTGAAATACCGGCTCTTGTAGAGTACTTAAATCCTAGTGTTCTCATGCGGTCAGCCAGAATTACTGTGCTCTTACCACCTGAAACCCTAAAGCAGCTATCTACAAGATCCTCTGAAGCTCTTTTGGTCATTACACGGTTCACTAGTTCAAACGGTATCCCTTCAGGCATAATGTCATATAGGAAAACCCTTCCAACTGTGGTTTCATACATCTTGTCATTAATTCTTATTTTTATTTTGGCATGGATTCCAACTTCACCGGTATCATATGCCATTTGCACTTCGTCAATACTTGAGAAGATCTTTCCATCTCCCTTGTCAAAAGCCATATCCCTAGTCATATAGTAAATTCCAAGAACTATATCCTGGGTAGGAAGAATAATTGGTTTTCCATGTGCAGGGGACAGAATGTTGTTTGTTGACATAACAAGTGCACGGCATTCAGTCTGTGCTTCTATTGAAAGTGGAACGTGCACAGCCATCTGGTCACCGTCAAAGTCCGCATTGTATGCAGGACAGACAAGCGGGTGAATCTGGATTGCTTTATCTTCAATAAGTATTGGCTCAAAAGCTTGAATACTTAGTCTATGAAGTGTAGGAGCACGGTTTAGTAATACTGGATGTTCCTTAATTACTTCATCCAGAGCATCCCAAACTATTGGCGCCTCTTGCTCAACAAGTTTTTTAGCAATCTTGATTGTGGCAGCTGCTCCCCATTTCTCAAGCTTCTGGTATATAAAAGGTCTGAATAGCTCAAGACCCATCTGTTTTGGAATACCACATTGATGTAGTTTGAGCTCAGGACCTACTGTAATAACTGAACGTCCAGAGTAATCCACCCTCTTACCAAGAAGGTTCTGTCTAAAACGTCCCTGTTTTCCTTTTATGATGTCGCTAAGACTCTTTAGTGGACGGTGGTTGTGACCAAGCACTGGTCTTCCTCTTCGTCCATTTTCTAGAAGCGCATCTACAGATTCCTGCAACATACGCTTTTCATTTCTGACAATGATGTCAGGAGCACCTAGCTCAAGTAGTTTTTTTAGTCTGTTGTTTCTATTTATAACACGTCTATATAGGTCATTAAGATCAGACGTAGCAAATCTTCCACCATCAAGTGGTACAAGAGGTCTAAGGTCAGGAGGAAGAACTGGAATTCTAGTAAGAATCATCCACTCTGGACGATTCTTGGATTTCCTAAAGGCCTCACTAATTCTAAGTCTTTTTGCTATTCTTGCTCTCTTAATCGGAGATGATGTATTCTTCATCTCTAATCTGAGTTCTTCTGAAAGCTCCATAAGATCAATCTTTTTAAGCATTTCTCTTATGGTTTCGGCTCCCATACCAACTCTGAATGTATGACCGAATTCTTCTACAGCTTTTCTATATTTATCTTCACTTAAGACTTCAGCAAATTTTAATGAAGTCGCACCTGGATCAACTACTACATAAGACTCATAATAGAGAGCTTTCTCAAGATCTTTTAGAGTCATATCCAGAAGCATACCGATTCTAGACGGAATGCTTCTTAAGAACCAAATGTGAGCTACAGGGGAAGAGAGCTCAATATGGGCCATTCTCTCACGTCTTACTTTGGAGGAAATAACTTCTACTCCACATTTCTCACAAGTGATTCCTCTGTGTTTTAATCTTTTATATTTTCCGCAAGTACATTCATAATCTTTAACAGGACCAAATATCTTAGCGCAAAACAATCCGCTCCTCTCTGGTTTAAATGTCCTGTAGTTGATAGTCTCCGGCTTTCTTACCTCTCCATTAGACCATTCTTTAATCTTCTCTGGAGAAGCTATTGAAATTTTAACCGCAGAATACTCTGAAGGATTTTTTGGCTTTTCAAATAGGGTATCTACGTCCACGTTTTACCTCCCTTTGGTATTTGAAATAATTAATCCCTTTCTAATTCGTCTTCTTCAAGCAGATCCACATCAAGTGAAAGTGCTTGGAGTTCTTTTTGCAGTACTTTAAAGGACTCAGGAAGACCAGGTTCAAAATTCATATCGCCTTTAACGATAGAATCAAAAATTCTTGTTCTTCCTATTACATCATCTGACTTCACCGTAAGGAACTCTTGCAAAGTATAAGAAGCACCATATGCTTCGAGCGCCCATACTTCCATCTCTCCGAGTCGCTGACCACCGAAATGTGCCTTACCGCCAAGCGGCTGTTGAGTAACAAGAGAGTATGGTCCTATTGCTCTTGCGTGAATCTTTTCTTCAACAAGATGGTGAAGCTTTAACATATACATAACGCCTACAGTAACTTTTTGATCAAATGGCTCACCAGTGTGACCATCAAAAAGTATTGTCTTACCTTCTTCTGGAAGTCCTGTATCTCTCAACAACTGTTTTATCTGAGCTTCAGATGCACCATCAAATACTGGAGATTTAACCGGAACACCATTGGCTAGACGTCTGGATATATCTAGAACTTCTTCATCATCCAGATTATCAATGAGCTTCTTAGTCTCTTTAGAATCATATATATCTTTCAGTTTTGCTCGTAGAGCTTTAGGACTAAATTCTCTCTCAATTATTTCATCGAGCTTTTGGCCTAATTCCTTACCTGCCCATCCAAGATGGGTCTCTAAAACTTGACCTACATTCATTCTTGAAGGAACACCAAGTGGATTTAGTACCATCTCGACTGGGGACCCATTAGGAAGGTAAGGCATGTCTTCTTCAGCAAGGATTTTGGATATAACTCCTTTGTTCCCGTGCCTACCAGCCATTTTGTCGCCCACTTGTAGTTTTCTCTTAACTGCAATGTTAACTTTAACAACTTTTAATACACCTGGTGGCAATTCGTCAGGTTTTGTAAGTTTTGAAATTCTTTGATCGTAAATCACATTTGTTAAATCAATCTGCTCAAGAGTTTTTTCAATTATTCTCTTAATCTCAGCTTCTACCTTGGAACCCTTATCAATGCTTATTTCTGCAAGTTTTTCAAAAGGGATACCTGGCAGAACTTCCTCAGTAATTTTATCGCCTTGTTTTAGAACTGTTTTTCTAGAAACTGTGAGTTTCGCAGCCGATGTCTTATTAACTATTAAAGGTTTAATTCGCTCAAGTGCATCATCCTTTAAAATATTAATTTCATCATCTCTATCGTGCTGCAACTTGGTGACTTCATAATCTTCAATGCTCTTTGCTCTATCGTCTTTATCAACTACTCGAGAAATTAGCATCTTAACATCAATTACAGTTCCATATACACCTGGTGAGGCTCGAAGGGATGTATCCTTAACATCACCTGCTTTATCTCCAAAAATTGCTCTTAATAAGCGTTCTTCGGGGGATAGTTGGGTCTCTCCTTTAGGAGATATTTTCCCGACAATTATGTCTCCAGGTTTTACCTCAGCCCCTACTCTTATTATTCCACTTTCATCTAGATTTCTAAGAGCATCTTCGCTTACATTTGGAATATCTCTAGTTATTTCTTCTCGTCCGAGCTTTGTTTCTCTTGCAATACATTCAACTTCTTCAATGTGGATTGATGTAAATCTATCTTCTTTAACTAGTTTTTCACTCATCAAAATAGCATCCTCAAAGTTGTATCCACCCCAAGGCATAAATGCTACCAAGACATTCTGACCTAAAGCCAATTCGCCATGGTCTGTAGATGGGCCATCTGCAATAACTTGTCCTGCCCTTATAACCTGACCTTTTTTCACTATAGGCTTTTGGTTCCAACATGTGCTCTGGTTAGATTTTTGAAATTTAAGTAGGTTATACATATCAACACCAGCTTCATCAGAGCTGTTNNTCAATACCAGCTTCATCAGAGCTGTTATCTGTATAAGCGCTCACTACTATTCTGGATGAATCTACATATTCAACTACGCCGTCTCTTTTTGCAATTACTGCAACTCCAGAATCTTTAGCAACTGTATCTTCAAGACCCGTACCAACTATTGGTGAGCTGGTCCTGATTAGCGGAACTGCCTGGCGTTGCATGTTGGATCCCATTAATGCACGATTCGCATCGTCATGCTCAAGAAACGGTATTAAAGACGCTGAAACTGAAACAAGCTGGGCTGGAGATACATCCATTAGCTCAACCTTTTCACGTTCAACCATTAGAAATTCACCACTCTGTCTAGCGGATATAAACTCGGAGGTAAATTTTCCCTTTTCATCAAGGGCCGCATTTGCCTGAGCAATTATATATTTTTCTTCGGCAAGTGCATTCATATATATTATTTCATCAGTAACTCTGGCATTTTTCACAACTCTATAAGGAGTCTGAATGAAACCAAAATCATTAATTTTTCCATAAGTACTTAGACTCGAGATAAGACCAATGTTTGGTCCCTCAGGAGTTTCAATNNTTCTGCCGTAGTGGGATGAATGAACATCTCTTACTTCAAATCCTGCTCTCTCTCTAGTTAATCCACCAGGCCCCAATGCACTTAGTCTTCTTTTATGTGTTATTTCAGAAAGTGGGTTGGTTTGATCCATGAACTGGGAAAGCTGACCAGTAGCAAAAAACTCTTTAACTACAGCAATTACTGTTTTAGGAATCAGAAGTTCACTAGGCATTAAGTTCTCAACTGCTTGATAACCCATTTTCTCTTTCACAGAACGGGCTAATCTTTCAAGCCCATGGTAGAACCTATCTTCAATTAGCTCGCCAACGGTTCTTACTCTTCTATTACCTAAGTGGTCAATATCGTCTGTTGAACCTCTCCCACCACGAAGACCGAGCAAGTAACCCACTGTTCCAAGTATGTCTTCTTTAGTTAGAGTTGAGACCTCATCAGATATTCCGTGGTTTAGTTTGTAGTTAATCTTTAATCGTCCAACCTGGGAAAGTCTGTAGGTATCCGGATTAAAAAACATATTTTCAAAGAAAGTCTCTGCCACACNNCTCTAGTGATTACTTTGTCAGCAAGCACAGTATTTCTGAGTGACGCGACAACCGCAATATTATCTATATAGAATACTTTTAACTCACCTACATCACTGTTTTTTATTTCATCGAGTTTTTCTTCTGTTATTAACTCATTAAACTCAAGAACTACTTCTCCAGTTTTCTTGTCAATGATGTCATCGGCTGCAAATTTGTCTAATAATTCGCTTGGATCAATAGGTATTGATTTAACTTTTGCATTTTTTAGCTTCTCTATATGATTTCTTACTAATCTTCTACCCTTCTTAATTAATACATCCCCACTTTTAGGATCTAGGATGTCAGCTGTAGATCTTTGATACGGAAGGACTTCATAATTTACATCCTTAGTCATTCCATTTTTATCTATATGAATAGTTTCTACAGGGTAGAAGTGATGAAGTATTTGTTTGTTATCGTAACCAAGTGCTTTAAGTAGTACGGTTACAAGAAACTTTTTCTTTCTATCAATTCTTACATGAAGCAAGTCTTTAGAATCGAACTCATAGTCGATCNNTTCTAGCTGAAAATGATGATCTTCCTGAACTATTGTCCTTGTTCTTGACCTGATCGAAGAATACGCCCGGGGAGCGGTGGAGCTGATTGACAATAACTCTCTCAGTTCCATTAACTATAAAAGAACCATTCGGTGTCATTAGTGGAATTTCACCAAAATATACTTCCTGCTCTTTTACATCTCTAATTGTACGCTCGTCACCAGATTCGGTATCCCAAATAACAAGCCTGAATGTGACATACAAAGGAGCTACATATGTATATCCCTTTAATCTACACTCTACAGCTTCGTATTTAGGTCTATCGAAACGATAATTGATATACTCAAGTGACGCTTTCTCATTGTAATCCTCTATAGGAAATACCATTTTAAAAGCGTTATGAAGTCCAATATCGGCTCTACTTTCAGGATCTGTATCAGCTTGCAGAAATTCCTTGTAGGATTCCACTTGTACTTCAAGCAGATGAGGTATTTCTAGAACAGGTGGTATTTTTGAAAAACTCTTTCTAAATTTATATGCTTCTACACCATCAAGGCTCAATTTGGCTTACCCCCATTTTTGTTTATTAACTCACATGACCAACTTCAAAACCAAATTCAAAATATAAAGTACGGAACTATCTCTATACTGCTAAATGTTCTTACGAGCATTCCTCTCTGTATAGATGTATATAGCAGAGCCGTACTCTAGCATTCACAAAGAAACGGATAAAAATCACACTAAAGCACACATATAGTTTGGTTATTGTATAGCCATGTTATAAACATATAGCTAGAACCAACCAAACTAAAGAACAATTAGCTGACTTCTACTTCCGCGCCAGATTCCTCAAGCGTCTTCTTGATGCTCTCGGCCTCTTCTTTATCAACGCCTTCTTTAACGGCCTTGGGGGCACTCTCTACAAGCTCTTTTGCTTCCTTAAGACCTAAAGAAGTGACTTCTCTAACAGCCTTAATAACCTGTATTTTATTATCGCCAATACCTTTTAAGACTACACTAAAATCATCCTTCTCAGCCGCCGGAGCTGCGTCACCTGCAGCTGCTGCGCCTGGAGCTGCTGCTACTGCAACCGGAGCTGCAGCCTTTACATCAAATTTTTCTTCGATGTCCTTGATCAAGTCTGAGATTTCAAGCATGCTAGCTTTCTCAAGATATGTAAGAACATCTTCTCTTGTAATTTCAGGCATTAAACCTGTACCTCCTTAAATGTAATAGAAAATATGTTTTTTATTTTTGTAATAACACTACTAACTTTCTTCTTTATCTTCTGAACTTTCTTCTGGTGCTTCTTCAGACTCTGTTTCCGCTGGAGCTTCTTGCTCTGCTGCAGCTTCAACCTCAGCCGCATTTGCCTCTGGAGTTTCTTCCTTTATATCACTATCACTTTCTTCTTCAGCTTCAGCCGCTGGTTCATTTGGCTCCTCTGTATCTTCTTTGACTTCGTCTGGAGCTTCCTGTTTGGCCTCAACTTTTTCTTCCGCTTTATCCTCTCCTGCCTTATCTTCAGCAGCTTCTACCTCAGGCTTTTCTTCAGCTTCTGTTTTACTTTCTTCAGCTGCTTCTGATTTCGGTTGCTCTTTAGCTTCTGGTGTAGTTTCTTTCTTATCTTTTACTGCTTCTAGTGCATAAAGCAGTTGTGTTTGTAGTTGACTTAGTGTACCTACTAGATTAGACATTGGGCTGGTTAGGGCACCAAGTAGCTGAGCCATCATTTCTTGACGTGAAGGTAGCTTCGATATCGCTGTGATTTCTTCAGCACCAACAACGGTTCCTTCTACAACGCCACCTTTGATTACTAATGAAGGAATATCTTTTGCCGTATCTACAAAGACCTTTGCTGCTGCTGCCGCATCGCTCTCACAAACTGCGATAGCAGTTGGTCCAACCAATAAATCATTTAATTGTTCAAAATCAGTATCTTTTGTAGCTTTTCTAAGAAGTGTGTTCTTAACTACAGCAAGTTTTGTATCTGCACCCTTTAGATTTGATCTTAGACCTTCAATCTCTTTTACTGAAAGCCCTTTATATTCAACGAGTAATACTGAAGGGTTAGCTTTAAAAACCTCGTTATAATGTTCAATTATGTCATTTTTTGCTGCTTTACTTAACATGATTCACTCCTTTAGATCTCACATTCTCCATTAGTTATGCTGCAACCTGAAAACCTTTTAATGTGTCACGTACGTTATAAGGATCTAATTTGATTCCGGGTCCCATAGTGTTTGCAACTGTTATTTTTCTAATAAATGTTCCTTTTGAAGAAGTTGGTTTCATTTTTGTTAGAGATTCCATAAACACCAAAAAATTATCTCTTAACTTATCGAAACCAAAAGAAACTTTACCAATCGGGGCATGTACAACTCCGCCCTTATCATTTTTAACCTCTATTCGACCAGCCTTGGCTTCTTTAACCGCTTTTTCTACTTCAAAAGTAACAGTTCCTACTTTTGGTGTAGGCATTAGTCCCCTGGGTCCTAGCACCTTTCCTAATTTAGCAACAGTGCTCATAACGTCAGGGGTAGCAATTGAAACGTCAAAATCTAGCCAGTTATTATTTGAAATTTTATCTATCATATCCTCAAGAC
>JABAHS010109816.1_pt1 | contig 18811 bp, 20 predicted proteins | sample 7062111 | NCBI WGS metagenome assembly JABAHS01 (sample SAMN14534600, study PRJNA622989) | marine sediment metagenome | biome: marine biome [ENVO:00000428]; feature: marine pelagic biome [ENVO:01000023]; material: deep marine sediment [ENVO:00002113]; isolation source: pool of 4 deep marine... | reverse complement strand
GAAACCGCACCGGCTCCTATCACAGTGTGAATCTCGTCTATGAACAGTACGTTATCAGGGCTTCCCTTCACAGAATCTATTATTGCCTTTAGCCTTTCCTCAAAATCACCCCTGTACCTTGTGCCGGCAGTCAAAGCCCCCATATCGAGTGAATATATTTGCAGGTCTTTCAGTACCTGAGGGACCCTGTCTTCGACGATCCTGTTTGCAAGCCCCTCTGCTATGGCAGTCTTGCCAACCCCGGCATCACCTACAAACACGGGATTATTCTTTCTTCTCCTGCAAAGTATATGAATGGTCCTTTCAAGCTCCTTATCCCTGCCGATAAGCGGGTCCAGCTTTCCGTCTCTGGCTTTTTCTACAAGGTTTGTACAAAACTCCGTAAGCGGGTTTTTCACCTGCGGCACGACTTCGCCTTCGGTGTTTTTACTTGTTGTTTTCGTCTCCTGTTCTGTGCTTGTGGCTCCGCCGTGGGATATATGTTTTACTACTGCAAGCCTGTCCACCCCCTGCTCTTTTAAAAAGTAAACAGCATGCGATTCTTCCTCTCTAAACATTGCTACTATCAGGTTTCCGCTCTTAAGCTCTTCTTTGCCCGCAGACTGCACGTGCATGGCTGCAACTCTCAAAACATACTGGCTTCCTACCGAATACTGAGGCTCCGGCAAATCATCTGACATTATAGACGGCATACTCTTGTCCATAAACTCGGCAAGGTCGAACTTCAGCTTGTCCAGATCTACCCCGCATGACACCAAGACCTCAGAAGCGGCGGGTTCATTTGTCATTTCAAACAGTATGTGCTCAAGGGTAATAAACTCATGCTTCTTTGCCTTTGCGAGGTCATATGCCCTTTGCAGAGTGTCTTCAAGTTCCTTTGATAGAGTCAACATTCACCCCCATGTTCTACTTCCAGATCGCATTTTAGCGGATGGCCGTTCTGCTCGGCAAGGTTGGAAACCTGCATCACTTTTGTCCTTGCAACATCGAGAGTATAAACTCCTATCATACTCTTTCCCTTTGTATGCGCATCGAGCATGATTCTCAAACTCTCGTGTTCCGATTTATAAAACACTTTTATAAGCACCCACACGACAAACTCTCTGGGCGTATAATCATCGTTAAGAAGGACGATCTTGTACATATCGGGTTTTTTAAGCTTTACCCTCTCCTGTGTTAACACCTTTCCTTCTTTGTCGTGTTTTGCTATCTTGCTTCCGCTCATCTGATTAATAGTATAAATGATAAATTCTAAGAATTAACATGTAAATATTTTAGCGGTGATTTGCTGTTATATCTATCTATTAAATTACTAATATAAACTTTTTCACTATCAAGAAAACTGGATATTGCAGCGCTTGCGCCTTTGTTGTTAATGTAATGCGAGCTGTATGTGGGGTAAGCCCCAAAACCCCTTAAAAATTTATGCTCTCCCTGGGCGCCCGCCTCAAATATTTTGATATTATTAGAAATAGCATACTCAATCAAACTGTAGTAACAACACTCAAAATGAAGAAATCTGTAATCTTGCATGCAGCCCCAGTACCTTCCAAAAAGGCTCTCGTTTTTTACTACGTTAAACGTGCCCCCTACCCAGCCGTTTGCGTTTTTTGCAAGGACAAGGACTAGCCTTTCTCTCATCTTTTCATATATAAGATCAAAGAATTTCCTGTTGAGATACGCGCTTCCCCACTTGCGCGAGGAAGTATCCATATAGAACTGCCAGACAGCGTCTATATGCTGTGGCTCAATATTATCTTTATCATAAACCTGCACATTAAGATCCGACTCCGATAGATACTTCCTCTCTTTTTTGATCTGCTTTCTTCTGCCCGCACGCAAATCCGCAAGGAAATCATCGAAAGTATTATAATCCCTGTTCTTCCAGTGATACTGATGCGTGGTTCTTGAAAGGAAGCCGTAGGATTCTAAAAATTCCTGCTCCTTTTTGGTTAGAAACAGGAAATGAATCGAGGAGAAATTCTTTTCCTTACAAATATCTATCAGGTACTCGACCATAATGCCCGCACAGGTCTTAAATGAGTACTCTTTATCAACCTGTATTCTTATGCCGTTTGTAGGAGTAAAAGGGATTGCCACAAGCATTTTCGGGTAGTAGTTCATCCCCGATTCATAGAATGCCCTCGCCCACTCCCAGTCAAAAATAAACTCGCCGTAGGAATCAAACCGCATATAAAAAGTAACGGCTCCCACTATATTATCCGTTTGCTTATCCTTAAGCGTGATGTAATAAGGCTTCCATGTGGTATCCCATCCCACACAGCCCGACTGCTCGAGTGCTTCCAGGAACTCATACTCCAGAAACGGGTTTTGCGGGTCAATAATATTGTTGTACTGCTCTTTATCTACAGATGAAATAGAGCTATATAGGTTTAGGATATAATCTTTCCTGTCTGCCATTAAATACAAATTATAACCTAATAACGGCTAAAAAGGACATATACAGCAATATTTTATATATTATATATATCCGGAAACGACGGCAGTATAATATTGTGAGATTAGACCTCTGAATCCCTATCCCTGAACCTAAGTACCGCTGCAAATCCCAGAAGAATTACAGCAATGATAATTCCCCATTCACCCATGGTCGGAATAATGACTATAGGACCATCAGTACCTTCAATTATTACAGTAGGCGTAGGATCCGGAGTTACACTCGGGTCATCTGTAGGGGTTACCGGAGGAGCCACTGTCGGGGTTACTGTTGGAGTCACCGTCGGCGTTGGCTTGCTGTAGAATCTCCACAAAAACCTTCTATTTCAAATTGTCCATTGATATGTACTTCCGCATTTACACATTCACCCTCCTCAGCTCCACATCCAAAGGTTGTATTTTGTCCCGATATGCCATCACACACCGTCCCAAAAGAAACCCCGTTCCAATTACCATAAACTAATGTACAGTCAGTATCTACACCATTCGTATCTAGACAATTGAATAATTTAGGGTTTCCCCCTGCGGTTACTTCGAGATTATTTGGACCACCACACTGACCGTTTGTGTCATCACCTAAAGTTCCATTATGCGGGTCAAAATATTCTATAAATGCCGAGTCACCAACGCTTACTCCAGTACAGCATATTAATATTTGATCGCCGTCTTCCACACAATTATCACCGGAATCGCTGCAGTCAGCCTGCGTACCAAATTCAAATTCATTCCCCCATCCGGGTGTAGCCAAGAAATTCACAGCTAGGTGTAACAACTCCTGCATAAGAAGGTAAAGCCGTTAGTATGATAATCAATAAAGTAAAAATGCAAAGGCCAAAAAAACGATTGACTGATCTAATCATTATCCTCTATTCTCCTTAAAATCCAGTAGTCTTAGGTATATAATACTAAAATCAAATACTAATTAGACCTTCGTATCCGGCAGGCAGTCAACCATTGAGGTAAAATTGTGATGAATACTCCTTATAACAACTACTACTTATTTTCCTTTATGCACTCAACCTTTGCGTCCTATGTTTTCACACAGTTTGCCTTTATCTGTTGATTCATATTAGTACATAAGGACTTAAACTACAAGTATTGTTCTAAAAAGCTATACAAATAATACTAAAGTAGGTGAGCATTTAAGCATTTAATATATTGATATATAAATACAAAGTATGGTTTAAGCCTGATTTGAATGAAATTTACATAAATGAGAGTGTGATCGCAAGTCGGTAGATAAAAACGCAAAACCCAACAACCAAAGCCTGAGCCCATTAATCAATAATCAGTTCAGAGCCGTTTTTTTTTAAGCTGCCCTTAAACACTACATCAGTCCTGTCAGAGGTCTTTTCTAGGTCTGATATTTTGCTCTCATCGCCGTGGATGGTATAAATCTCCCCGTCTTTTGTCGAGACGACATGAGCATGGGCCTCGTGTGAACTGCAGGATTCATTCGAGACTATGGCTTTAATATTTTTGTTATCCGAATCGGGCAGCAGACAGTACAAATCGCCTTTGATGCGATGCGGAACCTGTTTTTCCTCAATAGGCTTTAGTGTGGAAGTATTGAATATCCAGGCCCTTTCATTGCCGCCGATCTGGCCTTTGAGCTTCTTTATTTTATCAGGGCTTTGCTCTATTTCTGCAATATCGCTTTTGCTTCCGGATAGCGCATATATTTTGCTGTTATTTCCAAGCACAACCAAAACACCGCCGCAGCTGTTATATTTGGTGATAGTGTTTACCTTTCCATACCTGTCATTATCGACGCACACTATGCTTCCTTCGATAATATCTTCCTTGGCAAAGGCAGTTATATAAAAAAGCATTAAAAAAGATATGAATGAAAACAGTATCAGAAATCCTTTTAGTATGTTTTGCCCTTTCATCGAATAATCTACCTTTATTATCTATATGTTTAGACACAAATAAACGGGGCAAAGATTCTATATTTTACTATAGTTATGCTGGTAACAGCTGTTATGGCATGCTATTCAAGCGGCGTATCATCCAGATTTGCCCATTCTGCCATTGAGCCGTCATAGACCTTTGCGGGAGGATAGCCCATAAGCTCTAAAATAAAAGCGCCGAATGTAGCCCTTACTGCAGCCTGACAGTGCGTTGCTACTGTCTTGTTTTTATCTATTCCGGCAGAGTCCAAAAGCGCCTGAATCTCCTCCGCTGGTTTAAAGTTTTTAACAGCTTCAGAATCTGCCGAGTTATTTAAAAACCTGTTCCATTCCAGATGAATTGCTCCGGGCACATGACCTGCTCTCTTGTTTCCATGAGCCGCCCTGCCGTGGAATTCATCTTCTGAGCGGACGTCCAGTATCTGCCAGTCATCATGATTATAACTTTGCTTAAACTCATCAAGCTCAACTAAAAGCTGCTTGTTTGCAGTGGCCTTAAAATCTGTACTATCCGATGCGGCAGGCTTTTTATAAGATACGGGATAACCCCGGTCTACCCAGCCCTGCCAGCCGCCGTCTAAAATCTTGGCATTTGCGTGCCCATAGTACCTGAGCATCCACCATAGCCTTGTGGCAAATATAGAGCCCCACTCGTCATAGGCAACCACTGTGGAATCAGAGCCTATCCCAAGCTCAGCGCACAGTTTTTCAAACTCTGACTCATTTTGGAGAAATATACTCATATTCCCGTCAGAATCAGCAGATTTGATATAGCAGTGCCCCGGCCTGCACACTGAGCCCGGAATATGGGCTTTTGAATATGCATCCGCAGCCCACGGGCAGTCTACAATGACCAGATTGGGATTGTCTATATTTTCGGAAAGCCACTGGGGGCTTACCAGGATTTCAGGGTTTGGATATGACATTGCCTTCTCCCACTAACTTTATTTAATTAATTGCCCAGCAAGCGCTATCTCTACTTTGCAAGATGCCTGAATATAAATAAAGATTCATTTACGCAGATACAAACAGCTATTTAGTAAAAAATCAAACTTTTTGATCGTTTATTATGCTGTCCAGTATTTTACATAGCGTATCGACATTAAATGGTTTTGCAATGTAACTCTTAAAACCATATTTTTGATATTCAGACATTACCGGATCGTGGGAGTAGCCGCTCGTTACGATTGCTTTTATGTCGGGGTCTATATCCAATAGAATCTCCATAGTTTCCCTGCCCCATCCCCCCCAGTACGGTTAAGTCAAGTATTACCAGATCGTATTTTTGCCCTGATGATACGGCTTCTTTATAAAATTCTACAGCCTGCACGCCGTCACATGCGGAGTCAACATCATATCCTAATTTTTTTAAGCAGCTTTTCCAGCAGTATATTGACCGCTATATCATCGTCCATTATTAATATACTGCCCCTTCCTTTTACTATCATCCTGCCATAATTATTATCAGAAGGCACGTCTTGCTCCTCAGAAGCAGGAAGATAAATATAAAATTTGGCGCCTTTACCAACTTCCGATTCTACTGTTATATCTCCGCCGTGGTTCTTAATTATGGAGTATGAGGTAGCAAGCCCCAGTCCGTATCCCTTTTACTTTGTAGTAAAAAATGGGTCAAATATCTTGCCGATTAGCTCATCGGGTATTCCGGTTCCTTTATCTTCTATAGTTATTTTCACATAGTTGCCTGCGTTAAGCGTACTGCCCTTTATGTTTTGCTCTCCTACGGCCTCTGCAATAAGCCCTATCACTCCGCCACCGGGCATTGCATGATCTGCGTTTATTATTAAATTCTGTATAACCTGATTGATCTGCCCCTTGTCAATCTCCAGCAGTGGTATGTTTTCCCTCACCTTAAACTCACACTTCACATTAGAGCCGCTAAGCGCAAATTTGGCAGCTTCTTTGAGAATAGGCTCAATGGAGCCAAGCTCCTTCACAGGGGCGCCGCCCTTTGAGAAGGCAAGAAGCTGGCCCGTTAACCCCTTTGCCTTGATGCAGGCTTACTCGGCATTGTGAAGAATTTCCACCGTATCATCTTGTTTTGTAAGCTTAAATGTCGCAAGCGAAATATTACCCTGAATTGCGATCAGCAGATTATTGAAATCGTGGGCGACCCCTCCGGCAAGGACCCCTAATGATTCAAGCTTCTGGGACTTAGCAATCTCTTCCTCTAGTCTCTTACGCTCCGTAATATCACGCAGTATTACGGTAAAAATCTTTTCATCACCAGTTTCAAGATTAGAGATTGAGGCCTCGGCAGGAAATTCTTCTACATTTTTACGAACTCCATAGATGGTCCTGCGCTCATTCATCGGTCTTGTACTCACTCTCTATTCAGAAAACTCCTCGACATGCCCGCGGTCAGATTTTTCATAACGCCCGGGTATGAGAATACTAAGAGATTTTCCGACAATTTCGTCTCTTTTGTAGTCGAATATTGTTTCTGCCCCCTTGTTAAAAAGTATAATATTCTACATTTCATTTACCGAGATTATCGCATCCTCGGAGATTTCCAGAATACCGCTGAGGCGTGCTTTGGATTCATTTATTGCAGACGCCTTGCGCGCATTATTGATAGCAACCCCTATCTGCTCGGAAATAGTCTGCAGCAATTCTATTTCTTCTTCGCCAAAACCATTTTTCTCATAACAATGCACATTTAAACACCCTACTGTCATTTCTTCATCTCTTATAGGAATAGCGACATAGCTCTTGGTACCCAGTTTCCTTCCTGCAGCGCCTATAACCTTATCCCTATCAACATCGGGGCAGTAAATTACTTTTTCCTCTATTATCGTCTTCCAGGTAAACCCTTTAGGGTAGGGAATTGTTTTTATCTTCTCCACGAACGAATCGGGAAACCCTCTGGATGCCTTTAGCACCGCATCCTTGCCCTCCGCCATGAAAATTGAGACGTTTGATGCCACGTCTATATTCTCATTCATTACTTCAACGGCGTTTTCAAAAACGTCCTGCAGATCTAGCGATTGATGCACGCTGTGAGCGACTGTCCTTATTATTTCACCGTAATGATTCTTTCTGGACAACTGTTCATATAGCCTGGATTTTGCTATTGCTGCCGATATCTGATTGCCTATGTAGGTAAGCAGCTTTATATCCTTTTCATCAAACATTTGCTCCTTATAACTTGCAATCCAGAGTACTCCAATCGTTTGCGTTTCCGAGATTATAGGTATTCCAAGAGCGCTGTGATGTCCCAGGTCTCTTCCCGCGGGTCCAATGTCCTTATTTTTTTGTAGGTTTTCAATATTTAGTATCTGACCCGAATTAATGACTTTCAAGGTAAGACCCTTGGGGTAAGGTATTTTTCCTGCTCTTGCTATGTAATCTTCTGGGAGATTTCTGTGGGCATGCAAAACGGCTACTTTTTCATCACCTACTTCTTCTACCATATAAATAAGTGGTATATCAACGCTTTGTAGTTCGGCAATCTTATTTATGGCTATTCTATAAAGGTTTTCCAGGTCAAGAGACTGGTGTATGGCCTGAGTTATGGTATTTAAAATTTCTAAATCTTCATAGGTCTTCCCGGTACCGAGCTTATCATGAGAAGCTTTATTCTGATCTAATTGCGCAGCTTCCAATTCTGCAACTCTGTTTTGCATTTGCTCAAGCTCTTCAATAAGCTGCTTCTTGGTCTTTTTAGAACTTTTTGTACTCATATCCTAATTGTAAGGTGCAATTAGTATGCCAAGTAAACACTATTCAAGATAAAAGCGAGGCTTACTCATTGTCAGGCTCTTGCATATGTAACCTCCTGAAGTTAATGTATATTTTATACTCCTTTCTTGTTAATTGGGAGAGTATTAAGGATGCTATAATCCTGATTAACCAGGTTATTTAATTTAAGATAAGAATGATTATAAAAAGAGGGTGACTTAAAAAAATCCGGCCATATAAACAGCCGGATTTTTGCAATATTAGATCTACTTTGAGAATATTTTCTCAAGAAACTCCTGTGTCTGTTTCCAGGAGCTTTCATCAGCTTCTTTGTCATAAACAAGCGGCAGCTCAAACTTTTTGCCGACTTCCGTAGCCCCTGGGTTTGTAAAACTGTGCTGAATGCCTGGAAATACCACAAATGTATAATCGACTTCAGCATTGTTCATCTCTTTTCTAAATGCATCGGCCTGTTCTTTTGGAACAAAAGGGTCATCAGCGCCATGGAAAGCAAGCACTTTTGCCTTAACAGCCCCTTTTTGTGCAGGAGTTTCCGTGGCGAGTATGCCGTGAAAACTAACCACTCCGTCAAGGTCTACTCCTGCCCTTGCCATTGCAAGCACAGTAGCGCCGCCAAAACAGTAGCCTATAGCCGCCGTTTTTTCAGGGTCTGTCTGCGGCTGGCTATTTAGAAGCGCAAGCCCTGCCTCAAATTTCTTTTTAAACAGCTCTCCGTTTGCAAGGGCCTCATTCATAAACTTTTTGGCATCGTCAGGATGATCTGCCGTCTTGCCGTCTCCATACATATCAACTGCAAGCGCCACGTAGCCAAGCTCCGCAAGCATTTTTGCCCTTGTCCTGGCATATTCGTTGTGCCCCCACCACTCGTGCACTACGATAACACCGGGCCTTTTTTCTTTTATAGAATCGTCATAAGCCAGAAAACCCTTAAGCGCGGTATCGTCCGCTTTATAAGTGAGTTCCTGAGTCTTAACCTCCGCAAACGCGTTTGAAACAAAAAGAAGTGATACAGCCAAAAACAAAATTAACCTTTCCATATATACCTCCAAATTTTGATATATTAATAATATCTTTTTTTGATGATTTTAACATAATAAAGTTGCGCACGAAATCAGAATATAGGCTGGTATACTTAAGGGCTTATAAATATATTCCTGTACTATGACTGAGCAAAGCCATAAAAAATCACTAAGAACACTGCTTTTAAAATACAAATATTCAGTAATTGCGGGACTTTTAGCGCTCACCGTAGTAGACCTGTGCCAGCTTTCCGTGCCGATAATAATACAGAGGGTGGTTGATACCCTAACAACAGAGGATTCCACATATTCCGATCTTAATAAATATGCAGTTTATATTCTTATTCTTGCGGCTCTCATGTCACTGTTCCGCTTCGGGTGGAGATATTTTCTCATGGGCGCATCGAGAAAGCTTGAGCAGTCTCTTAGAAACGAGTTTTTTGCCCACCTGCAGAGCCTGGACTTTGACTTTTTTAATAAAAGAAAGATCGGCGACTTAATGGCCCATACCGTAAACGATATTGAGACCATAAGAATGGCCTGCGGCTTGGGGATGATAATAGCCTATGACGGAATTTTCCTTTTGATTTTTATTATGATAGCCATGTTATATATATCGCCTGAGCTTACCCTCTATGCATTTATCCCCTTCCCTCTATTAGGGCTTATTATTTACAGGTTCGGAAGGTTCATAGAAGCAGGTTTTACAAGAATCCAGGAGTCATTTTCAGAGCTTACCGAATCTGCGCGGACGGCAATATCAGGAATCAAAGTTCTAAAGGCGTATGTAGCAGAAGATGACGAGAAGAAGAAGTTTGAGAAATCAAGCAGCGATTATCTTGATAAAAACCTGCGACTTATTAAGGTCTGGACGTTCTTCCAGCCCCTTATCACCCTTATAGCAGGAATAGCAATCGTAATATTCATATGGCTTGGCGGCATAAAAACCATCACAACGGAGATAAGCCTCGGAGACTTTGCGGCAATGCTGGTTTATCTGACCATGCTTTCATGGCCCATGATGGCCCTTGCCTGGGCATATGACCTGATAAAAAGAGCAACCGCTTCACTTAACAGAATAAATGAGGTCTTTGCAGTTAAACCAAAGCCTGAGAACCTGCCGGCACTTGGTGATTTCAAGCTGGACGGGGATATTGAATTTAGAAATCTAAGCTTTTCCTATAACGGCAAAAAGGCCCTGGACAACCTGAACCTCACAATCCCCAAAGGTTCAAAATTCGGCATCACAGGAAGGACAGCCTCAGGAAAGACAACATTAATAGAGCTTATAATGAAAATCCCGCCGGTGCCTGAGAGCCAAATATTTATTAACGGAACCGATCTTGCAGACATTAATAAAAATTCTCTCAGAAAACAAGTTATATATATCCCGCAGGAGACAACGGTTTTTAGCGGAACCGTAAGAGACAATATAACTTTTATGAAACCCGATATAGACCAGGCTGAAATTGAAAGAGTGGTTAAAATTGCCGAGATTTACGATGATATAAAAAACTTTCCAGAGGGTTTTGATACAAGAGTCGGCGAGAGGGGTCTAAGCTTATCAGGCGGGCAGAGGCAGAGAATTGCGCTTGCACGGGCTATTCTTTTTAAACCGGAGATATTAATCCTCGACGATGTGCTGAGTTCTCTTGACCTTAGAACTGAAAAACTGGCGCTTGCAAATATTGTAAGGGAAATGAAAGGCAGGACGCTTATTGCGGTATCGAGCAGGGTGCCTTCAATAAGCGGCTTCAGCCAGATAGCGGTCTTTGACGGCGGCAGGCTCATAGAAACCGGCAATCACTCAGGGCTTATGTCAAATGATGGAATCTATGCAAGCCTTTATAAAATACAGACTATCAGATAACTAAAATGACTGAAGAGAAGAGCCGAGAGAACAATAAGAGCAGAGGAAACAAGACGTATGACATGAAGATCATTAAGTGGTTATTCCGGTTTGGAAGACCATACAAGCTTTTTATGATCCTGTCTTTTGTGCTTATGCTGTTTGCGGCTTTCCTGGAGCTTACCATACCCTACCTGGCAAAAGTTGCTGTAGACAGCTATATAACCCCTTCGTGGGCAAAGATATATAAAACATCCGAAGACGAGGATATTTTTAGGCAGATAAGCTTAAAATATAAAGATTCGATTATAGAACTGGACGGCAGGTCTTCCCTTATAAATCTCAAGCAATTAACCAGGGTTGAAAAAACAAATCTGGAAAAATCTGAAGCTGTAAGTGATAGCAGGTATATAGTAATAAATCCTGAGTATTATGACGGATCGGATAAAACAAAACTAAACTATATAATCGCCACGAACAGCAAGAACTTTATTAAAAAAAACAGTATTTACTATTCTAACTTTAGTACTCTAAACAGTATGCCCAAGGCTGATCTGCTTTTCTTGAGAAGAAACGATACCCGGCAGATTTTATTCCTATCTGCTTTAATTTTAGGCTGTATGTTTTTAGTCTTTGTTTTTACTACTGCCTTTACATACCTGCTTAATTTCTCCGGCCATAAAATTATGCATACTATAAGGACAACCGTTTTCTCTCACGTGCTCTCGCTTCCCCAGCCGTTTTTTGATCAAAATCCCGTAGGGCGTCTTACGACAAGAATCACAAACGACATAAATTCAATAAACGAGATGTACACATCGGTTCTGGTGCAGTTCTGCAAGGACCTGCTTGTAATAATCGGCATATTAGTAGTAATGTTTTTTCTCAATAAGGAACTCACGCTTATAATGTTCATATTCACTCTCATAGTAGCCTATGTAGCGGTGAGATTTCGTATGAGGCTCAAAAACGTATACAGGAAAGTGCGCATATCCATTGCCAAATTAAATGCATATGTGCAGGAGAGCGTGAGGGGAATAATTCTTATAAAGCTATATAACAGAGAAGAGAGCAATCTTAATAGATTTAAGGAAGTGAACAACGAAAACTTCAGGGCAAATATGGATCAGCTATTTGCCTTTGCCACATTCAGACCGATCATTGAGTTTATAAGCATATCCTCCGTGGGACTGATACTCTGGTATGGAGGAAGAAATGTAATATCACTTAACCTGTCCCTCGGAGCGCTCATAGCATTTTTATATTATGTGAGGATGCTGTTTAGGCCCATTCAGGAACTTGCCGAAAGATATAATATTTTTCAGTCTGCTGCGGCAGCTTCTGAAAACCTTTACGATTTAGTAAATGAACACCCGGAGCAGAGAATTGACTTCAGACCAAAATCAGCATTTAAGGGCAAGCTGGAATTTAAAAACGTATGGTTTGCATATACCGCTGAAAAGTGGGTTTTAAAAGACGTGTCGTTTAAGATTGACCCGGGGAAGACCGTGGCTCTTGTAGGATATACGGGGTCAGGAAAGACAACCATAGTTAACCTCATACTCAAATTTTATGAGATAAATAAAGGAGAAATCCTCATTGATGATATAAACATTAATGACTACGACCCTGAGTACCTAAGGGAGAATATATCATCGGTTTTTCAGGACACTTTTTTGATGGGACAGAATGAAGGTGACGATGGATCTGCTTACCAGGCCCCTTCACTAAAGGGCATATATCCTGTTACCACTCCCAGTAATAACGGCCATCATATATCGTCCGGGGAAAAGCAGCTCGTATCGCTCGAAAAAGCATTTTCCAAAAATGCCAATTTTCTTATAATGGACGAGGCGACATCTCATATTGATGCATCACTGGAACAATCAATCCGGCAGGTAGTGAGGGAAGGAAAAGGAAAGAAGACAACGCTTATAATCGCGCACAGGCTCCCAAACGTAAAAGATGCAGACAGAATAATCGTAATACATAACGGTGAAATAATAGAAGAAGGCGCCCACGCAGAGCTTCTTAAATCAGGTGGGCTTTATTCAAACCTCTACAAGCTTCAGTCCGAGATAAGCAGTTTAAACCCGGATGAAAATAACCTAGATATCGAATTTAGTTAATGCTTTCATATCAATATCTTCCAGGCTGTTCATTATCGAGTCCGCATTTTTAAACCCCCCGGGATCAAGCCTCTTGTCCGGTACTGCTATACAGCGCATGCCGGCTGCTTTTGCTGACATGACCCCATTTATTGAATCTTCTATTACTACGCACTCATGAGGTTTTAGACCCATTTTTTGAGCCGTGTGAAGATATATATCGGGGTTAGGCTTGCCGTTTTCTACAAAATCCCCTGAGACGACGGGACTGAAATATTTATCAAGATCAAATTTATTGAGCACGAAGTTAATAACTCTAATTGGTGAGCTGGACGCTAAGGAAACTTGCAGAGTACTTCCTGATAGAGTCTGCAGGAGTTCTTCTAAGCCTGTAACAAGCTGCAATTCCGTATCATAAATATCTAAAAGTATCGAGAGGCGACTGTTAATAATTTCTTCAGTTTCATCTTCCAATCCAAAAGTGTTCTTTAGAAGAATCGCAGAATCTTTCTGCCCGAGGCCGACGATCTTCTCTCTATATACCGGAGTGTATGTTAAACCCTTGCGGGCCATCATGATCTTTTCGGTCTTTTCCCAAAGAGGCTCGCTGTCTATCATCACCCCGTCCATATCGAATATTACGGCTTTAATCATTGTTTTTGTAAGTAAAGTTTTGCTGCCCGTCTCTGGTTTTAACAAACCGTTATATTATCACAGGACTGTTATCATGCTATATGTGTTTTTTCGTTTTTCTCTTTTCCGGCATTATTAGAATTGCGTTATACACACAACTGTCGTTGCGAAGTTCAAACCTTATATATGTAGTTAATCGAAGGAGAGCTGTGGAAATCTCGCTTTTAATGTGTGTGAAAAGTATCTCTATAAATATAAGTCTACAGAAGCTAAGCTTGGATTTTTCAGTCTTTCAAAAAAATGTATAGAACGAACTATGTTATTCAGAAATGTTTTGCAGGTTCGTTAAAAACGAGATTGCCACAGTTCACTCTGTGAACTTCGCAATGACAGTCGTGGCAAGATCGTAATTCCGATCCATAGCCCAAGAACGGATATTACCGTACAACCTATTCTGTTAAGGAATAGGTTGGTCTATTATGAACAAAGTCTATTTCTTAATATTTATTTATAACTAATTCAAACCAAAACTGTGATATTCTTAATCTTTAAAATAAAAGAAGGGGCGGTGAGGCCTCGTCCGAAGACAAGGCCTCACCTGGGAGATGGTGGGGTTAACTGGCATAGATTATTAGTCATTTAAATTAATATTTCAGACCGTATAAAACTTCTTAGTGTCGGCGTCTTCCATTTTCTTATCTATCTTTATTCCGCCCGGTGAAACATTTGCATCTTCTTTTAAGCAAATTTTGTCATCCTGTTTTTCGGCATTATCAGTCTTGATATTTATGCATGCATTTATATTATGATTTTCTATATCCACTCCGAATATATTAGTCTTGGCATTTGCTGATACTGAGAAATTGAGCCCTATTATCATGAGGATTAATATTAATAATTTTTTCATTTTTCTGTCCCATCAAATTTGTTGTTTACGTATTTAGACAAATGACTAAACAAAAAGATTCATGGGATTTATGGTAGTTATAGAAAACGGGAAAAGTGAATGCGCCTTAAATCCTGCAGAAGCCGTAAATTCCGGCTATTTAATACCTGCCGGATTTATTATATAGTTATATGCCTTGGATGAAGCCCCACTCCCTCTGAGATTAGAACTCCGCTTGTATCATATAACCTGAAATAGGGTATTGCCTTTATTTTATACTGATCCTTAAAAGGGCTTTTCCAGTCTATGATATTTATCTCTCTCAAAACTAGATTAGCATGGGTATTTGCCGAGGCCTGAACCTGTGGCCTTGCCTTTCTGCAAGACGGACACCACGGGGCATAGAACATGAATGCGGTGTATTTGCCGTACTCAATATAATTTTGAAGCTGTACCCTCTCTCCGTCGCTTATGTGCAGTATGCTTTGCGAATTTTGTACATGAGCAGTCTTCTGCACTTGTTCAATCTGCCACTGATAATCTATATCCTCGTCATAGCTTTCATAAGACACGTTTGTATCACTGCCAAGATTATCAAGCTGTTTTGTGTCTGATCCTTCCGGGCAGGGAAGATTACTGTAAGACACCTTGCCCGATGCGTCTATGCATTTATAGACTTCAGCTTCTGTCTCATTTGAAATCAACAAAAATACAGTGGATATTAGTAATAATCTCATTAAAATAATTTTATATCATAAAATATTTCCTGTCACCCTAAATATAATATATTCCGTAAATTAATATGAGCTCAAATAAAACGAGTCGCTATTTCACGGTAATCATCCCAACTTTTAACAGAGAAGATTTTATAAGTTCTGCTGTTGATTCGGTGCTGGGTCAGACCTTTTATAATTTCGAGTTACTCATCGTTGATGACGGCTCCACTGATAATACCGCTCAGATGTTAAATGAATACTCAGATAACCGAATCAGATATTTCTATCAGGAAAACAGGGGGATATCATCTGCAAGAAATAAAGGCATAGAGGAATCAAAAGGAAAATATATTGCCTTTCTGGATTCTGATGACAGGTGGATACCTGAAAAGTTAGAAAGAGTTTCAGAGTACATAAACAAATTCCCGGATATAAAAATATTTCATACTAACGAAGTCTGGTATAGAAATAGCAAACTGTTAAATCAGAAGAAAAAACACAAGAAGCCCGATGGCTATGTGTATTTCCATGCCCTGCCCTTATGCTGCGTAGGAATGTCCACGGCTGTGGTTAAGAAAGAATTGTTTGATGAAATTGGGAAGTTTGATGAATCCCTTGCGGCATGCGAGGATTATGATCTCTGGCTGAGAACCACTTATAAATATGAAGTAAGACTCATACCCGATGCCCTTACAATAAAACACGGCGGCAGGCCGGATCAGCTATCTTCTCAGCATAGTCTGGATAAATATAGAATTGCATCACTTGATAAAATCCTAAAAAGCGGAGTCTTAAACAATGAACAATTTGAAAAAACGAGAGAAGAGTTAATAAAAAAGTGTAAGATATATGTTTCAGGGCTTGAGAAAAGAAAGAAGCTGGAAGAAGTAAAACATTATCAAGATTTAATAGCTAAACATTCTTGATATACCTATCAATTTGCAAGTTCTTTAAGGGCATTTCTATACTTTATTCATTACTTTTCCAGCTGAATGTAATTGTTTTTCTAACTCTGGGTCATAAGTTGTGAGAATATAGCCCTCGTTCGATTTTATAAGGCATAGTGTGTCTCCCCTATTTTTGCTAATTGAGGACAAGACGTCATCAGGTAAAGGCACTCCCAACGAATTACCACTATGTATGATTTTCAATTTATGCATAACTTATTCTATCATTTGTTATAATATGATATTTATGACCCATAAAGGCTCATGTCACTGTAAAGCAGTTGAGTTTGAAATAGAGGCTCCGGAGAGCATAACCGTTCAGGAATGCAACTGTTCTATATGCTCCATGACCGGTTTTCTTCACCTTATTGTCCCCAAATCAAGCTTCAAACTTTTAAGAGGAAAAGAAAACCTGACTACTTACAGATTCAACACGGGTGTTGCAAAACACACATTCTGCAAAACCTGCGGAGTGAAAGCATTTTACACGCCAAGATCAAACCCGGACGGATACAGCGTAAATCTCAGATGTCTTGATAAATCAGGCTTTAAAGAGATAAATATTGAAGAATTCGACGGGCAGAACTGGGAACAAAATGCTTCTAAACTTTAGCATCTGTCCAAAGACTAGACAAAATCTGAGCATCTTTATAATTATAAATTGTCTCATAGCTTTTAGCTTGTATACTCTTAAGCATCTCATTCTTTTCTTAAAACTTATTCTTTAATATTGATATATGTCTCAGGCATTTGAACTAAACAATCAGCAAAAAGCCGCGGTGGAATATGACAGCGGACACGTGCTTGTGCTTGCAGGAGCCGGTACGGGAAAGACAAGGACTATCATTGCCCGGGCAGAGCATCTTATAGAGTCCGGCGTAGAGCCGCAGAGGATTCTTATGCTCACCTTTACCCGCCGCGCCGCACAGGAGATGATAAACCGCTTAAGCCTTAAAGTAGGTGAGGTATCAAACCTTGTGCTTGCAGGAACTTTCCACCATTTCTGCCTCTATACTATGAGAAAAATGTCCAGGATATTCGGGATTGAGGCTGCCACGGTTATAGACAGGGACGATCAGATTCAGCTTATGAAGCTTGTAAGGGCGGCGCACAGGAAGCAAGGGGAAAACTTCCCCGCTGCCGACAAGCTCGTAGAGGTTTATTCCTATGCCAAAAACACCAATCAGCCCCTCAAAGACTACCTCGATAAATACACAGAGTTTGAGGATGAAACATTTGAAAAAGTAGTAAAGACAATTGAAGAGTACGGAACCAGAAAACATGAGAACAACTATCTGGACTATGACGATATTCTTTTCAGGTTCAGCAAGAAGCTTCATGAAGTACCCGAGATAAGGGAGAGGCTGAGAGGCTATTATGACCATATACTCGTAGACGAGATGCAGGATACAAATCCCCTGCAGTGGCTAATCCTGGAAGGCCTGCGTGACCCGGCGCAGCTTTTCTGCGTAGGCGACGATGCGCAGAGTATATATTCATTCAGGGGCGCAGACTTTAAAAACGTACACTACTTTACAAACAGAATACCCAATTCAAAGGTGCTGAGGCTTGAAAAGAATTACAGGTCTACTAGCGGCATACTCGATCTTTCCAACTGGCTTTTAAATGAATCCACGCTCAACTACAACAAGAATCTGGAATCTATAAGAGGAGGAGGTATTACCCCAACGCTAATAGATTTTGAAAATGATTTTGAAGAGGCGCGCTGGATCGCTCAGGACCTTATTGAAAAACACGATAAAGGCAACAGATGGGACGATCAGATGGTCATTACAAGAAGCGGCCTCGCATCGAGAACCCTTGAGGCGATACTAATAGAAAAACAGGTGCCCTATAAGTTCATAGGCGGAACAAGCTTGCTTCAGTCTGCCCATGTAAAAGACCTACTCTCTCTTATACGCTGCTCTGCAAGCCACCAGGACGAAATCGCATGGATAAGATATTTAACCCTCTTTCCAAAAATCGGAGATATTACAGCGCTGAGGATTATTGAAAACATGAAAAAAGCGCCGCTTTTTAACGAGGCAATTGAAATACTCCGTGAAAACAAGAAAATTATGCCTGAGATTCTCGCAGGCCCTCACAAGGTAATAGAAAAATGGACCTCACCCCATGAAGCGATAAGAGCGGGAATTGATGTGCTGGAGCCGATACTAAAGACAAAATATCCCAAGTGGGACATGAGAAGAAAAGACTTTGACCTCTTGGCACGGCTTGCAAAAAGGCACAAAAACCTTATTTCTTTTATTGAGACCTATACGATGGACCCTATATCCACAAGTGAGGCCAGCAGACTCGAGGGTGACGATGCGGTAGTCTTAATAACCGTTCACAGCGCCAAGGGAACCGAGGCCAAGACCTGCTATCTGATAAAGGTAGAACCCGGTATGTACCCGCATGTGCGGAGCCTCGGCAAGTTTGATGAGGAAGAAGAAGAGCGGAGAGTTCTGTATGTAGCAATGACAAGGGCTCAGGACGAGCTTATCATCACAAGAAACTTATCTCAGGGCGGAAGGTACAACTTTCATGGCGGCTACAGGGC
>JABAHS010110880.1_pt1 | contig 18827 bp, 23 predicted proteins | sample 7062111 | NCBI WGS metagenome assembly JABAHS01 (sample SAMN14534600, study PRJNA622989) | marine sediment metagenome | biome: marine biome [ENVO:00000428]; feature: marine pelagic biome [ENVO:01000023]; material: deep marine sediment [ENVO:00002113]; isolation source: pool of 4 deep marine... | reverse complement strand
AGGTATGGCGGTAGTTCGTTTATTCTGTCTGCCCAGTTTATTTCCATTTGTTTTCTCCTGTTTTCAGTATTCTCTGATTTTAAGGAGATTATCTTAACCTAACAAAATTTTCTCAGCAAGCTCTTTAAAGTTTATATCCGTTTATTAATACAATGTTAAGCCGCACTAAATTCGGTCTTCAGTAGTTTGATAGCTTATTTTCAAAACGGATTCAGGATAATTTTCCATAAAACTTTCTTTCATGTTTTTTTGCTGAACCAGGGCCTTGAACATATCACCCATTGTTCCCGGAAGGAATAGGTTTTTTATTACTGCCCTCTGCTTCTCCTCTACGGTTTCAATAATGTCCAGGATCCCCCAGTCTATGAGAAACTGCCCTTGGGTGCAATATTTAATAGTATCTAAGCCATTTTGTTTACCTATATTTATTAGAGCGCTAAAATCAACGCTGGATGTTATATCCTGTTTTCCTATGTTTATATACGGATTTGCTGAAATCTCATGATTATGAAAGCATCTATATGTGCCCTCATGTCTTTTTGGTCTGTAAAGCTCTTTTTGCAGATACCCGTAATCAAATGTAAGCACTATGCCTTTATTTAATATATTACAGATTTGTTTAAGTATTCCCTCAAAATTAAGATTGATTTCAATCTGCTGGTCTTCAGAGAAGTCCAGGTTTAAATCTTCTATAATTTTTTCTAACCTGGGATTGCTTAATTCTCCAGGCTCTTCAAAAAAAACGTTGTTATCAAATGAAACATATATTTCCCGTGGTCTGTTATCTTTAAATATGATTCTATGAAAAGGTAAAGCATCGAAAAGCTCATTTGATAATACTATTCCGTTAATTTTTCTGCCCAGTTCGGCTATATTGGTTGTCCTGGAAACTTTTTCTTTATGCTCTGCAAGCAATTGTTCTGATCTTTTCAGGTTCTGCTGACCGGAGTCAATGCATATATAGTTTAGACTTTCATATAATTCTTTATTGTTTTCTTTTAAGCTTTCTAAAATATCTAAAGCCAAATATCCACTGCCTGCCCCAATCTCGGCTACATAAATTTCTTTTTCAGCTATCGATTCATAAACCCTGGTAATGAAATTTGAAATCACCTGCCCAAATGCTTTGTGCACGGTGGGGCTTGTGTAAAAATCACCTGATTTGCCAAATTTGCCGGAATCGGTCGTATAATAACCACTCTCTTTATCATAAAGAGCAAACTCCATAAATTTCTCAAAAGTGATAGGACCGTTTGTTTTGATGAATGATATTATTTTATTTTCTGGCATTTCATTGTTTAAGTGCAAACAGTTATATAATATATCAATACTTTAATCCGAGGAGAAACAGAATGCCAATTTATACCGATGCTCCGTCTGACTGGCCCAAGCTGGACATATCACTGCATGTGGGCAACAACCATATGAATGCAGTTAATATCGCAAAGGAGCTATCTGTAGATTTTAAAGAAAACAAAAAGGATTATATTGTATCGTCATTTCTGGAAAGCCTGCTTTTAGAAAATGGTGTTCTTCAGTCTCATATTACAATTTCTCACCCCGAAGGTAAGTATTATGTGTTTATATTCCATACAGACAGGGAGCTTAGCAGCAGGTTTTATGCAGGGATTAAATATCTATTTTCAAACTCAAAAAGCACCAGGTGCGTTTATTTTGCCGGATTTGATTTAGACCCGGATGCCAAGCCTGCGCTGCCGCTTAGAGAATTCGCTGCAGATTTATTTAGTAAACTCGGAAAAGGGATTCCCGAAAATACATACAGTATTTGGTCATCTATGGGTGAGGATACTAAGTTTACAGATACTGAGGATTACGAACTTATTGATGAACTGGTTGATTTAACAGATGGAATACACAGTTATCTTTTGGCTGAAATTTTAAGGTCAATAAAAGAAATAGAGCAGGATGTAGGAAGGATTGAGCTTCCGGATGAAGAGTTTTCTACCGTTGTAGTAGGTCCCGAGAATCAGGTCGTAATACTTAGCGCTTCAAAAAAGAGAGGTATTATGCTGCATTTTAATGAAGAGCAGGTAACTAACCGATACCGCATATTGTTTTTAAAGCATTTTAATTCCTATGTGAAAGGTCTTAGGAACTACATCGCAGAAAAAAATATTGAGCTGGATACTTACTCCGGCGATTCTCCGAAAAAATGGTGGATAGAATTAAATAACGAGATCAAGGAAAAAGAGTCTAAAGGAGAAGTTATACAAAGGGTTGGTGTCTTTTAGTTTTTAAAAAGTGAAATACTCAGAAGATCGTCTGCAATGTCCTTATATGTCTCACCAAGTTTCATAAGGCTTAGGACACGCTCCAGGTTTTTCCAGTCATCCATCAGGTAAGTCATCAGTACTCTTACTTTCTGGTCTTCAATTTTTTCAATTTTCTCAATATCAGCTTCCAGCTTTTTTACGTTTATTTTTTTAGGTGATTTGTTTACTAATTTTTTTAGGTGTGATAGTAAGATATCAAGTTCTGTTAATGTGTCTAATTCTTCAAAGTTAGAATCGGTTTTCTTTAATGACTTTAGAATGTTATTAGCTTTTTTAAACTTCTTGGTTACTTTTGTTAAAAATTTGAGATAAATTAATGTGTCTCTATCTTTCTTTTCTTTGGAACTTTTAACTTCATTCCGAATTTTTTTATTTAACTTTTTAAGTGTTTTTTCAAAATTGGGGTCAACCTTCTTGTTAATTGATTTTTTACAAGAGTCTATTAAGTCTTGGAACTCCTGGTTTAAATCTTGAGACTCGCTATCTGAAACTTCCGAAGTTTTTACCATAACCAAGCTGTTTATTTTAAGCTTTTTGTGTGATATAAAGAAATTAAAACGAAGGGTTTATAAAACTGTAGTAAATCCCTGCGATCGTAAGTAGTGCAGTAGCCCCTAAAATTTTTAATCCCAGTATAGTAAAAAGAGGAGTCATTATTGGATCGTATTTTACTTTAGATTTATTTGGTTGTTCTGACATTTTTTTCTACCCTTTTAAGTATTATGAGTGATAATATATTTGCTGGGTCATTGATGTCAAGTAACTAAAATAAATAGATTAGAGCATAATATAAATGGTAGTATTTTGCACAATATACTGGGAGTAGCATGAAGAGAATAATATTATATACCGGTAAAGGCGGGGTTGGAAAAACCACGGTAGCGGCTGCTACGGCGCTCAAATGTGCAAAGCTTGGTTATAAGACGATTGTAGTTTCCACAGACCCTGCGCACAGTCTTAGAGATTCTTTTAGTAAGGAGCTGGGCCCTGAGCCTAAAAAAATTGGAGACAACCTCTACGGCCAGGAAATAGATGTTTATTACTCTGTTGAAAAGTATTGGGGTAAGCTCACCGAGTATCTGCACTCACTTCTGGGCTGGATGAATGTTGATGACATTCTTGCAGAGGAATTCAGCGTGTTTCCGGGGATGGAAGAAATATCCGCCTTTTTGTGGGTAAACAATCACTATCATGAAGCGGACTATGATGTGATTATAGTAGACAGCGCACCCACGGGTGAAACTTTGAGGCTGCTTTCTCTGCCGGATGTAGCAAGGTGGTGGCTTGTAAAGATATTTCCAATAGAAAAAAGGGTGATGAAGGTTATAAAGCCTGCGGTGAGGGTAGTATCAGATATGCCGCTTCCTCAGGAGGCGACCTATGATGCGATTGAAGTACTGTTTGATAAACTCGATGCAATACGACAGGTTTTTGCCGATTCAAAAGTAACTTCGATGCGTCTTGTTATGAACCTGGAAAACATGGTAATAAAGGAAACTCAGAGGGCATATACCTATCTAAATCTGTACGGCTACCCGGTCGATTCTCTAATTATTAACAGGACAATGCCAGAGGAATTTGATCACCCCTATTTTAAAAGGTGGCGAAAAAAGCAGGGCAAATACAGAGAGCAAATAAATGATATGTTCTCTCCGCTGCCCGCTTTTGATGTATCGCTTTTTTCAGAAGAGATACAGGGGCTTGCCTCGCTTGAGAAATTTTCCGACGAGCTGTTTAAGAATACCGATCCAACTGAAATATTCTTTAGTGAAAAACAGTATGAGATTATAAAGAAAAACGGCAATTTTGAGATGCAGCTTAAACTGCCGTTTGTAACAAAAAAAGAGGTAGAGCTTTTTCAGGTAGGAGACGAGCTTACTATTCACATTGAAAATCAGAAAAGAAACATTTTCCTTCCTAACTTTTTGGCAAAGCAGGAGGTAAAAAAGGCAAATTTTGATGGGAATATTCTAAAGATACTTTTTCAGAAGAAGAAGGTTTGATTACTTCTTCCTATCCAGCTCCTTAAACACATCCTTTGCCGCAAGCATGGCATTTACGGCTGCAGGGAAGCCGGCGTAGACTGAAATTTGCATAAATAGTTCTATTATTTGCTCTCTAGTTACTCCTGCATTCAGGGCAAGCTTGATATGGGCCTTAAGCTCAATTGCGGCATTTCCCTGAGTGGCAAGTGAGGACAGGGTAATTATTTCTCTTGTTTTAATATCAAACCCGGGGCGGCTGTAAATTGCTCCAAAAGGAAATTCGACCAGATAGTCTGCAAAATCGGGGGCTACTGTCCTAAGATTTTCTAAAAACTTCTTGCCCACATCGCCCGTGATTTTTTCAAACGTTTGTTTGCCGGTTTCAAATCTTTCGTTGCTCAATTTTATGCTCCTTTATTCTTTAATTACTGATATTTAATGATATCTATTTGTTAAAAAATGAAAATTTATGATTTTCATATTTAAATTGAACATGACTATAGAAACTTATATGATAATCTTACTTTGCATAATTTGTTTCCATTACCCCTAGGAGGAAGGTATGGCAGAAGACAAAATGACTATTGATATTATGGAAGACGGGCCCTTTATTGTAGATAATCTGGATGTTTTGGAAAATTCAAAGGGTGAGAAAATAGAATCAAAGAAAAAAATAGCGCTTTGCAGATGCGGAGCCTCCGGGAATAAACCGTTTTGTGACGGCACTCATTCCAAAATTGGTTTTACGGGAAAAAGAGAGGCTAAGGTAAAGCTTAATAAAGAGAAAGAGTATGAAGGAAAAGACATATCGGTTTTTTTCAATTTAGCGCTTTGTTACCATGCAAAGGAATGTGTAAATGGGCTTCCCTCTGTCTTTGATAAAGATGCAAAGCCTTGGATAAACCCTCAAGGCTCTGATACTGAATCTATTATTAGTACGATTAAAAAATGCCCATCGGGAGCGTTAAGCTATAAATTAGGTGATAAGCAAGTACGCGATTTTGGATTGAATGAGAAGATTACAATTGAAAAAGACGGCCCTTACAGGGTTTCCGGGAATATAGAACTGAAAATAGAACAAGATTTAGAGCCTTCTTCAAAAGAGCATTTTGCTCTATGCAGGTGCGGCGCTTCAAAGAATAAGCCATACTGCGACGGCAGTCATTCCGGGATTGGATTTACGGATAATGACAATTAATTTGAATATGTTTTTATAAATAAAATTATGAATGAAATAATTACCGATCAGCAGGAACTGGAGTCTATTATAGGCTTTAAATTAAACGAGCAGAGTATCCAGAGGATAAATGAGCTAAGGCTAAGGGGAGGGTTTGAAACCTTTGTCGATCTTATAAGCTGCTGTATAGGAACATTGGAAATGTTTCTAAAGGAAAGGGTCAAGGACAGAGTGTTTGTAACGCTTGGCGAAAAATATATTTCTGATCTTGAGAATTGGGATAAAAAGGTCTGGATGTTTGATATTGAGTTTCTAAACAAGGATATAGAGCTGCATGCAAAGCATTTAGAAGTAGTGCAGGGATCAAGAATAGATGAGCCTGATTATAACCTGCAGGAGATAGAGGGACTTTTAGGAAAAGATAATTATGAAGATTTAATAGTAAATTCGATTGTGCTTGTCGAGTGGGTCGTAACAGAGATAGATGAAGGAAAAATCATAGGCTCAGTGATGAAAGACGAAGTCGAAAACATGGATTCATCAAACTGGAGAATCCTTGTGCTTTATACCAATAAAAATGATTTGGGTGACTATAAATATAGCTGGGATGATTAGCGCTAATTCTAGTTATCTGAAGAGGCGGCCAAAAACTTNNAAAAATGATTTGGGCGACTATAAATATAGCTGGGATGATTAGTACTTGTTAGTTTTAGGTGTCTGAAGAGGCGGCCAAAAACTTCTCAAGAGCTGCAATTTGCTCTGCATCGAGAAATTCACCTGATTTATCTAATATATTTTTATCGCATTCCTGCTCGCAGTCTTCTAACATAACATCTAATAAGCTTGATTGCTGCGTAGGCATCAAAGGGACATTGAATGAAGCCAGCTTATACTTGTAGTGTATTACTTTTGTTCTCTTCCTAAGAGTATTGTTGTATTGCTTATAATCCTCATAGTACAGATCGCCAACCAGCTCTTTTATTTCGTTGTCTAAGTTTTCTGCGGTTGATGTTTTATCATCTGAGCCTGCATTGGCAGACTCTAAGACTAAATCTGTAAATTTGGTTTTCTGTTCTTCACTTAAGATTAAATCGAAAAATAAATCGTTATATAGCTCATTTATGACTAATTCAGGCTGGTCCTTTAAATCCTCCGGCATATTCGGATCATCCAGCAGGGTTTTCATTAACGTTTGTATTTGTATTTTTTCACCTGCTGATTTAGTGTTTCCGGCGGCAGGATCAGGCTGCGGATTTGGTTCTGATTTGGCTTTCTCTAAAGATTCTTTATCTTTACTCTCTTGCTTGCTATCAAGATAACTTGAAGCTTCTTTTTCCAGTTCCATCATTGCTTTTATAAACATAGCTCCGGCAACAATAGAAACGGCAATTATGATAAATGTCACAAATTTGCGCATGATGTAATTGCTGATTTAATTATTATTAATTTAGAATAATAATGATCTTAATAGATTTTTTTAAGGAGTTAAATAGTTTTATAAAATTCCCCATTTCTTCCAGATAAGAAATGGGGAACATAAAGTGGCAGGACTTAAAGTGTTTTTTAGGCTCATTACCAAAAGGGGTGTAATTATGTAATAAGGAGCCCGAGTGGTTATTTTATAATTTAATCTTTTTCCGGGTTCTAGCTCACGGCATATTGTAAATACTGCTGCTGAGAGCTCTCAGTTCTAATGAGCCCGCCGTAAGTATCGAACAGATAACTTTCATCTACATCTTTGAAATAAATATAATTCCTTATATTTCCAAACCTCTTATCAGCCCTGTTTTTTTGGTTCATGTTTATATATCTTCTTATTATTTTTAGCTGTTCTTTCCACTCTAAAGAGCTAATAAAATCAGGAAGCTCAATAACTTTTATCTCCTTGTAATGCCTTGAGTTTGTATAGGATTTGGACATGATATGATCATATTCATGCTGAATCCAAAGGTAGGGTCTAAACCTTTTCTCTTCCATCTTATCCCTCTGAGTTTCGTGAATCTTGTTTTGTTCTTCTAATTTCCTGTCTGTTTTAAGAAATGCTTCCTGAACAAACCTTTTATCTATCCCTAAAGCCTCATGCAGGTTTTGTCTTATCTGAGCATCACATCTTCCCGTCTGCATAAGGCCGCGAAGTCTGCTATAGCCTTTATACAGATCATTTCTGAATCCCAGTTTCTCAACTATCTCTCTCTTCTTGTTTTCACTCCCACCGATAACATGATTTATGAGCCTTGCTATTTCATACATTTTGCACCTCCGATATTTGTTACATATTAATTATTTGTAAATTATTATTAAATATTCGATGGACATTTTATGTCCAACAGTAAAATTATTTTTAAAATAGTAAAAAAAAGTTTGGAGGATAGGAAAATTGATAGATATACCGGAGCCGATAGGAAAGTATGACAGATTTTATTATTTAATTGAATGTCTTTCAAATCACAAAACCGGAGTCACGGTTGAAGAAATAGCAGAAGCCGTCTATAAAAGTGAAAAAACTGTAAGAAGGGATCTTAAGTCTATTGAAGGGAATATTTTTGGTATTAATCTTATAAAAGACAGGGGGCCTGACAACAGATACAGATACAGAATAGAAAAACAGGCTGCTACTTTCCGCCCGCTTCTTCTAAATACCTATGAAGTGCTAGCGCTCTATTTCATAAGGGGCTTTGCTCATTTTAAGGATATTCCTTTCATGCAGAGTAATCTAAAAGAGGTATTTAACAAGATAGACCTTACGGCATCGGAGGCCAAAAAAAATGCGGGCAACGATTTTTTTAACCGCGTGTCCAATCTTTTTATTCTGCCAAGGGAGCTTGGCGGCAAGATTTATGGAGAGAGGAATAAGCTTAATTTCTTGGAAAAGATAATAGAGGCAGCGCTTGATTTCCGAATCTGCGAAATTACATATGGAAAAGGGAATAAAGAAAAGGAGTACAGGATAGCCCCGCTTCATTTTTTTAACTACAGGGACGCGATTTATGTTCTTGCCAGAAACTTGAGCAAGCCTGATTATGAAAATGAAAATATTATTGTAAGTATGGCGCTACACAGGATAAAGGAGCTTTATATAAGTCATGAGAGCTTTAGTTATCCGATGGGTTTTGATGTTGAAGAATATTTTGATGGCAGTCTCTTTAAGTTTGAGGATAAAAAACACAAAATCAAACTGCTATTCAGCCCACAGATAAAAGATTATATCCTTGAGCGAGAGTGGTACCCTAATCAGATGGAAAGACTGTACAAAGACGGAAGCGTGGAGCTTAATTTTGAGAGTGATATAAATATGATCCTTACAGGCTGGATAAAAGGCTTCGGATCAAATGTGAAGGTTTTGGAGCCAAAAGAGCTTGCAGAAGAAATTATTAACGATTTAAAGAATAATGTTAATCAGTATTCGTAGTATATTAAATCTACTAAAAAGCCTTACTCCTGGACTTGATTTTGTCGACTGTAGTCAGCAGCAAAAGCGCCTGTTCTTTGGAAATATTGATCTTATCTGACAGGTTGCCAAGCGTCTTTTTATTCTTGATATATTTCTTTGAAAGATTTTTAACTGTTTGATAGAGCTCCCTGTTTTTTCTTAATATGCTCAGGATTTCCCTTTCTTCTGTGTTTAATTTATTGTCAATTTGGACACTTTCTGGGCCTTTTCCCTTAACAAGCCAGTCATAGCTTACGCCAAACTTATGCTCCAGGGCTAAAAGCACGGGTTTAGAGGGTTTTGCCTTGCCAGTTTCCAGTTCAGAAAGGTAGTTTGGAGATATTCCGATTCTTTTAGAAAATTCATGCTGAGTGAGCGAATGTTTCGCTCTTATTGTTTTAATCCTTTGTCCTGTATGCATTTGATCCTCTTTTTATTAAATGTCTTTAAATATCTGATGAGATTTATCCGAAGAAAGTTTCAGAATATTCAAAAAAATTCATATTTTCTTAATAAATTACTAATTAAGTTTTATTATTTATTTACTATAGTAATTCTAATATCCTTCTAGTAAAATTATAAAAAAAGATATTAATTCTCATAAGTCAGATAAACTTTAACAAATTGTATAAATTGCTCGGATAGTTATCTGAAACTAAATGTCCAAGACTAAAAAGATTTTTGTACTCGATACCAATGTCATACTCCATGACAGTGCGTGCATATATGAGTTTCAACACCATGATGTAGTACTACCTGTTACAGTACTGGAAGAGCTCGACAGGTTTAAAAAAGGCAGTGAGATACTAAACTACCATGCAAGAGAGTTTGTAAGAATCCTGGATTCCCTGAGCGCCGATAAGCTTATGAATGGCGGCATAAAAATAGGCGCAGGGCTTGGTAAGCTGAGAATCACTCTGGATCAGGAATTTCACAAAGACTTGATCCTTAATTTTTCAATCAATAAGCCCGATCATCATATACTGAACATTGCCTATCATATATCCAAGCAAAACCCTGACAGGCAGGTAATACTTGTCACAAAAGATGTTAACCTGCGGCTTAAAGCAAAATCCATTTCGCTGCTGGCGCAGGATTACAAATCTGATCAGGTAAAAGACATTGCAACGCTTCCCAAGGGCTTTAGAACAATAGAGGATTTTTCCGAAGAGCTAATCAAAAAACTGTTTGATAAGCCTTACCAATTTGAAGTGGATGAGTTTCCCGACAAAGAAAAAATAGAGCCAAACGAGTATTTTATATTAAGAAAAAATAAATTTTCCGTGCTTGCCAAGTACGATAAATATGAAGAAAAGATAAAACGAATAGACAAGGTAAATGCTTATGGTATAACCCCAAGGAATGCAGAACAGACATTTGCGCTGGATGCGCTTATGGACAGCAATATAAACCTCGTATCCGTTTCGGGAAAGGCGGGCACCGGTAAAACTCTGCTTGCGCTTGCAGCAGCTCTGGAAAGAAGGAAAAATTACCGCCAGATATATATGGCAAGACCCATCATAGCGCTTAGTAACAGAGACATCGGCTACCTGCCCGGGGACATAGAATCCAAGCTCTTCCCGTATATGCAGCCCCTTTACGACAATCTGTCTGTAATACAAAACCAATACTCTGAAACCGAGCAAAAATATAAGCAGATAAAGAAATATCTGGAAGAAGAGAAGCTTGTTATCTCTCCGCTCGCTTATATTCGTGGAAGAAGCCTCGTAAAAATTTATTTTATTGTCGATGAAGCCCAAAACCTTACCCCACATGAGGTAAAAACAATCATCACACGCGCCGGTGAAAACACAAAGATAGTTTTCACAGGGGATATCTTCCAGATTGACCATCCTTACCTGGATACGCAGTCAAACGGCCTCAGTTACCTGATTGAGAAAATGCAGGGGCAAAGCCTCTATGCGCATATAAATCTTGAAAAGGGTGAGAGGTCAGAACTTGCCGACCTTGCAACAAGCCTGCTTTAGAAATCTCGCACCTTATACCATTTTCTGCAATCAAAAGGACTATTTATTCGTTTATATATATAAATATTATTTTTTAAAGGAGGCAGTAAATGAACAAGGTTTTCATATCACTATTTTTTATGTTTTTTATGGCAGCCGGGATCGCTATCCCCGCAGCGGATGATCCATCTATACAGGGTAAGCCAAGAGAAGGGTCGCAGACTGCTATGACAAGTCACATTAATTCTAACACATTTGATGGCAAGTATTTGATATATGACACTGTGGACGGAAAGCTCCTAAAGCTTGATTTTAAACAGCTTCATGCAGGGCTTGTAAAAAAGGGTGATTTTTATGTAAGCTGCGCCGATTTTGCAGATACACAAGGCAATAAATATGACTTAGATTTCCTGGTTGGTGAAAAGAATGATGACTATTTTGTAGTCCAGGCTCTTGTTCACAAAGTGAATACGGACAAGCGTAAATATCATATCGAAAACTGAATATAGAGTGTTTTAGAGTTATACTGATTTAATATGGATTACAGAGAGCTTGTGCAGTGTGGATATAGGTATGCACTTAGTTTGACGAATAATGGTCATGACGCAGAAGACCTAGTGCAGGAAGCATTTGTAAAGATAATAGGCAAAAACAAAGATGTTTCAAAGACCTATTTTTATAAAACTATCAAGTCTCTTTTTATAGATAAATACAGAAGGGAGAGCCTTGTGCTGTTTGATACAGAGCAGGCAGAGCAAGACTCTCATAGTGAAGATTCTTCTGATGAGGATTTAGCTATGTCTGCTGAGCATATGGAAATGTCTCTTGAGATTTTAAGACCGTTTGAAAGAGAGGTTTTGTTTTTAAGTGCAGTTGAAGAATATACGGCAGAAGAAATAGCAAAAATGATGGACAGGCCGCGGGGAACGGTACTATCGCTTATTCACAGATCTAAAATCAAGATTAGGGATAAGATTAGAATCTTAGAGCATAAGCAAAAATTAATTCAGAACAAAAACTGATGGATAAGATAGACAGTAGTATAAAGAAATATTATATGAATCAGTCGCTCTCTTCAGAGCGTCTTGATGAAATACTGGGCGAAAACGACAAAAAGATCAGCAAAAGGAAATTATATGTTCCCATGTCCATCGCTGCTTCTTTGTTAATTGCATTGCTTGCAACGTCGGTCTTTTATTTCGATGGCTATCTTTTAACAAAGAGGGTTATTAAAGAGATAGAGATGAATCATAATAAACATCTCTCTGTAGAGATGGCCTCTACAGATTATGAACAGCTTTCAAAAATGCTTGCCAAGCTCGATTTTGTATTGGTACAGCCCGATTCGGAATTTACAAAAAAATACGAGCTTTTAGGCGGAAGGTACTGCTCCATACAAGGAGAGCTAGCGGCACAGTTAAAGCTTAAGCATAAAGATAACGATACTATCTCCACTCTTTATGCTGCCAAGCTTAACCCCGAGCTAAACAAAATTAAACTTACCGATAAAAGCACTGAATCCACTAATATAAAGCTTTGGAAAAGTGATAAAATCTTTTACGGTCTAGCACAAGATTTGTAAAGTTTAATAACAGGACTTTACCTAATATAAAACCCAACTTTGCATAAACCTCTCTTTTGTATTAAATATATGCCCTATGTTTAACCTCACTAAACTTTCTTTTGAGTTTGATAAGAGAAACGCAGAACTAATCTCCGATTTTCTCTCAGGGGTCGGGGCAATAGGAGTTGCGGAGGATTTTATTGATGAAACTAAGTCGGAAATAAATTCCTATTACCCCAACTTTACCAATATGAATGAAGTTATATATAAGATAAAAAATTATGTAAGCGTTCTTGAGGCAGAGTATGGAAAGCTGCACTTAGGGCAGTTTGAGGTTGAAGAAATTGATGAGACAAAATGGCAGGTATGGAGAGATATTCTAAAGGCTGTTAGGGTAACAGACTGCATAGTAATAAGACCGCCGTGGGAAGGATATAGCGCTAAAGACAATGAAATAGTAATAGAGATAAATCCATCTATGGCCTTTGGCACAGGGCATCATGAATCAACCCGTCTGTGCTTGGAAGCGGCAGAAAAGATAATCGCAAATGAAAAAACAAACAGCGTATTGGATGTGGGATGTGGAAGCGGAATATTGTCTATAGCATGTTATAAGCTTGGAGTGGAAAAAATAGTAGCATTTGATGTCGATCCCGTATCAATAGATGAGACACTCCAGAATATGGAAAGAAACGGACTTTCAGGGAAATTTGAGACCAAGTGCTGTGAGATAAAAGATATTGACGGAAGATTTGATTTAATTCTTGCAAATGTATATGCAGAGCCTCTTATTGGTATGAGTAAAGAAATGAAGTCCAGGTTAAATAAAGATGGTAGAATTGTGCTCTCAGGGTTTCAGGATTTCAGGTTAAAAGAAATAACTCAGGCTTATGAAGAGTCGGGTTTCAGGTTAGAGGATATACTACAGGATGATGAGTGGGTCTGCACGGTGTTTCAAATTTAGAGCGAAATAATATAAAATATTTAATCGTTATATGAGTCACTTATTGACAGAAGAAAATTTATTCAAGATGCGCTAAAAGTATTTTCAGCAGCATATCTCTTAAGTCCAATTAATGTATTTTCTGAAGATACCAAGAAACCAAAGAAAAAAAATGTAGTGATTGGTGTGGGTATGGCAGGAATATCTGCAGCAAGGGCGCTTGTTAAACGCGGATTTAATGTAACTGTATTATAAGGCAGAAACAGGATAGGTGGCAGGGTATGGACGGATACCTCAATCGGTGCAGCTATGGATATGGGTGCTTCATGGATACACGGTACATCGGGAAATCCAATAAAGAAAATTGCCAGCGATTTAGAAATAAAAACGACATCCACAAATTATGATGACCTCATCCTTTTCAATTATGATGGTCAGCAGATTTCCGAGATTGATATGCTCTAGATCAGTTCTAGTTGGCAGGGGCTGCTAACTGAAATTGAGGCATTAACACTGACTCTTACAAAGGATATATCAATTGAACAGGGCTTAAATACTCTTTTAGAAGGAGAGAGCTTAAGCGGATGGGAGCAAAATGCACTTAACTATCAGAAAGTTGGTTTAGTGGTCACAACCGGTTCAGAGCTTAGGGATTTATCACTTATGCATATTGGGGACGATAAAGGGTTTGGCGGTGGAGACGAGCTTTTTCCAGGCGGATATAAACAGATAGTTGAATATTTATCCAATGGGCTTAATATCAAACTCGGTCAGATAGTACAAAGCGTTGAATATAGTGAAAAGGGTGTGACAGTTACTACTTCTAAAGAGAAATTCACAGGTGATATAGCAATAGTAACTGTTCCATTAGGGGTGCTAAAAAAAGATACTGTTAAATTTTCTCCGCCACTTCCAAAAGCTAAAACGGATGCAATTAACAGACTTAATATGGGTGTGTTGAACAAGATAGCCCTTAAGTTTCCAAAGCCATTCTGGCCCATGGAGCGGCACTTTATAGGGTATGTTTCTGACAAATACGGCGAATATCCACAGTTTTTAAATATAGGCAAATACACCAGTGAGCCTATACTACTTGGGTTTAGAGGAGGAAATTTTGCAAACGCAATCGAAGGGAAATCCGATCAGCGGATAAGTTCAGAGGTTATGAGCGTGCTTAAGAAGATGTTTGGAGAGGGAATTTCAAACCCTGAAAAAATGTCGGTTGCTAGATGGAATTCTGATAAATTTGCTTATGGTTCCTATTCTCACATATCTCCCGGAGCCACAGGCATGGATTATGATATCATGGCTGAACCTGTTGGGGGTGGCAAAGTGCTCTTTGTAGGTGAAGCAACTATAAGAAAATATCCTGCTACAGTGCACGGCGCTTATCTTTACGGTCTTAGGGAAGCAGCAAGAATTACATAACTCTTGGAATTTAGCCTTATAATTAGTCAATGTATTTTCATTCCACCTATTTATTCATTAATATAAAGGAATGGAACAAGTTCCAAAACAAGGTCAGGAAAAAGAGAATAGTTCATTCTCTAATCTCAGATTCAGGCTTCATGAAGTTATTTTTGAGGCTGATACTCCGCTTGGCAAGATTTTTGATATTGTCCTTATAACAAGCATTGTTCTAAGCGTTATTTTTGTAATGCTTGATAGCGTAAGTTCAATTCGAGGGCAGTATGGCAGCCAGTTATATCTGGCAGAGTGGTTCTTCACTATTTTATTTACTCTTGAGTATATACTTCGTCTTTACTGTGTAGGGAACAGGCTAAAGTATGCAACAAGTTTTTTTGGTGCTGTTGATCTGATTGCTATAGTACCTACATACCTAAGCCTGCTTGTACCCGGCTCTCAGTATTTTCTGGTGGTTCGTTTGCTTAGAATCTTAAGAATATTCAGGGTGCTTAAGCTTGCACACTATGTGGGTGAGTCTGCGCTTTTAGCTCAGGCGCTTGTAGCAAGCAGAAGAAAGATATTTGTTTTCCTGCTGACAGTCCTCACTCTTGTAACGATACTAGGTTCTCTGATGTATTTGGTCGAAGGTGAGGAAAATGGATTTTCCAGTATTCCAAAGAGTATTTACTGGGCTATAGTCACAATAACCACTGTTGGTTATGGAGACGTAGCTCCCACAACTGACCTCGGAAGGTTTATAGCATCCATAATTATGATTATAGGGTACAGCATTATTGCCATTCCTACCGGTATTGTGACTGTAGAGTTTGCAAATGCTTTTAAAAAGAATTTGTCGACGCAGTTATGCATTCACTGTAATGCTGATGGTCATGATACAGATGCAAAGTATTGTAAATACTGCGGGTCGGCAATAAACCCTAAAATATAAATAGCTGATTAAATTCTTTCAACTATCATGGCAATACCCATCCCGCCGCCAATACAAAGCGAGCAAAGTCCAAGATTTGCATCTTCTCTTCTTTTCATTTCATGCAGCAGTTTTACTAAAATAATGGCTCCCGAAGCGCCGATTGGATGGCCAAGGGCGATTGCACCACCGTTTACATTGAGCTTTTCTTCCGGGATCGGAAGGTCGCTAAGGCAGGCAAGAGACTGTGCCGCAAATGCTTCATTTAATTCAAATTGATCAATATCGTCTAATGATAATCCTGCTTTTGCAAGCGCTTTTTGGATAGCCGGTACAGGGCCTATGCCCATTATGGATGGATCAACTCCTGCAAGCGCATATGATCTTATAAAAGCCATTGGTTCTAAATCCATCTCTTTTGCTTTTGATTCTGAACATACTATCATTGCGGCTGCCCCATCATTTATGCCCGATGCATTTCCGGCTGTGACCGTGCCGTTTTTTTTAAATGCAGGTTTTAGTTTTGCAAGTAATTCTAAAGTTACATCACCCCTTGGATGTTCATCAGTATTAAATTCGGTTGTAGTACCTTTACTTCCAGGTATAGATACGGACACTATTTGATCATCAAACTTTCCATTTTCCTCAGCCTGCCTTGTTTTAACCTGACTGTTATAAGCAAACTCGTCCTGCTGCTCTCTTGAAATATTATACTGTTCTGCAAGATTCTCGGCTGTTATACCCATATGGTAATCTCCGAAAATATCCCACAGCCCATCGTAGACCATACCATCGACAATCTCTTCAGTAGGCAATGCCATCTTGTATCCCCAGCGAGCTTTTTTGAGGTAAAAAGGAGCCTGGCTCATATTTTCTATTCCACCGGCTATAATGCAATGTGCATCCCCTGCTTTTATTGCCTGTGCTGCAAAAACCACTGACTGAAGACCCGAGCCGCATAGTCTGTTCAGGGTGATTGCCGGAGTTTGTACATCCATGCCTGAATTAATTGCAATTTGCCTGGATGGGTTTTGTCCCTGACCAGCACCTAAGATATTACCCATTATACAGTCTTCTACTTTTTTGGGGTCTAAATCGGATTGATTTAAAATTTGCTTAACAACGGTTGTTCCCAGATCAACTGCGCTTGTATCTTTGAGCATGCCGCCGAATGTGCCTATTGCGGTTCTCAGTGGCTTGCATAATACGACTTTTTCCATTTTATTTCCCCTTAAATTCAGCAGTTCTTTTTTCTAGAAATGCGCTCATGCCTTTTTCTCTGTCGTATGAATCAAAGCACTTGACTCCCTCTTGAAGTTCAAGTTCCAGTGCTTTCGTTAGTTCCATGTCCTGCCCTTTGTTTATCATCTCCTTTGCATAACTGATAGCAAGCGGGCTGTTGTTTGCGATTTTCTCGGCAATGCCGGTTACTTCGTCCATAAGATCATCCTGTTTTACTACCTTATCTACCATGCCGATTTCCGATGCCTGCTCAGCACTTATCATCTCGCCTGTAAAAATTAGTTCTTTTGCTTTGCCAATTCCCAAAAGCCGGAGCGCCCTTTGAGTGCCTCCCCAGCATGGAAACAGACCAAGCTTCGTTTCTGGAAAACCTAATTTTGCATTATCCGATGAAATTCTTATATCGCAGGCAAGCGCTAGCTCACTGCCGCCTCCAAGCGCATAGCCGTTAATTGCCGCTATTACGGGAATCTTAAGGGTTTGGAGATTGTTGAAATTGCCATGAGAAATCTGGCAGTAATCATTAAACTCATCCCTACTCATAGCTTTCATCTGGGAAATGTCGGCTCCAGCCACAAATGCTTTTTTGCCGGCGCCTGTAATGATTAGTACCCTTATGTCCTCATTTGGCAGCTTACTGTCTATAAATTCCTTCAGTTCAGTTACTGTCTCAAGGCTAAGAGTATTCAGGGTCTTTTCTCTGTTGATTGTCAACAGCCCGATTTTGGGCCTAATCTCTTCATAGACAATATTTTGTGGCATCAATATCTCTCCTTTTACTTGTAATCATAAAAACCCCTGCCCGATTTTCTTCCGAGATGACCAGCTCTTACCTTTTGTCTTAGCAGCGGGCATGCCCGATATTTACTATCTTTAAATTCGGCAAATAAAACATCAAGAATATCGAGGGTCACATCCAGTCCTATTAAATCAATTAATTCCAGCGGCCCCATCGGATGGTTTGTGCCAAGCTTCATGGCTTTGTCTATATCCTCAGGCGTTCCCATTGCTTCATCGAGGGCAAAGACTGCTTCATTTAACATAGGAATCAGTATTCTGTTTACTATAAACCCCGGCCTGTCTTTAGTAACAACGGGCTCTTTTCCAAGACTCAAGGTAAATTCTTCGGCAATCTTGATAGTTTTTTTGCTCGTTGCCAAAGACTTTACTATCTCTACCAGTTTCATGGCTGGTGCGGGGTTAAAAAAATGTATCCCTACAACTTTTTCGGGTCGGCTGGTTATAGTTGCGAGCTGAATTATGGGCAGGGTGGATGTGTTGGACGCGATTATACAGTCTTCCTTTAAGACAGAATCAAGTTTTTCAAATAGCTCTTTTTTTATGTTGATATTTTCTGATACCGCTTCTACTACTAGGTCGCAATCTGCAAGATCATCCAGCTTTGTAGAGGTTGTTGTTCTCGATAAAATTTGCTGCTGCGTCTCTTTGTCGACCTTTTCTTTGTCCACTAGCCTTGTGAGGTTTTTATTAATCCTGGAAACCGCTTTTTTAAGAAGCTGGTTGCTTAAGTCTATGAGAATTACTTCATAATCAGCTGATGCAGCCAATTGCGCTATGCCTGATCCCATGGTTCCAGAACCTGCAATGCCAACTTTATTTGTTTGTTTGCTCATAATTATAATATCCCGTTTAATATTAGTTCTGTCTGCGATTTAATATATGTGTTTATAGAATAATTTTCACTTAAAGCCCAGCGCCTGAATGCCCACATCTGGCCTGTTACCATAATATTATGCGCAACAAGTTTTGCTTTTTTGCCTGTAATAGCAACACTGCCTTCTTTGATACACTGTTTTAATATATCTTCAAAAATAGAAGTTAATTCCTTTTCGGCTGCGAAACTATATTTTCTTGTCTTCTTGCTGAGAG
>JABAHS010109448.1_pt1 | contig 18861 bp, 19 predicted proteins | sample 7062111 | NCBI WGS metagenome assembly JABAHS01 (sample SAMN14534600, study PRJNA622989) | marine sediment metagenome | biome: marine biome [ENVO:00000428]; feature: marine pelagic biome [ENVO:01000023]; material: deep marine sediment [ENVO:00002113]; isolation source: pool of 4 deep marine... | reverse complement strand
TTCGGCCGAACCCGACAGGGTAAAAAGGGAAATAGAAGATATAGTAGGCATAGATGCAACAGATGCGACGCTTGCAAGCGCAAAGGCAGGTATCGGAATACAGGAAATCCTCGAGTCAATCATACACCTTATTCCGCCACCTGATGATAACAGGCAAAAACCGCTCAAAGCTCTCATTTTTGACAGCTGGTTTGATTCATACCAGGGTGTTGTAATGCTGGTGAGAGTGTTTGAGGGAGCCATTAATGTGGGTGAAGATATTGTGCTGATGTCTACCGGGAAATCATTTGAAGTTAAGACTCTCGGCGTTTTTTCGCCAACCGCTATTGCGCTCAAAACCCTGGGGACGGGGGAGGTGGGATTTGCAACCGCATCGATAAAGGATATAGAGGAAGCGAAGGTAGGTGACACCATAACATCCTTGGAAAATCCAACAGACAAACCCATACCCGGCTTTAGAGAAGTGCAGCCAATGGTGTTCAGCGGCCTGTATCCAATTGATACAAATGATTACGAGAAGTTAAAAGATGCCCTGCTTAAGCTTGGCCTTAATGACGCATCACTAACATATGAGCCTGAGACCTCCGTTGCTCTTGGTTTTGGCTTCAGGTGCGGTTTCCTTGGACTGCTCCATATGGAAATAATTAAAGAGCGTCTGGAAAGAGAATTTGATTTGAATCTTATTACCACGGCCCCGACGGTTGTATACAGGGTTATTGATAAAGCTGGAGAAATGACCGAAGTAGAAAACCCAAGCAAGCTGCCGACGCCTGATAAATTTGAGATAATAGAAGAGCCATATGTAAAAGTCACCCTCCATACACCTAATCAGTTCCTTGGCGCGATATTCGAGCTTTGCAGAAGCAAGCGTGGCATTCAGAAAAACCTGAGCTATAAAACTGAGGACAGGGTACTTGTAGAATATGACATTCCGCTTTCAGAAATTGTTTATGACTTCTATGATACTCTCAAATCAATTTCGAAAGGCTACGCGTCTATGGACTATGAGCCAATCGGCTATCAGGCATCTGATCTCATTAAATTGGAAATATTAATAAACGGAGAACCTGTTGATGCACTGTCTATCATCACCCATAGAGAAAAGGCTTATGAGAGGGGAAAAGCCCTTATAGAAAGACTGAGATCACTCATCCCAAGACAGCTCTATGAAGTAGTCATTCAGGCAGCAATCGGAAACAGAATCATTTCCAGAGAGTCTGTGAAGGCGCTTAGAAAAGACGTTACCGCAAAATGCTACGGTGGAGATGTATCTAGGAAAAGAAAGCTTCTCGAAAAACAAAAAGAGGGCAAGAAAAGAATGAAGCAGGTAGGAAGCATCGAAATCCCACAGGAAGCGTTTTATGCTGTGCTTAAGAATGACTAGTAGGATTAATTCTCTTTTATCCTCTGTTAAATAACCTGCCCAAAAGTTCTAATTGTTACTCACAATAATTTATGTATACTTTATTGTGTACATGAAAAATTATAATATAGTTGAAGCAAGAAAACAGCTTGGTAAGCTTTTAGATTTAGCCATATTGGGCGAAGAGGTGATTATAACCCGTCATGGAAAGGACTATATAAAACTTGTTCCTGTTGAAAAAGGAGAATTAGAAAAAGAAAAAAAGCTTCCAAGCCGCAGCGAGTTCCGATCGAAGATCAAGATTAAGGGCAAATCTCTTAGTAAAACCGTAATAGAAAAGCGCAAGAAGAGCCGCTATTGAAAACCTATATAGATACCAGTCTGCTTGTAACATACTACTGCCCTGAATCCGGGTCAAAAGCCGCAGAGTCTTACTTACTTAACCAAAAATCACTCAGCATCAGCTTGCTTACCAAGGTTGAATTCTCCTCAGCACTTAGAAAAAAGGCGTTATCAAAAGAATTGGGTAGTGAGGATGCCGGCATGATACTGGATGCTCTAGGTAAAGATATTTCAGAGGGATACTTTAAACTCTTACCGGTAGTGCTAAAAGATTACAGAGAAGCCCGGCAGATTCTATCTGATTATAATAACAAAGCCGGCCTGCATACTTTAGATGCTATTCATCTGGCAATAGCAAAAAGAGAAAATTTAATCCTCGCAACTGCTGATAAACAACTGGCTAAAGCCGCCGAATTAGTCGATCTGCAAGCTGATTATATCAAGTTCTAATTAACCGTACCAAAGTATATCAGTCAGCAAATATCCAATATGGATGTTCAAGTTTGGAAATTCCATATTCCTGCCCTGTTAATTTATAATCAACCCAAAACGCGGGATAGAAAAAGTAATGCATAAATATTTGTGAAGGTTCATCTTGTTCAAGTAAAATATAGCTGGTTCCAACTGAAGACGCCCTAGAATTTTGGGATTTAGCTAATAAGTATGAGCAGATATATAAAACAGCAATAACTGAAATAATGAAAAGCAGTTTTGATTTACGCTTTTTCATATTGTATTTAGTGCAGGTTAATTGGCAATCTGCTCTTGAATAAAAGGTAACTTTATCCTAGGGGCTTCGTTCCAAAGGCTTTCTATATCAAATTCTTCTCTCACGGGTTCATAGAATACATGGACTAATACATCGACTGAGTCTATAAGCACCCACCTACACTCTTTTAACCCTTCTACGCCCTTTGGTTTTTCGCCAAGCTCTTTGCATTTTTTATCTACATTTTCAACTATTGTTTTAACCCCCCGGTCAGAATCTGCGCTGCAAATAACAAAATAATCTGCAAAGTCGGAGAGCTTGGTCATTTTGAGGATGACTATATTCTCTGCTTTTTTATCAAATGCTGCTTCAGCAAGGGCTAGAGCTTTTTTCTTTGGGGTGATAGATCCGTTTTTAGGCATAAAGATTGTTAGTGAATATATACTGTTCTACATTAGCAGGGACAAGCTCTTTTAAGGGTTTTTTATTNNNNAATTTTTATTTCAGATTTCCCCCTATAATATCGAAAATCGTCTTTTATGGCAAGGGGTAATTCATCCGGGTCATCCGAGTAACCGGGCCTGCAGATTACTATAAAATTAGAAAGCTCAAATAAGCCTTTATATTCCTTCCAGGTCTGTATCGGGTTAAAAATGTCGTGTCCCACTATGAAGTACAGCTCATCAGAAGGGAATTTTTCTTTAAAATGCCTTAAGGTATCGACAGTATAGCACTTTTCATTTTTTAAAATTTCATAATCCGAAACGCAAAATTCATCTTTGCCGCTGATTGCAAGCCGCACCATTTCAAACCTGTGGTTCGAACTTGCTAATCCAGTTTTCTCTTTGTGAGGTGGAATGTTTGAAGGAATAAAGCATATCCTGTCCAGCCCTATTATACTCAAGATTTCTTTAGCAGCCATTATGTGGCCGTTGTGGATTGGATTGAATGTACCGCCGAATAGTCCTAATTTCACAATATATATAATACCATCTTAATTCAAATAACCCTCAACTATCACTTCATCATCCATCGTGCTAATTGAGACATCTGAAAGTTTGAAAGAATCTTTTATCTCCTTTACGCCGAGGTTGGCAATCATGCTCTTACCATCACCACCGACAATCTTTGGAGAGTAGAAAAACACGGCTTTATCGGCTAGACCCTGTTTAATAAAGCTGGAGGCAACCTTGCTTCCGCCTTCAACAAGCACGCTCATTATCCCGCGTGACCCAAGCGCTTTTAATACTTCTTTTAAATTAACATATCCACTGCTATCAAGACCTGTCCTTATTACTTCATAGCCAAGTTCTTTTAACTTCTTAATCTTCTTAAGCTTATTATTTTGTTTAGATATAAAAATCATAGTGCCTTCTCTCTCGGTAAGAAGTTTTGATGATAAGGGAATCTCAAGATTTGTATCCAGCACTACGGCTACAGGCTGCTTAACCTTTTTCCTTTTAAGCCTCACATTTAGCATCGGATCATCCGTTTTTACCGTATTTATACCAACAAGCACTGAATCAGAGAGCGCCCTTAGTTTATGAGCCTCCTTTCTTTGAGAATCACTGCCTATCCATTTTGAGTCTCCTGCGAATGTAGCGATTTTCCCGTCCAGCGTTGATGCAAGTTTCAGCGTTATAAAAGGTATCTTCAGGCTTACATGCTTAAAAAATGCTTCGTTTATTTTCAAGCACTCGTCTTCCAAAACACCGACAGTAACCCCTACCCCTTTCCTCTTTAGAGCCTTAACGCTCTTGCCGGAGACCTGGGGGTTTTTATCGAGGCTTCCGATTACTACCCTTGAGAACTTCTCTTCAATCACAGTATTAAGACACGGTGGTGTTCTCTTGTTTGTATGACAACATGGCTCAAGAGTGACATACAATGTTGATCCGGCTATTTTTTTGCCCTGTTTTTTTGCGTCTCTAATAGCCTCGATCTCTCCGTGAGCAAGCCCTGCTTCTTTATGATAACCCCTGCCTATGACCTTTCCATTTCTTACTATTACAGCACCAACTATGGGGTTTGGGCTTGTCATGCCGGAAGCTTTTTTTGCAAGCTTAATTGCAGCAGACATATACTTTGCATCAGTATCTTTGCTCATAAATAAAGTTAATGAATAGTATGTACCTCGTCTCCAAAAAGGGCCTCAACAAATTCCTCAGCATTAAATTCCCTAAGGTCTTCAAGCCTCTCGCCAATGCCTATATATTTGACCGGTATGCTTAGCTCGTTTGCAATGCTTATAATTACCCCGCCCTTTGCCGTTCCATCAAGCTTAGTAAGGGCTATACCCGTGAGATCAATCGCCTCGTTGAACATCTTTGCCTGCTGAATGGCATTTTGACCAGTCGTGGCGTCCAAGACCAGCAAGGTTTCATGGGGAGCGCCCTCTAATTCCCTGCTCACTACCTTTCTCATTTTTTTGAGTTCATCCATCAGGTTTTCTCTTGTGTGAAGTCTGCCAGCGGTATCTATGATCAATATGTCGGCACTCCTGGACACAGAAGCCTTTACGGCATCAAATGCCACGGCCGAAGGGTCTGCCCCGCTCTGACCCCTTATAAAATCAGCGCCCACCCTGTTTGCCCAGACTTCGAGCTGATCCACTGCGGCCGCCCTGAAAGTATCCGCCGCCGCAACCATCACCTTCTTATCTTCATCCTTAAATTTGTTTGATAACTTTCCAATGGTTGTTGTTTTTCCTACTCCATTTACACCTGCCACCATCATGATAAAAGGTTTTGTATCAGGGTGTACGGCAGCGCCCTCAGATTCCTTTAGTATCTCCAGAATCTTGGACTTGAGAATGTTTTTTATCTCATGCGGATCAGTAATTGAGTTGCTTTCTATCTCTCTTTCCACATCTTCTCTTAACTTCATTGTAGTCGTAACACCCAGGTCAGCCATGACAAGCGTCTCTTCAAACCCCTCCCAGACTTCATCATCTATCACGGTTCTGCTTATTATTGCATCGAGTTTGTCTATAAATCCCGTTCTGGTCTTGGATAGGCCATTGCGCAGTCTTGAGAAGAAGCTCTCTTTTGGGGCTTCTTCTACTGGCTCTTGTTGTTGAGGTTTTTGTTCTTCTAAACTGAGCGCAGCAGTCTCTTTGGGAACTTCTCCTGTTATTTCTTGCAGATCAGGCTCGGCTGTTTTTGTCTGTACCGATATATCTGGTTTTGATATAGGCTCAACTTCTTCAGTATCGGTTTTTGCAACAAATTCAGCAGGCGGCTCTTCTGCCGGTTGTCCGGCTGTCTCGGTTTTTTGTCCGGTTAGTTCTTCTATATGTTCCGGCTCCTGGGGCTCTGGCAGTTGAGCCTGCTCCTCTTCTTCTGCCGCAGTTTCATCCTCTACAGGCTCAGCAGCAGTTTTCCCGGGGCGCTGCTCTTCCAGAAATACTGCAGGTATGAGTAGTACCGCGAGTATGAGTGCACTGATTAAAACTAAAGTTAAATCCTGAGAATTCATGTTTAAACTGCTGGATAAACTATTAATTATTGATTCCAAATCGGTTACTCCTTCAAACCTTAAACTTCTGGCTCTATTAGTAAAAATTCATATATTGACCTTTAATATACTCTTACAATATCTCATATCAATAAGCTTGATTCAAAATATGGATTTATTAATAATTTTTTACTTTTTTTAGACATATATTCAGATAATATAGGTTTTATATGTCAGACCAGTTTATTCACCTACATTTACATTCTCAGTACTCGCTCTTAGACGGCGCAATTAAGTTTAATGATCTGTTTACTAAAGCAAAAGAGTATGAGATGGACTCTATTGCCATCACAGACCATGGCAACCTCTTTGGCGCCTATGAATTCCATCAAAAGGCAAAAGAGTTCGGCATAAAACCGATTATCGGATGTGAAATATATATTACGCCAACCCTTAAGGTAGACCACCCATCTCAGGCAAGAAACCACCATTTGATACTGCTTGCAACAAATAAAGCAGGATACAAGAACCTCTCAAACCTCGTAACAAAGGCATACTTTGACGGATTTTACAGAAGACCCAGAATAGACCATGAACTTTTAGAACTACACAGCGAGGGAATCATATCGCTTAGCGGCTGCCTCAATGGAGAACTATGCACAAGCATACTAGAAGACGACATGAACAAGGCGATGCAGGTAGCATCCAAATACAAAGAGATGTTTGGTGACCGGTACTATCTGGAAGTACAGGCAAATGACCTTAGGGAGCAGGAGCTTGTAAATGAGAAGATTAAGCAGATCGGAAAATCCCTAAAAATACCGATTGTGGCCACAAATGATTGTCATTTTTTAAATAAGCATGATTCCAAGCCCCATGACGCGCTCCTTTGTATACAGACAGGCTCGATGCTGCAGGATGAAAATAGGTTTAAATTTAAAGGAGAGGAATACTATTTTAAATCTGCGGATGATATGGTCTCAACCCTTGGCAAATACGAAGAAGAAATTTATAAAACAGCGGAGATTGCGCAGAGATGCAATTTTGAGTTTGAAACCACAGGGTACAAGCTCCCTGTGTTTAAAATTGATAACGGCAAGTCGCTTGAACAATACTTACTGGAAATCACAAAAGACAGCCTTAACAAGATAATAGTTGACAAGAATCTGGACACGGATCAAAAGAAAGTTTATGAAGAGAGAATAGACAGGGAAATACTTACCATAAATGAAATGGGCTTTGCAGGTTATTTTCTTGTAGTGGCGGATTTCATAAACTATGCAAAATCAAAGGGCATACCCGTAGGCCCTGGAAGAGGAAGCGCAGCAGGGAGCCTTGTAGCCTATGCGCTTGGAATAACCGAGGTTGACCCTATCCCGTACAACCTGATATTTGAGAGATTTCTTAACCCCGAAAGAGTAAGCATGCCTGATATTGACATTGATTTTTGCGGCGAAGGGCGGGATGAAGTAATAAGATATGTCACAAAAAAATACGGGGCGGATAAAGTAGCCCAGATCGGAACCTTTGGAACAATGTCAGCAAAGGCTGTGGTAAAGGATGTCGGAAGAGTGATGGGAATTCCGTATGCTGATGTAGACAGGGTATCCAAGCTTATCCCTTCGTTCAGGGGCAGGGTATTTTCAATAGAAGAAGCCATAAAAAACGTTCCTGAATTAAAAGATCTCATAAACAAATCAGAGGATCTTACTGAGCTAATCGAGCTTGCAAAGCCTCTTGAAAACATGGTGAGACACTCATCGACCCATGCAGCAGGCGTGGTTATATCAAATGAACCGCTCTCTGATTATGTGCCTCTTTATAAAGGGGCAAAGGACGAAATCGTAACCCAGTTTGATATGAATTCTATAGAATCACTGGGATATGTTAAATTCGATTTTCTGGGTCTTAAAACACTTACAGTAATAAATAAAGCTATACAGCTAATAAAGCAGTCAGATGACACCAAAGCAAAGAACTTTGATATTTCCAATATTCCGCTTGATGATCCCAATGTTTATAAGCTCTTATCTAGAGGTTTTACAAGGGGTATATTCCAGATTGAATCCCCCGGGATGAAAGAGGTGCTTTCAAGGCTGCAGCCTACAGACTTTGAAGATATAATTGCACTTCTTGCACTCTACAGACCCGGCCCCCTAGACAGCGGCATGGTAGATGAATTCATACAAAGAAAACACGGAAAGAAAAAAGTGGACTACCCGCTGCCGGACCTTGAGGAAGTGCTCAAAGATACATATGGACTCTTCGTGTATCAGGAACAGATCATGAACACCGCGTCTATCGTCGCCGAGTACAGCCTTGGCGAAGCCGATCTCCTTAGGCGCGCAATGGGTAAGAAAAAGCCTGCAGAGATGAAAGACCAGAGAAAGAGGTTTCTTGAGGGAAGTAAAAACAGGAAAATAGCGCCTAAAAAAGCTAAAGAGATATTCGATAACATGGAAAAGTTCGCCGAGTATTCATTCAACAAGAGCCACAGCACGGCTTATGCAATGATTACCTATCAGACGGCATATCTAAAAACCTATTACCCCGCACAGTTTATGGCAGCGCTTATGACCGTAGAAGCCGGAAATACCGATAAGATAATTGCTAATATCGCAGAGTGCAGGGACATGGGAATAGAAATACTGCCTCCGGATGTAAATGAAAGCCTCTCCGGTTTTACTTCGGTTAGCGGCAAGATCAGGTTTGGGCTTTCGGCAATAAAAAATATAGGCGAGAGCGCAATTGAATCAATAATAAAAGAGAGAATGGAAAACGGCAGATTTTCTACAATCTTTCAGTTCTGCAAAAACATGGATTCAAAAAAAATTAACAAAAAATCGCTTGAGAGTCTTGTAAAAAGCGGAGCGTTTGATTCTATAAATAGTAACAGGGGTCAGTTGTATGAATCAATAGAGATGCTACTAAATTTTATTGCGCTCAACACAAAGCTGAATTCACAAAATCAGAATTCGCTTTTTCCCCTGGAAGATTCCATATCGCTTCCAGAGCTTGTTGATGCTAAGAACTGGGACGAAAAAGAAGTACTGAGAAATGAGCTTGATGTGCTTGGATTTTATGTAACAAATCATCCGATGGAAAAATATGCAGATGAGCTTGCAAGGCTTGTAAAAATCAAGGACAGTGAGAGTATAAAAGAGATAGAAGATGGCAAGGAAGCGTCAATAGCAGGGGTAGTAAGAACACTCAAAGTGAGAAATACAAAGAGCGGATCCGGCATATTTGGAAATCTTGTATTGGAAGATTTAAAGGGCTCAGTAGAGGCCGTAGTTTTCAATGACCTTTTGAGAAAATCACTGTCTATACTCGAAGACAGGACAGAACCCATAATACTGAAAGGTATAGTTGAAAATGCTGAAGAGAGGACGAAACTCAGGGCAACAGATATAAGCTCTCTTAAAGAGCTTAAGAGCCAATCAACACTCAACGTTCAGTTAGAACAGCAAAAAGCGACAAGCGAATATTATACTAAACTGCAGGAAACATTTTTAAATTTTCCGGGTGACTCAAAGATAAACTTAAACATAGAAACAGATCAGGGCAAAGCTGTAATTGAAGTAGGAGAATACAGGGTAAGCATCGACGACCATTTGATTGAAAGCCTGGAGTCGCTCCTTGGCGAAGGGACAGTCTCAATCAGCTAGGATTTAATTCGGCAAAGAGCTTTTCTATTTTCCGGGGCTCTTTAGTAATAACAAACACCTCCTGAATTGAAGTGCCGCTTTTAGCAATAAGCTTAGCACCGCTCACGGTTTCATATTTATATTTTATATGCAGGTTTTCTCCGGTGGCTTTGGAGACTTTTATCTCACCGGGGATAACGCCTGTAACATACTCAAGGCTTGAAATATATTTTTCCAGATAGTCCTGCAGGCCCTTAATAAGGCTGTGCTGTCGCTTTATTTTAGATTTCCTGTGTTTCATCTCTTATCTCTTATTGTAATTTTATTTGCAGTATTTATATAATGAGCTTAGAAGCGATCCTCAATTTTAAATCGAACAAGAACTATAGAGGCTATCAAACTACACTATAACACAGCTTCTTCAAAGACCTCCGCTTCAAAACCATATAAAGCAGTATCATTATCCTCTAGGGCATTTTCACTGAGTCCTGCTTTGAGGCATATCTCTTTCAGGTAAGTTTCCTTATCAAGATTATAAATAACAGGAACATGCGGCAGAAGCACTCCTGTATTGTCACCTTTAACAGCAATAAGCCCATGTTTTCCAATGACAACCTCCCCCGGCTTAATAGGCCGTATTGGTTTTAAAACACTTATCTCGATGCTTATATCGTCAAGTTCGCCGGCCGTAACTTCTACAAAACGCGGGTCACTGGTAGCAGATGATATTGCTGTATGCTGTACGGCCTGGGCAAGAGGCCTGCTTGGAAATATTTCTCCTTTACACCCTCTAAGATCACCACTGCTGCTATTTCTCAAGGTTACAAATGTGGCTCTTGGCACAAGTAGAGAAGGCCGGTCGCTTATAACTTCCGGAATTTCATTTGTTTCTAAAAATGACTTTAGCGTGTTTCTGGCTATCTTGGTTAGCGTTTTCTTATCATCTTCAGTTAACCTGGGATCTGAATCAGGCAATCTGGACTCTTCTAAATGTTTGTCGAGTAATCTTTGAAAATCACTAATATTCCCCATTTTTCCAAAACATAATAAGCTAAATTATCTAATATATATTATTATAACACATAACCGGCCAGGAAACTTTGTTAACACAATTCGGGGAAAAATATGATGTTAAATACTGGAAATCCTATTACCCTCGGCATCCTGGATGTGGTGTGAATAGAGCCAGGCATATGTATCATGTTTGGTACGCACAAGAATGACAGTTTTACCACTTTTAAGTTTAGCTTCTGCAAGCAAACTCACTCGGTCACCGATTTTCAATGTAACCTCTCTTGGTTTATTCTCATATCTGCCAAGCGCAAAAGCTCTCACTTGCTCCGGGATATAGTCCTCAGTCTTTTCAGCGCTATCCGTATAGACTCGAGAAGATTTGCATCATAGCGGTCATATAGTGGTATTAATGTTTTCATTTGCGGAATATTAGGATTAGCCACCAGGATTTCTGATTCCCAAAGAACAGGCATTGATTGCAGCTCAGTAATACGGGTAGAATCCTTATCACCACCACAAGCTGCAATTATAATTAAAACGGAAAAATACTTGATTGAAAATTGATTTAACCATAAACCCTATCTGTTTAATTAAGACTTATAGTAATTATATCATACTATATTAATATATTTTCATATCTATTTTCTAATAATGTAGATATGGCAGGCCTTATGAGAGACAGCCTTTCAAGCGTGCTCGGCAATATGCTAGGAAAATAAAATACTATTAATAATTTTCAGTTAATAATTTCTTTGGTCTTTCTATGCCGAGTTTTCTCATTCTGGCCCTAAGAGTACTTGGATTAAGGTCAAGATAAGACGCAGCGCCATTGCTGCCATGGACTCTCCATTTAGTCTTCTCTAACACCTTTATAATATGGCTCCGTTCAATATTCTCTAGCCTCATCCCCTCTTCATTGTCCGCCAAATCAATACTATTAATAAATTTGTCTTCTATATTTAAGGTACTGCCTTGGGAAAGAACAATATTTCTCTCCAGCACATTTTGCAGTTCTCTTATATTACCGGGCCAGTTATAATTCATAAGTCTATCAAGCGACTTGCTGGAAACTCCTTTAATTTTCTTACCTAATTTTTTAGAATATTGTGATACAAAATAATTAACCAATAGCGGTATGTCTGATTTTCTCTCTCTTAAAGAGGGAACTTCAATAGGTACTACGTTTAAACGATAAAACAGATCAGCTCTAAACTCACCCTCTTTCATTAGGATTTCCAAATCTTTATTTGTAGCCGCAATTATTCTTACATCTACTTTTTTAGAAACACTGCTTCCAACTCTTTCAAACTCACCTTCCTGGAGTACTCTTAGTAATTTAACTTGCAGTTCTAGGGAAAGTTCAGATATTTCATCAAGAAATATAGTGCCCCCATCGGCAATCTCAAATCTTCCCGTTCTCTCATTAACAGCACCGGTAAAAGATCCTTTTTCATGTCCAAACAATTCACTTTCAATAAGTGTTGGTGATATAGCACCACAATTGACCTTAACAAAAGACCTGGGTTTCCTGCTACTAAGATTATGAATAGCTCTGGCTATAAGTTCTTTTCCGGTTCCGGTCTCTCCTAAAATCAAGACCGCCGAGTCTGTAGGCGCTACAATCTCAACTTTATGAAGAATTTTTTTTAATTCATCATTCTCCCCTATGATTTCCTCAAAGTTATTATTCAGTTTAATCTCTTCTTTGAGATAAATATTCTCATGATGCAGCTGGTTTTTTAATTTTTCCAGTTCATCCAGGGCTGTTCTGAGTTCCTCTGCCTGTTTAGCATTGTTAACAGATACTTCAATTTCCTTTGATACAATTTCCAGCAATCTTAATTCGTCTTCGTTAAAAGCATCTTTTTCCATCGTATGTATATTAATACAACCAATAGTTTCATTTCTATATTTAATAGGAAGAGATAAACAACTTTTAGTGCCAAGTTTTAATACTTCGGGGCTGACCTGAACTTCTTTCTCAAGATCTTCACAATACTTAGCTTTTCCACTTGATATTATGTTCCAGACGATACCTTCGGGATATTTGATACATTCAAATTGCTTTAAATACCACTCCGGCAACCCGGCACATGCTTTAAGAATAGCCTCATCTTTTTCTGCAATATATATTTCTACTCCATTGATACTATCTAAATTCTCATAAAGGGAATCCGATACATTTTTCAAAACTTCTTTCAAATCTATTGTCTTATGAATATCCTTTAGAATGTTATTTATAACTTCTTCATTCCTGTTTTTTACTGAGAGTTTAACAAGGGTTTCCTCTAGGGTTTTCTCAGAGCGTCTGCTTCTTGTTATATCTTTAAATATGCAAACCCTGCCGATTATCTTATTATGCAGCCTTTGGGGAGTTGTAATCTTTTCAAATATACGTCCATCTTTAAACTCTAATATTTCAAATGTGTCCTCATTTTTATTTTTTATAAGATGGCTGAATTTCTCATTATAATTCTCAGAATCTTTTACCAAAGAGTTAAAATAGTTGAATACTTGAGATTTATCTTCTGTCTCTAATAACTCACTCGAAATCTTCCAAACTTCTAAAAACTTCTTGTTATGATAAAGAAATTTACCCTTATGATCTATAATGAGAATACCATCGGGTTCTGAATCCAAAGCTGATTTAAAGAAATCCTTTATGACCTGCTCATTACTTTCAAGCTCAATATTTTTGGCTGTACTCATGACATTTATTAACTATTACGAACTATGATGAATATAATTTTAAAAAAGTTGCACTATTTAGCAACTGCTGTTAAATATGACAATAATTTTTGAACGATTATTCAATTTTTTATTTTATAATTTCTGAAATAACCTTTAAAATCAGCAAGTTAGATCGGATTATTAAATCTGGTACACCCTTTGCACCTTATAACTAAAGTATATAAACATTTAACCAGGAGGTAAATAGGATGAAAGTATTAAATTTATTGTTTGTAATTTCGCTTATGGTTGTATCTTACTCCGTATCGGCAGTAGCTGAACTGCCCGATCCGGGAATGGAAATTGATGATAGGACAGCCTTAGTGGTAACCGATCCGCAAAACGATTTTCTTAGTCCCAAGGGAGTTACATGGGGAGTAGTTGGAGAGAGTGTTACTGAGAATAAAACTGTACCTAATATCGAAAGCTTATTAAAAACGGCTAAAGCTACGAATATTCCTGTATTTGTTTCTCCACACTATTACTATCCAACAGATAAAGGGTGGATGTTTGAAGGCGCTCTGGAAGTATTGATGCATAATATTAAAATGTTTGACAGAACCGGGCCTTTATCCCTCGAAGGATTTGAGGGCTCAGGGGCTGACTTTCTTGATCCTTATAAGAAATATATAAACGATGGAAAAACGGTAGTAACAAGTCCTCACAAGGTTTATGGTCCCGAAGCAAATGATCTTGTACTACAATTAAGAAAGAGAAAAGTAGATAAGGTAATTCTTGCAGGAATGTCTGCAAACCTTTGCGTGGAAGCTCATATGAGAGAACTTCTCGAACAGGGATTTGAGGTTACAGTGGTAACAGACGGCACAGCTGCTGCCAAGGTTCCCGAGGGTGACGGCTATAAGGCTGCCATGGTGAACTTCAGGTTTATGGCAAATGATCTGTGGTCAACAAAGGAAGCCACTGAAAAAATGAAGGTATTTGCTAAAGGCAAATAAAAGCTATCTAAGCACATTTGTTTTTTGAATTGCTGAATATTTTTTCTCTTGGGCATACAAAGTATTAATAAATATTTTTATGTCCCCGACATCAGGCTTGTTATAAAAACCAAAAACATCAAACCATTATAAATAAATATAGAAAAGGAGCATTTTGAAAATGAAAAGCATAAAACTAAATCATGCTATTATCTTATCTATTCTGTCAATGTTGTTAACACCCCAACTATCCACTGCACAGGCGATAGTTGTTCAGTTCCTGGGAACATCCGATGTAAGTGTGCAGATGATTGACACAGACGGAGACGGAGTTGATGACGTGGAGTCTAACTGCTATGAGAATGACCTGGTTGATCCAACCAGCGGAGAAGTAGTAGGCACCGGTCTTGACTGCCTTAGAGACATTGTAGCTAACGAGGATGGAAGCGTAACTCTTATAAGCAACATATTTTTTGATTTTGACGGATTTGGGCTTATATCATCGGAAGGTACGACAACTGTACAGCCACTGCTGACACAGTCTGCACTTGACGCCGGGCTTACAAATGGCACCGGCTCTTTTTCAGATGAAGACACAATAATGTTTGGAACAGGGGTGTTTGAGAATGCAACAGGTAATGTAAGGCTGTCCGGTCTTGTAGATCTTACCAGTTTTCCAAACGAAGCATTTTTTAACTGTGTGTTTGAAATAGCTGTAGACGGCGACCCTGCACCTAACATCACGGGCGGCGGAGAAGAGGCTATAGTCGTTAAATTCCTGGGAACCGCAACGGGTGAAGATACGATGATAGATACTGACGGAGATGGGGAAGATGATGTCGAGTCTACATGTTTTGAGAACGACCTGGTAGACCCAAATACCGGAAATGTTGTAGGACACGGGATAGACTGTCTAAGAGATATAACACCTGTTGAAGACACAAATGGTCTTACTCTTACAAGCAACATATTCTTTACATTTGATGACCCCGGACTCCCGAATGGGCTGATATCCTCTGAAGGCACTACAACGGTTCAGCCTTTGATAACTGATTCTGCACTGGATGCAGGTCTTACACACCAGACACAGTCTTTTAGTGATGATGACACTATCACTTTTGGAACAGGAGATTTTGCAGGGGCGACCGGAAATGCGAGGCTATCGGGGCTGGTGGATCTTACTACTTTTCCCGATGATACGTTTTTCAATTGTATGTTTATTATTAGAGCAAACAGGATTGTAGGCGTTAAAAGCGGCAGCGGCTGTGCTATAGCATCAAATAATTATAATGCACCAAGCGGTATTATTAATTATTTAATGATTTTAATTGCGCCGTTACTGATAATAGGAATTAGAAGAAAATATTTAGCAAGTAATTATTAAAGTGGTGATAACCCACCTTAAATTTATTGAGGTGGGTTAAATATTATCTTATTTTCAATCTCTCCATTTACTCATAGTCGCTTTCTTCTGCTGACTGATGACAGCTAAAGCAGTTCTGTCCGCCATCAGTAACCAGGCGCTCGGTTTTGCTGTCCCCGGCAAACCCCTCGAAAGCCTATCCACCAGTTGAAGCGTAATTCGATGAATCTTTTTTCATGATTCCAATGAGTTTTTATCCGATTCCTGAATAGCCTTATCAGCTTAAGAATATTTTAGCAAACCTGCAAAGACACAACTCTTATAACACCTTCGGTGTCTGCAGGACATGCAGACATCTTATAACCGACCGGGACGGTTATAGGTGTGGGCTTACAAGGGAAAGACTCAATACAAGTGACACATCCAAAATCTGTCATGAACACGAATATCTAAAGGCCCTTTAATCACACTGCTTATCAAATATTTCACACTTTGCCAACCATACAAATAATATACCCACAGCCAAACTTAATAGAGGACCGATATACTTCTGCCATCAAGAATTTATAACGGCAATTTTGGGATTAGATTTTAAAAATATAATTTTTATAGACTGCCCTTTCTTAGGCGCAAACAAATACCCATAGGGTTTGGTATTTTTAAATGTATAAGAATTACCGCTGCGATCTTGAAACTCAACCGTTGCATAAAATCTTGCGGAGCTTCCGCCGGACTTATGTCTTTTTACGCTTTTAACTTCTCCCCCTGCAGTAATCCCATTTGAAGACAGCCGATCGGAGTTAAATAAATCGATGCCGCTTGTGTAGAGTAAATATACTCCTGCGGCAATAGATACGATTATTACAAGCCAACATTGTAGTCTGGGTTTCATTGCTGTCCAGGCAGGTAAAACTTAGAAGTACTATTTATACAGAGTACTTCTTTACTGCAGCCTTAATATGCTTTTCCGCTTTTTGCAGATCGGCAGGAGACATCACGGGCTTTACATCAATAAATGCATCGAAAGATAAAAACCATGGCTCTGCATATTTGGGAATCTCTGAACTATACTTTAAGTTTAAAAAGATTAGCCCTGTTCTCATCCCGTCTTCAGTAGTAAAATAAGCAGCTTCCGGTTTTTGCTCATCCAAAATCTCTTTTATTTTCTTCCCAAGCATCCCGTCCATTGCCATATCGTTTGCCGTCTCTACGGGTAGACTTACTGTCATAAGTACTCGCATGTTTTTGTTCCTCCTTAAATTTTCCTATAAAATTACTTTAGTAGCATAAAATCACAAATTATCTGTAACCAATACTCTTCCTTTTGCAGCTACAGCTGTCTTGCCGTCGGCTCCTCTTATCCTTCCTCTAAGGTCAACGATATCCCCTCTTAATTTTTCATTAGGTGTCACTTTTACAATTAGCCATTCTATCTTTATTTTCTCATCAGCATATATCGGTCTTTTATATCGCTGCCAGAACTCAAGCCCTACCGTTTGACCATGCCTGGAAAAATATGTTGCAGTTAGTCCGAGCAAGAGTGCAGTAGTCTGCGTTCCGCTTGCAATGGGCTTTTTAAATCTCGTGTTTGCGGAAAATTCCGGATCGTGATGCATCGGGTTTAGATCACCCGCAGCTTTAGCAAACTCTGAAACCAGGGTAGGATTAAGTGTTATCTCAGAACCGAATCGTTCTCTTGGTTTATTTGAGACATAACAACAATTATATATGAAAAATACTCTTACAGAACTTAATTTTAATAATACCTATTCTGAGCTGCCGGATGAGTTTTATCATCGAATCGAGCCAACTTCTTTTAGCAGCCCTCGCTTAGTTATTTTTAACAGTGATGTATCAGAGTTAATCGGGCTGGACCCTGCAGAATCAGATAAAAAATATTTTTCTGAATATATTTCCGGTAAGAAAAAAATTCCTGGAACAAGCCCAATAGCCATGTACTATACGGGGCATCAGTTCGGTGTATACAACAAAGACATTGGCGACGGAAGAGCAATACTGTTAGGCGAAGTGGTAAATCCTAAAGGACAAAAATGGGATTTGCACCTAAAAGGCGCGGGGCGTACTAAATACTCAAGGCAGTTTGACGGAAGGGCAGTACTTCGGTCATGCATAAGGGAATATCTCTGCGGTGAGGCTATCCATTATCTCCGAATTCCTACAACAAGATCGCTTTGCATAATAGGTAGCGATGAAATAGTGCAAAGAGAAACACCGGAGATGGGGGCAATGCTCCTGCGGGTAGCACGGTCACATGTACGCTTTGGATCATTCGAGGGATTTTACTATAAAGAGCAGTATGAAAATATAAGAATTCTGGCTGATTACGTGATTGAAAACCATTTCCCTGAATTTATCGAAGCAGGGAACAAGTACGCCGAGCTTTATAAAGAAATTATCAGAAAAACAGCAAAGCTGATAGCTTACTGGCAGGCCTACGGGTTTGTTCACGGAGTTATGAATACGGACAATATGTCTGTTTTAGGGCTTACATTTGACTACGGCCCGTATGGATTTGTCGAACAGTTTGATCCAAATTTTATACCAAACCATTCAGATCACCACGGCAGATACTCTCTCAGAAACCAGAAGTCCATAGCGCACTGGAACCTGCAAAAGCTGGGCAAATGTCTTGGTAAACTTGTAAGCACAAAGGAGATACGTGATGCCCTGGATTTATATATTGAGGCATACAGAGATAATTATGGCGAATTAATGAGAAAGAAGATGGGACTGGCCATGCAAAAAGATGAAGACTGGCAGCTAATAGAAATAATGCTCGAATGTTTATACAACTCGAATGCAGATTATACGAATTTCTTTAGAAATCTAAGCAGTTTCGATGAGGAGGATTTTAAAACCGAAACTGATCTATCACATATGTTTAGCGGTTCAGACTATGGAAGGTGGGCATCATTTTACTCTAAAAGATTAAAGGAAGAGTTAGGCTCTAAAACTGAAAGGAAAAAGCTTATGAACTCCGTTAATCCCAAATATATACTAAGAAACTATATCGCTCAGATAGCAATAGAAAAAGCACAGCAGGGTGATTATACAGAGATCAGCAAGGTCTATAAAATTCTAAGAAGCCCGTTTTCTGAACAGCCTGAACATGGAGAGTACAGTAAACCCGCTCCGGATAAATACAGAAACCTTTCCCTAAGCTGCTCTGCTTAAGCCGCTTCTAAATAAGAAGCTTTGTCAGCCCTCAGGTCTTAGTACTGTAATCGTATATTTGCCAAGGTCTATATATTTCTTAGCTACTCTTAATACGTCATCCTTTG
>JABAHS010016644.1_pt1 | contig 18882 bp, 16 predicted proteins | sample 7062111 | NCBI WGS metagenome assembly JABAHS01 (sample SAMN14534600, study PRJNA622989) | marine sediment metagenome | biome: marine biome [ENVO:00000428]; feature: marine pelagic biome [ENVO:01000023]; material: deep marine sediment [ENVO:00002113]; isolation source: pool of 4 deep marine... | reverse complement strand
AATGAGGGGTTTCGGGAGGCCGCTAACGGCCAAAAGCGGCCGCTGGTCAGACGAGCCCAAGTTGTTGAAGCATCCCCATCTGGTCCCACTGCTCCCAGCGTTCGGCTACTTGATCTCCGACCACATGATCAAAGATCAATCCAACAAACTGAACTTGTTTTCCTGTTGCTTGTGCGTCGCCCAGTGGGCCATCGTGTGTTCCTCGAGCTACCCACCTGAAGGCGGCTTTGTTATCAGCAATCATTTGATCTACGACCGTAACGTGGAAGTCCGGAAATGCTACCAGGAGGCCATTGACCAACTCCTTGAACGCTGATACCGAGAGATTCGGTTCCGGAGCACCGGCCATGTGGATTACGCAGTCTGGTGCGAAAGTTTCGTCCGCGGGAGAAACGTCTCCGCGGTTCAAACCATCGATCCAGTTTCGTTCGTACTTGATTACTTCCAGTGTCATATTGTTTTTCCTCTCAAGCCAGCCGAAGATCGAAATGATCCATCATCGCCGATAATTCATTCAGTATAGGAGAAAAGAGAATGTCCGCTTCGGGTCAATAGCAGTCAGTTTAGCTCAAATCACCTAGACGGCTGCTTTCGGCCAGAAGCGGACAGAGCTATCTGGCGCCTTCAGTCGCTTGATCGTATCCGCTCGATTTCTTCTAAGAAGCTTGGCGTTACCCTGCCAGGATTCAGCAGCCCTAGTTCCGAGTAAATTGATGCATATCGCCTGACTGAATCGACTACCCTTGTCTCGTAGAACTCCTCGTCGAGATAACCGTTCCTGTATTGAAAATACAGATTGTCATACCCGCCAATCCGACCCTGAAGATACCGGCTGATTCGCATCCGTTCTGTGGGGCTCAAAGCATCAAGAGCCGCGACGTCTGCCGGTCCCCCAGCGGCGTGAAACTTTTCCCATACAGGAAGAAAAAACTCTGAATCCGCATTGGCGACCATAAATGCTTCGTAGTTGTCCGATCGGGCTTGATGAATCTGTGCCCTTAAGAGATCGCTGTTTTGTTGGATTTCCCAGATCAGGAGCCCCAAACCTATCAGTACCCCAAAATTGGCGCCGAGCGCCAACCACCTACTAATTACATCTGATTTGGCCATGGTAGTTCGATTCGCCGTATTCGAGTGCTAAAAAAGACCTCGAGGAATTGTCTTGTTAGGGGCAATGTGAGCAGTTATAGCACGATCCAGGCTGACTTCTGCTTTCGGCCAAGAGAAGACGCTGGATCAGCTACGCGGTCGACAAGCGGTGGCGCCCGTTGCAGAGGTTTCGGCTAATCGCTGGGAACCAGTCGCTGTTCAATTTCGGCTTTCAGCTCCAGAGCCGCCATCCGCATGCCCTCGAGACCCGCTCGCATGCTGATGGTCAGGTACAAGACTTCGCCTGTTGTACGCTCGAGTTCCGGGTACGCCCTCAGGGCTGCGAGCAGTTCCTCAACTGAAGATGGCTTGGCGGCTTCGAGTGCGTCCGAGGTGATCGTGTGTCCAAAGCTCTCCGGCCGCTGCAGCACGGCCAGTCGTTCACCCGGCCCCAGCACGTATTGAACGCGGGAGTCATACTCGGCCCATATCCGTTCCCGCATATTCGCGTTGGGGATGCTGACATTTTCGATAGTCGTGTAATAGTTAGCGATCGCCCGCCGCAGGTTCCTGTCCCGGATCAGGCGAAGATTCCCGGTCGACCTCAGATCGTCGATCGTATTTCGTGTGATGGCGGGCCAGGCCTGCCAGCCCGCCGTCTCCACCGCCTTGACCAGGTCGGCTACATTCTCCGTCGGCGGCGATCCCTGATATAGCGCGAGCACGGTTGCCGCGGCAGCTTCCGATCTGCGCATCCATGCCTCGGTCTCGTCAAACTGAGCCAGGTCGGCTTCAAGATCGGTCACGAACGACTCCAGGTACTCGATTTCCAGCGCCGCGTTGTCGCGAGCTTCCCGGAGTTCGTCTACCCAGAGCGCCACCAGGACACCGACGACGATGACAACAAATTCGCCGAGCAGAAGACGCCAATTGAGACGGGGCGACATAATTGTTCGATCCTTACACTTTCAAGACAGCGAATAGAGCTTTGGTATTCGGTTTGACGCGGTTGCACCCAGTGACCGGGAAGGGTCATTAGCGGCCNNTAGAGATATTGGGGTGACTAACAATGTCCGCTTTGGGTCAGTAGCGGTCATTCTAGCCTAAACTACGGGAACGTCCGCATTGGGGTGGATAGCGGACATTCGAATCTGTGACGATTCCACGCAGAAATTGTGAGAGTAAATCTGGGCATACTCAGAAAACCTGCCGAAATCAGTTGGTTACTTTTGCGTGAGATAACTCGTTGAAACCGGTGGTCACAGGACCACGGAAATCAAGCGGCTGGTAATGTGACGAACTTAGCGACCCCGATTGGGAAGCTAATTTTCTACCATTGAACTACACCCGCAATCTTTTTGGTTTCCGAAGATATTACAGGCGAATAGTGCGGCGAGTCACGATAAAGGAATAGAGACAACTATCGCCTCTGCTTCGATTTCCACGAGATACTCGTCTCCGATCAGCCGCGCTTGAACCAACGTGTTCGCGGGCTGGATGTGTCCGAAGCGCTGGCCGTGTACCCTGCAGATGGTCTCCCAATCGTCGATACACGAAATATACACACGGGTGCGAACGACGTCGTCGAGTCGACCACCTAGCGACTGAAATGCCCCCTCGATTTTGTCAATCACGAAATGCGCCTGGGCTGCCGGGTCGTTCCCGCCAATCACTTTATCGCCATGGGTTGCCGTGGTTCCGGATACGAGGATGCGATCTCCTTTCCTGACTGCCCGCGAAAAACCGGCCAGGTCTTCCCATACGGTTCCACTCAATGCCAGCGTGCGGCCGTCGGCGTCGGTCCTGGTCGGGTAGGGAGGCGAAAAGTTGTCGAGGTGGTGGCTCAGGTCGCCCGATGCCGTCAGGAAAGGCGGCTTGCGGTACTCGTCGCCGCAATCACCGGGGATAGCATCGAGGCCGTCGATCGCTTCCGTGAGCGCGCCCCAGGCTTCTTCTCCTGGCGCAAAGTTCAGGATCGACTGGTTGTTTTCAATATGCTCGCTCTCACCGAGCCGCGCGCCGATGATGACGGCGCCGACGCCGGGTTGGTCGAGGATGTAGCGGCTGGCGACGTTGGCCATCGAAACACCGTGCTCGTCAGCTGTTTGCCGGAGTGCTCGGAGCAGGTGCTGAAACTTTTCCCAGCCCCCTGCTTCGTCGATGTAGCGCTTGTACTTCATCTGCGACCAGGTTTCGAGGTCGCCTGTTTCGGGTTCGGGCCGGTTCAGCCACTTTTCGGTCAGGAATCCCCCTGCGAGGGTTCCGAACGCAAGGATCCTGACGCCTTTTTGCTCGCAGAGTGTGCTCATGGCGCCAGCGGCCCGTTGATCGAGCAGGGAGAACGAGACCTGGTTTGAGACGACCTTGATGCCGGTCTCGATGACGATGTTCAGATGTGCCGTGTCGAAGTTGGTGAGGCCCAGGTGCCTGATCAGGCCTTCTTCCTGTAATTCCTGGAGGTGAACAAGGTCGTCGAGGTAGCCAGGGTCAGCGTAGTTCCAGGCGTGGTACTGCAAAAGGTCGATTTTTTCCGTCTGCAGGCGGTCCAGTGAGCGTTGGATGGCTTGCCTGACGGTATCTTTGGAGTTTTTGCCCGGCTCCGGCACCCACTTGGTGAGGATCTGTACGTCATCGCCGCCGGCGTATTGACGGGTAAATATGCCGGCGATCTCCTCGGCGGACCCGTAATGGTCGGCCATGTCGAAGGTGGTGAGGCCCGCTTGCGCGTAGGCCCTCATCTTGCGGGCGGTCATATCGAGGTCGAGCGTTTTGTCGTCGCGCTCCATGTCCGCGATCTGCCACAGGCCCGTGACGATCTTCGAGATCTCGAGATCGGCGGCAAGCTTACACTTGGTGTCTATCTCGCTCATGTTCATTCAGGTGGCAACTGGCTGAAGAGTGCCCTGGTGTCCACACCTTCTTTTTTGAGTTTCTTAAGCTCCCGCGCATAGATCGCGGTGGCCAGGCCCATGACAATGAGCCACACGGGCGTCGAATGGAAGTACCAGGCGGCTGTGTCCGCGGTCAGATCCTTGACGACATGGATGACGAGGAAGCCTGCAAGCATGAGGACGCCCGCGCCTGCGAGCAGCACCTGCCAGGTTCGGGACGTCAGCACCTTGACCTCTTGGCTCAAACGGGGATTGCGTCTGGGCAGGCTCAGCACGGTCAGGCACATGAGCAGGAAGTTGACCAGCATCGAGGTCACCATGATGTCGATGCCCAGAAAAAAGTCGCCCGCGAAATGGCTGCCCAGTATGCCGATGCTGGCCATCACGCCACTCAAGAGTATCGCCGTCTGCGGCGTATGGTGTTGCGGGTGTACCCGGGCGATCCAGCGGGGAAAGATGCCGTCTTCGGCCCAGGCGAACATCAGCCGGGAGACGGCCAGCAACATGGCCGGCAGGTCATTGATCAGCGCGATGGCGGCGCCCGCGACGATCGCAATTGCCCAGCCTGCGGGCAGGAGGTAGCCCAACAGCCCCGGCGCCGTGATGTCTCTCGCCATGGCTTCCTCGGCGACGAAGGGCCAGGGCACGGCGTGGTACACGGCGGCCGTGAACAGGAAGTAGTACGAGCCCACGGTGACGATGGCGATGCCGATAGCCAGAGGCAGGTTTCTTCCCGGCCTCTTCGCTTCGCCGCCGGCCTGCGCGATTGCGTCAAAACCGATGAAGCTTGCGAACAGGATTGCAGCGGCGGCGAGGAAAGTGGCGATGTCGAACGTCGAGGCGCCCGCAGGCACGGACCTGTTTTCGCGCTCGAGCAATGCCGCGGCGAAATCGGCCTGGTCGAACCAGAAACCCGCCACGATGACGATGCCACCCAGTGCGAACATCAGGAACATCATCGGGATCAGGGTGCGTTCGTAGGCTTTCGCGCCCATGACATTGACGCCGACGAATCCCCAGATCATCGCGAGCGCCAGCCCCACCCGCACGGGGCCCGTCTCGAGAAGGGCGGCCAGCTGGTCCCATTCCAGGGCGCCGGCGATGTCGCGGAAGAACGGCACGATGATGTAGGCGATCACGCCGATCACGATCGACAGGCCGAACCACTGCGAGAAGCTGGCCACGAAGCCGAGATAGGGATGCAGGCCACGGCTGGCGTAGATGTAGCTGCCCCCGGCACGCGGCATCGCGGAGGCCAGGACCGCGTAGGCCAGTGCCGCAAGCCCGGCAGGGACCGCCGCAAACAGGAACGCAGGCAGAACCCAGTCGCCAATGCCTGGCACGTTGCGCTGGATCATGAACGGCACGACGTACACGGACGCGCCCAGCATGGAGCAGATGCCGGTCGCCGCGAGGCCCAGGAGGCCCAGCTGGCGGCGGAGTCCGGTCGGGGGCCGATTTTCGGTTGCCGTATTCAGGTTCTTGCTGTTATTCGATTGCCACCAGACCGAGACTATCGCACGAGCCTATGGGCGCAGGCGAGGATATTGAGAAACCCGGGTGGAGGCGGTTCGAATGGCCCGGATGGAAATGCCCGCGAGACCTCGCCGCTCCTTCCTTCTCGCTGCCAGACGCGATCCCCTGGTCGAGACTATTTGCAGCATGATTCTTGAGTACGGCGTCTTCAACCCGCGCCAAAAAGGCCGGACGTCCAATTTGTAATTGAGTGTAACAATGCCCGAAATCCGATTGTTGCCCGCCGGAGCCATTTGTATATTGACTCGCAAATGTTCTGGGAGGATGCCATGACTGCCGTAACCGCAAAAGCCGTGAACTGGACGGAACTCGGGTTGGTCCCGGATACAGTGATACGTGCCGGTATCAGGCGCCTGCTCGAATCCAAGCGCCGCGAGATTCACTCGGGCGATGTCGAGTTCGCCGCCAAAAGCCTGAATCGCTTCGTCGGCATGATGAACCAGTCGCCTGTCGCGCTCGTTCCTGACCTGGCCAACGAACAGCATTACGAGGTGCCGGCCGAATTCTTTACCCACGTGATGGGCGAGCATCTCAAATACAGTTGCGGCTACTGGCCCAAGGACGTGAGCACGTTATCCGAGTCCGAGGCAGCAGCGCTCGAGCTGACCGTGAAACGCGCCGGCATCGAGGATGGCATGGCCGTGCTCGATCTGGGTTGCGGCTGGGGTTCGCTGTCGCTCTGGATCGCCGAGCATTTCCCCAACGCAACCGTCACCTCGGTTTCCAACTCCCGCTCACAGCGTGACTTCATCGCCAGGCAGGCGTCCGAACGCTCGATCGACAATATCAAGGTGATCGTCGCCGACATGAATGACTTTTCGACCCACGACAAGTTCGATCGCATCGTGTCCGTCGAGATGTTCGAGCACATGCGTAACTGGAGTGAGCTGTTCCGCCGCATTCATGGCTGGCTCAAGCCGGACGGCAAATTTTTCATGCACGTGTTTTGCCACCGGACGACCCCCTACGAGTATATCGACAAGGGCCCGGGTGACTGGATGAGCAGGTATTTTTTCACTGGCGGCATCATGCCCTCCGCTGACCTGCCGCTGCGCTTCCCTTCGCACCTCGAGATTCAGGACCGCTGGCACTGGAACGGCCGCCACTACGCGCGAACCTGTAGTGCCTGGCTCGCGAAGATGGACGCGAACAAGGAGGCGATAACTCCTGTCCTCGAAGAATGCTATGGCGAGGACAAAGCTTCGCTCTGGTGGCAGCGCTGGCGCATTTTCTTCATGGCATGTGCCGAGTTGTTCGATTACGACGAAGGCCAGGAGTGGTTCGTCGGTCATTATCTGTTTACGAGGTCGTCTGCATAAAATGTTAGTTCTAGCGAATGCCGCCATTTTCCAGGTAGCCTGGTTGTCATCCGTGATCGGTGGCGCCAGCCAGATGCCCTGGCTCGGTCCCGTTGCTGTGCTCATCGCCCTCACCGTGCACTTGCGATTTGCGCGGCAACCCTTCGAAGAAATACTTCTTGTTATTGTCTGTGCCTTGATCGGTGCAAGTTTTGACAGTGTCCTCGTAGCCGCGGGCTGGGTCAGTTACAAGTCTGGTCAGTTCAGCGCCTACATCGCGCCTTACTGGATCATCACGATGTGGATGCTCTTCGCGACCACGCTGAACGTGTCGATGCGATGGATGCGCGGTAAGCCGCGGCTTGCTGCGTTTTTTGGACTCTACGGGGGTCCGGCAGCCTACATCGCTGGGGAGGCCCTGGGGGGCATTGTCCTGACCGATCGGGTCAGCGCGCTGCTTGCGCTTGCGATCGGCTGGGCCGTCATTCTGCCGATATTGATGTGGCTGTCCGAGGAAATCGACGGCATGCCCGGCAAGCGTCGCAAGTGGCTGGCTCCAGTCGAGGAGAATCAATCATGAAAAATAAAATCCCGGGCCTCATCACACTGAGCCTATTGGTGCTTGCTCTTGCGCCGCCGTCAGATGCGCGTGAGAACTCCCGCTGGGACTTCACGGTTTACCTTGACGACAAGCGCGTCGGTAATCACATCTTCGAAGTAAGCAGCAGCGGCGAAGGCGTAATACAGGTTCAGAGCGAGGCCAACTTCAAGTACAAGATTCTGTTGATTCCGGCTTACCGCTACCAGCACTCCGCAGCGGAACGCTGGAATGGCGATTGCCTGCTGGGGCTCAACTCGCGGACAAACGCAAACGGAAAACGCATCAGGATTTCCGGAAGAAAGACTGATAGCGGTTTCACGGTGGATGCCGGCGATGCGCCGGAGCAACTGCCGGAATGCGTCATGAGTTTCGCATACTGGAACCCCAGCTTTCTCGAGCAGCATAGGCTTCTGAACCCGCAGACGGGAGCTTACGTAGACGTGAGCGTCGAAAGAGTTGGAGAAGAGATTCTCGAAGTACGCGGCGAAGCCGTCGAGGCAACACGATTCCGGCTGAGGGCCTACGAGGTGGATCTGACCCTCTGGTACTCGTCCAATGACGAATGGCTCAAGCTGGAATCCGTCGCCAAAACCGGCCATGTCATACGGTACGAACTAACCTGACATGCCCGCCCCCGGCAGAAAGAAAATTGCCATTATCGGCACGGGCATAGCGGGTAACGTTGCAGCCTACAAGTTGCGCGATGAGCACGAGATAACCGTGTTCGAAGCCGGCAATTATGTGGGCGGCCATACAAATACGGTTGACGTTTTCGAGAATGGCCAGCGCTTCCCTGTGGATACGGGCTTTATCGTCTTCAATCAGCGAACCTACCCGAACTTCATTCAGCTGCTGGATGAAATTGGACAGGATTCGCAAGAGAGCACCATGAGCTTCAGTGTGCAGGCGGAAAGTGGCGAACTCGAGTACTGTGGCACGACGCTGAACACGCTGTTCGCGCAGCGCCGCAACATCCTGCGGCCGTCGTTCTACCGCATGATCCGCGACATTCTGCATTTCAACAAAACCGCGCTGCCCAGTGCCGCGCATCTTGGGGATTCGGACACGCTCGGCGATTTTCTGGCCGAAAATGGCTACGGCCGCGAATTTGCAGATCATTACCTGGTGCCGATGGCAGCGGCGATCTGGTCGGCTGAGCCGGTTTCGATCCTGGACATGCCGGTAAGCTTCCTGGTGCGGTTTTTCGACAATCACGGCCTGCTGCAGGTCAACGACCGCCCGGTATGGCGGGTGATCAAGGGCGGTTCCCGCGAATACGTCAACAAACTGGTGGCCGGGCATCGCGATCGCATACGGCTCAATAGCGCGGTAAAAGCGATACGACGCATCGACGATCGCGTAGAAATCCACACGGCGTCGGGCGGCGGCGAAATTTTCGACTATGTATTCCTCGCCTGCCACTCGGACCAGGCATTGTCGCTGCTGAGGGACCCGACAGACACTGAACAGGAAGTGCTCGGCGCGATTCGCTACCAGGCGAACGAGGCTATCCTGCATACGGACGAGACGCTGATGCCCCGTCGCAAACGCGCCTGGGCCGCCTGGAATTATCACATTCCTCAGGATCCCGCGCGGCACGTCGCCGTTACCTATAATATGAACCTGCTACAGGGACTTTCGGCCCAAAAGCAGTATTGCGTCACGCTTAATGCAGACCAGAATATTCGTCCTGAAAAAATTATTCGCCGTGTGCAGTATGAGCACCCGATATATTCGCGAGAAGCCGTCGCGGCACAGCGCCGCCAGGCGGTAATAAACGACGACCGGACATTTTTCTGTGGTGCCTACTGGCGCAACGGTTTCCATGAAGACGGTGTTGTCAGCGCCCTTAATGCCGTCAGCCACTTCAAGAACAGGCTCGCCGATGGACAGCAGCATCTACGAAGGGCGAGTTAGACACGCTCGCCAAACTCCGGTCGAACACTCATTCCGATATCGAGTGTTCATGATGTACCTCGACCTCGACGAGCTCCCCCACCTGTTCGCCAAACGCTGGTTCTGGTCCACCTCGCGCGCCGCGCTGGCCCGATTCCGGCGCGAGGACCATATCGGCAAAACGGCGGAGCCGCTGTCCGACACAGTACGTGCCCTGGTTCAGGAGGAGACAGGCTATCGGCCAGACGGACCGATCCGCCTGCTCACCAACCTTTCCTACTTCGGCTACTGTTTCAATCCGGTCAGTTTTTACTACTGTTTTGACAAAGGCGGCGAACACATCGAAGCGATTGTTGCCGAGGTCAACAACACGCCGTGGGGCGAGAGAGACACTTACGTGCTGCGTTGCGGTGGCGACGCGCGCAGCTGGCGGTTTCAGCCCGTCAAGAAGATGCACGTATCTCCGTTCATGCCGATGGATATCGAGTACGACTGGGTGCTGTCAGCGCCGACCGAGAAGTTGTCGGTGTATATGGCAAATTCCAGGGGCGGGGAAAAAATGTTCAGTGCGACACTGGCGCTGGAACGCAAGCCGATAACCGGCTGGGCCCTCGCGAGTGTGCTGCTGCGGTACCCGTTTATGACAGCCAGGGTGACGCTGGCAATTTACTGGCAGGCTCTTCGGCTGTGGCTTCGCAAAGTGCCGTTTTGCGAGCATCCGGCAGAACGAAAGAAGGTGGCGTTACGATGAATACCAAATTGGAGGCAATGACCTCACCGGCAACGACCCGGTCCCGGGCCAAGCCGGGAATATTCCAGCGTTTTGCCCGTGGCATGGTGATGTCGCGCCTCAAACGTATCGAGGCGGGCCAGATCGTGGTCAGCGAGAACGGGCGGCATACGACCTTTGGACACCTGACGGACGAGTTTCCGCTAACGGCACGCATCCAGGTTAATGACCCCGGCTTCTGGAGCGATATCGCCTTCGGCGGATCGATCGGCGCCGGAGAGGCATATATGTCCGGCTCCTGGTCGAGTAATGAGTTGACTGATCTGCTGCAAATCCTGATTCGTAATCGTGACGTACTCGAAGAGATGGACCGGGGACTGGCGTGGCTGAGCTGGCCGGTGCAGAAAATCCTGATTGCGCTTAACCGCAACACCCGAACGGGCAGCCGGCGCAACATTGCCGCACACTACGACCTGGGCAATGACTTCTACGCATTGTGGCTGGACAGGAAGATGATGTATTCGTGCGCGTACTTCGATACCGCCGAGACACCGCTTGAAGATGCCGCCATCGAGAAACTCGATCGTATTTGCAGGAAACTCGATCTGTGTGCGGACGACAAGATAATCGAAATCGGCACGGGCTGGGGTGGCTTTGCCATTCACGCAGCAAAACATTATGGCTGTCACGTCACTACGACGACGATTTCTCGGCAACAGTACGAATATGCGCAGCAAGCTGTCCGCGACGAGGGCCTCGAAGACCGAATCACTTTGCTGTTTTGCGATTATCGCGATCTGGAGGGGCAGTATGACAAGCTCGTCTCCATCGAAATGATCGAAGCCGTCGGGCACGAGTACCACGATACCTATTTTAGAAAGTGCTGTGAGCTGTTGAAGCCCGATGGCCAGATGTTGTTGCAGGCCATCACGATCGCCGACCAGCGCTACGACGGTTACAAGCACGATGTCGACTTCATTCGCCGCTACATTTTTCCGGGCGGCTGCCTGACATCAGTCACGGGCATGGCGCGGACGATGACCCGGCATACGGACATGCGCGTCATCCACATCGAGGATATTGGCGTTCATTACGCCTGGACGTTGCGCGAGTGGCGTGACCGCTTCATGGCGCGGCTCGACGAAGTCTTGGAACTCGGCTACCCGGATACGTTTATCCGGATGTGGCGCTTCTACCTGTGCTATTGCGAGGCTGCTTTCCTTGAACGTGCCATCGGCGATGTGCAGATGCTTATCATGCGGCCCGGGGCGCGCGTCGACCGCATTGAATACTGACGAACGCCACGGCCCTGTCCGGCTTCTGCAGAATCAAACGAACAGCGAGATCTTTCGCTAGCATCGGCGGTGTCTGGCCCTGGCGGCCGGCAGCCCCCCCCCTGATGTGACACACTTGGGTCGCAACGACTTAAAAAAGTGGGGTTGGCATGTCGGATCAAACGGAACAGGCAGTCGAATCGGGCGGCGAACTCGGCCCTGTAAGCGGCATGGAGCGCAAGGCTGCGCTCGATACCCTTCGCGGTGTGGCGCTGCTGGGCATACTCCTCATGAATATTACGGCCATGGGTTTGCCGTCAGCCTATTCCGATCCCACGGTCTATGGCGGTCACGAAGGCGCCGATCTCGCCGTGTGGGCCATAAACAGCCTGTTCTTCGAGGGCACGATGCGCGGCCTTTTTTCACTGATGTTCGGCGCAGGCATCATTCTTATGACGAGTCGCGCTGAAGCCCGTGGTGGCGGCATCGAAGTTGCAGACCTTTATTACCGTCGCAATCTTTGGCTGTTCTTGCTCGGCATCATTCATGCCTGGCTGCTGCTCTGGCCCGGAGAGATTCTGTACTTCTACGGCATTTGCGCCCTGTTCCTGTTTGCGTTCCGCAATATGTCGCCGCGCGCACTGATTATTCTCGGCGCTCTGATCCTGGCATTGCTGGCGCCAAAATACATTTATGACTACACGAGCACGTTCGCTGCGTGGGAAGAAGCACAGGCGGCGGAACTCGTGCAGGCGGAGCTCGGCGAGGGAGAGAAACTCGACGAAGAGAGCCAGGCCGCCCTCGATGCGTGGAAGAATATCCAGGAAAACGACAGACCGTCGGCCGAGAAGATCGAAAAGACCATCGAGGGCCGCCGCGGCAACTATTTTGAGATCATCGCTTCGCAGAAGGGCTGGATCATCTGGATGCAGTCGACAGGTCTGTACCGGATGTTCTTCCAGGACGCGATCGGGATGATGCTCATCGGCATGGCGTTTCTGAAACTGGGCATCATTACGGGCGAAAAATCCAATCGCTTCTACCTGGCCATGGCGGTAATCGGCTATGGCATCGGGCTTCCGGTCAACGCCTACGAGACTCATTTACAGATCAGCAATAATTTCGAGTTACTCGCAAGACTCAAGGCCCAGATGACGTACGACCTGGGCCGCATATTCGTCACCATGGGCCACATCGGCTTCTGGATGCTCCTGTTCGATTCCGGCTGGCTGCGTTTCCTGACAGACAGGCTGGCGGCAGTAGGCCGCATGGCGCTGACCAATTACATCATGCACTCGGTGATTGCTGCCTTTGTATTCTTGGGCATCGGTTTCGGCCTGTTCGGCGCCTTGCGGCGCCACGAGCTCTATTACTTGGTTGGAGGCATCTGGCTGTTCCAGCTGATCGTCAGCCCGATCTGGATGAAACATTTCCGCTTCGGCCCACTCGAATGGTTATGGCGCTCGCTCACCTACCAGCAGAAACAAGCGATGCGCCGCTGAACCGGAGTTGTGCATGTGAATACCAGAGTTTTTAGCAGCGTGATTCTTGCCGCCCTGGCCGCCTTAGCGTTCGCGGCTACGCCGGGCAGCGCCGACGCCCAGGCCTTTGAATCGGACCGCGAATTCGAAAGCCGCATAAAGTCGGAGATACGTTCGGTGCGGCGCCGGATCGAGAAATTTCGCGAGGAACTTACAGGGGACAATGCGACAGAACCCGGTCGGCGCGGCACCGGGCTGTACCCCGGCATCGTGGCGCGGTTGCAGGGCCTCGAGAAGCGGTGTGATTTTCAGGAGGAATACGTCGAGCGCATGGCACCATCGAGTATGCGCAGCCCGTACGATGTCCAAAGGGAACGCAATGCCATACGCGATGACATTCGCATGGTGCAGCGAGAACTCGGCCGCATCAAGAATGACATGGAGAAGCTTGACGAGGAATCCGAGAAGGAAGACCGCGAACGAGCGGAACGCGAAGCGCTCGAGAAAGAGATCATGGAAGAAGAGTGGTAGCCGCAGCGCTCACGAACGGCGCACTGCGACTGACTTGATCTGTGCGTAAACCTGCCCTCCCGTTTGAAGACCCAGTTCCCGACATGAGCGGCGGGTAACGCGAGCGATAATTCTGTCTTCTCCCGAAACAATTCGTACGAGGACCGACGGCCCGTCATCTTCGCGTATGTCCTCAATGGCCGCAGGCACAATGTTGAGAATCGTCGTGCCGCTCGGCGGTTCCAGGCACAGACTGACATCGCTGGCGCGAATGCGCAGCCTCACTTCGGCACCAGACGCTGCCACCTGCCCGGGAATCAGCAAGTCGCCGCCAGAGTAGCTGAGGGTGGTCAGGTCGTCGGTGCTGTCGTAATCGCTGACGACACCGGAAATAACGGTTCCGGCCTCGGCGCCGGCGAGAACAGGCACGTCCGTGTCGACGAATACGGACTGCAGGTCGCCCCTGGCAACCACGCGGCCATCGTCCATGACGAGAACGTGATCGCAGAGCCGGCAAATCTCATCGACATTGTGACTCACATAAATGATCGGCACCGCCGCTTCGGCATGCAGGCGGTCGAGGTACGGCAGAATCTCGTTCTTGCGCCGCTGATCCAGGGAGGCAAGCGGCTCGTCCATCAAGACGAAGCGCGGGGAACACAATAGCGCCCGCGCTATTGCGACACGCTGGGCCTCGCCGCCCGAGAGACCGGCCGGACTGCGATCGAGCAGCGGCCCGAGACCGAGCAACTCGATGATGTGATCCTTGTCGACGGCGCCATTGTTACGGCGGCGACTCAGCCCGTATTCGATATTGCCGCGCACATCGAGGTGCGAGAAAAGCGTCGGCGCCTGGAACACGTAACCAAGCTGTCGCTCGTGCACGTCGAGCCGAACTCCCGTTTCGGTGTCTTCCCAGACGTCTCCCGCGACGACGAGCCTGCCTTTGTCCGGTTGTTCGAGGCCCGATATGCAGCGCAAAAGCGATGTCTTACCTGCCCCGGAGATACCGAACAGTCCCGTGATGCCGCGCATCGGAATGTCGACGTCAACATCGAGCACGAATGCTTGCCGCTGCAATTGATAACGCAGACTTATGATGCGACCGGCATTCACTTTTGCCACCTGCGGTTAACGAAAAACATCGCAAGCAGTGCGAGGAACGCCACGATAAGCAACAGCGCAGACAGCTGGTGCGCCTGCGAATAATCCAGTGACTCGACATGATCGTATATCGCTATCGAAACGACGCGGGTCTCACCCGGGATATTTCCGCCGACCATCAGAACGACGCCGAATTCGCCGAGCGTATGCGCAAAACTCAAAATCGCTGCGCCGAAATAACCTCTGATGGACTGCGGTACCGCGATACTGAAGAATGCGTCGCGCCTGGTCGCGCCGAGCGTCCACGCCGCCTCGAGGTTGCGCCTGCCAAGTGACTCGAACGCAGCTACGAGCGGCTGCACCGCAAACGGCAGGCTGTAGATACACGACGCAATAACGAGGCCCGTGAATGAAAATGTCAGCGCATTGCCGGTTATCTCGACCCACCAGCGCCCGATAGCACCTGCCGGCCCCAGCACGATGAGCAGGTAAAAACCCAGCACGGTCGGCGGCAGCACCAGCGGTAACGCCACGACTGTCTGGATCAGGGGCTTCATGCGCGATGACGATTGCGCCAGCCACCAGCTGAGTGGCGTTGCGATGAGCAACAGCAACACCATCGTGGTCGCCGCCAGCTGCAGTGACAGCCAGAGAGGCCCGAGGTTCATTGTGGCACTCCGTAGCCAAAGTCATGCAGGATCGACCGCGCCGTTTCCCTGCGGAGAAATCCTGCAAAAACGGTCGCCGCCTTCTTGTCATTCAATAGCACGAGTTGCTGCTCGATCGGCTCGTGCAACGCGGCCGGTATTTCCCACGCGCACGTCGCTTTCGGCAAATCCGGGTCGCCAACCTGCGACGCGGCGACTATGCCGAGCTGTGCATTGCCGGTAGCGACGAACTGCATCGCCTGCCCGATGTTCTCGCCATAGACGAGCCGGGGTTCGACACGCTCCCAGAGATTGGCTGCAATCAGGAACTCTTTCGCGGCAATGCCATACGGCGCTGTTCTGGGGTTTGCGATCGCGACTCGCAACTTGCCCGGGTCCTCCAGCATCGACCGGCAATCCTTGCCCGTCAGCGCCTCATCCCTCGACCAGAGGACGAGGCCGCCGATCGCGTAGGTTTGCCGTGAGTCAGGCTGTGTGAATCCGGCTTCCTCGAGCAGTCGCGGATGCTTGCTGTCCGCAGCAAGGAAGACGTCGAACGGTGCCCCGTTTCGTATCTGTGCATACAGCTTGCTCGTGGATGCCGAACTGATGCGCACGTGGTGGCCTGTCTGTTCGGTGAATGCCGCAGTCACCTCTTCCGCCGCCGCGCGAAAGTTACTCGCAACGGCCACCGTCACATCGCCGGCGTAAGACGCCGGTGCACATGTGACTAACAGGAACGCAATGCAATACAGGACGCGCATTGCGTCAAGATAGCACCTTCAGCCGCCTCCGGTGAGCGTGCAACAACGGCTCGGTATAGCCGTTGGGCTGTTCGCAGCCCTTGAAGACGAGGTCGCAGGCCGCCTGGAATGCGATGCTGGCATCGAAGTCGGCGCTCATTGGCATGTACAACGGATCGCCCTCGTTTTGCCGGTCAACCACTAACGCCATTCGTTTGAACGTATCCAGGACCTGTTTCTCGGTCGTCACGCCATGCAACAACCAGTTAGCCATGTGCTGGCTCGAGATTCTCAGCGTCGCGCGGTCTTCCATGAGCCCGACATCCGATATATCGGGCACTTTCGAGCAACCGATACCCTGGTCAATCCAGCGCACGACGTAGCCGAGAATGCCCTGCGCATTGTTGTCGAGCTCCGACTGAATTTCTTCGTCTGATAGCGCCGCAGGATCACCGAGTGGCGGTGTCAGTATGTCTTCGAGGCTCGCCAGGCGACGCGACGCGAGTTCTTCCTGTCGCGCATGCACGTCGACGGCATGGTAATGCATCGCATGCAATGTAGCGGCGGTCGGGGACGGTACCCAGGCGCAGTTCGCGCCGGCCTCGGGGTGCGCCTGCTTCGTAGCCATCATCTGCTTCATCTCGTCGGGCTTGGGCCACATCCCCTTGCCGATCTGTGCCCTGCCCGGCAACCCGCAACGAATGCCGACGTCAACGTTCCAGTCCTCATAGGCATTGATCCAGGGTTGTGCCTTGATGGTCTCCTTCGGAAGAACCGGTCCCGCATGCATGCTGGTGTGAATTTCATCGCCGGTGCGATCGAGGAAACCGGTGTTTATGAAAACCAGCCGTTCCCGCACCGCGCGTATGCACTGCTGCAGGTTGACAGTCGTGCGGCGCTCCTCGTCCATGACGCCGACTTTGAGCGTATTCCGCTCGATACCCAGCACATCCTCGACACGAGCGAACAGGTCGTTCGTGAATGCCGCCTCGGCAGGCCCGTGCATTTTCGGCTTGACGATGTACACGCTGTTGCTTCGACTGTTCGGCAGGCGGTCCGACGGCAGTGCATTGGCCATGGCACAGGCCGAGGTTACGAGCGCATCGAGCATGCCCTCGAAGATTTCGTCGCCGCTGGCATCGAGTACCGCATCCGTCGTCATCAGGTGACCGACATTGCGGACGAGCATCAGGCTGCGGCCGGACAACACGAGTGAACTGCCGTCCGCCGCGGTGTAGGTGCGATCAGCGTTGAGGCAGCGAGTCATGACTTTGCCGCCCTTGTCGAATTCGGCCTCCAGCGTGCCGGTCATGAGACCGAGCCAGTTGCGATAGACGCCAACCTTGTCCTCGGCATCGACGGCGGCCACGGAATCCTCGCAATCCTGAATCGTCGTAACGGCCGACTCCAGGATCACATCCGAGACATTTCCCGGCGCGTCCTTGCCAACCGGGTGTTTCGCGTCGGTCTGTATTTCTATGTGCAGACCGTGGTTACGAAAAAGGAAGACGCGTTGACTGCCGTTGATCGCGTCCCCGACGAATTGGGCGGTATCGCGCAGCCCGGTGCTGCGGCCAGCGCCCATCAACGCGACGCAGTGCGAATCCTCGACCGCATAGTCGGTGACATCAGCGTGACTGCCGGTCTCCAGAGGAATCGTCCGATCGAGAAAGTCGATCGCATACCGGATTACTGCCGCACCGCGAGCCGGATTGTAGTTTCCGCCCGCTTCCTGGCCGTCGTCTTCCGGGATGACATCCGTACCGTACAGGGCGTCATACAAACTGCCCCAGCGCGCGTTTGCCGCATTCAGTGCAAATCGTGCATTGCTGACAGGTACCACCAGCTGCGGCCCGGCGATCCGGGCAATCTCCGGATCGACATTCTCTGTCGTGATTTCACAGGGTTCGCCGGGCTCCTCGAGATAACCGATCGACTTCAGGAACTCGACATATTCGTCATGATTCCAGCTGCCACCGGCCCGGGACTTGTGCCAGCCGTCGATTTTCGCCTGCAGTTCGTCACGAAAGTCGAGCAACGCGCGATTGCGGTGCGTGAGTTCGGTGATCAGGGACTCGAGCCCGCCCCAGAATTCATCGGACGAAAGTCCGATGACCGGCAGCAGCTCTTCTTCGATGAACGCGTGAAAAATCGCGTGAATCGAGAGACTGCCGACTTGTCCGTAATCCGTAGACGCCATCGGCAATCTCTCCGGTCAGGTCAGGCGACGAATTGTTCTTCCTCGGTGCTGCCATCCAGGGCGGTCGTGGACGAGAGGCCGTCCATGATCGTGTTCTGAACCGCGTCGAAATAGCCGGCACCCACGAAGGACTGATGCTTCACAGCGCGGAAGCCGTACTGTTCGTCGGCAAATTCCTTTTGCTGCAGCTGTGAGTAAGCATACATGCCGTCCTGTTTATACGCACGAGCCAGGTTGAACATGCTCGAATTCAGCGCATGCCAGCCGGCCAGCGTGATGAACTGGAACTTGTAGCCCATCTTGCCGAGTTCCTCGCGGAAGGTCTTCATCGTCTCGTCGTCGAGATTGGCTTTCCAGTTGAACGACGGCGAACAGTTGTAGGCCAGCAGCTGGTCCGGGTATTCGGCATGGATTGCTTCGGCAAATTTTTGCGCCTGCTGGAGATCCGGCTTCGAGGTTTCGCACCAGATCAAATCGGCATAGGGTGCGTAAGCCAGGCCGCGAGCGATAGCCTGGCCCATTCCTGCCTTCGTACGGTAAAAGCCTTCGGCGGTCCGTTCGCCCGTGATGAACCGATGATCCCGCTCATCCGAGTCCGAGGTGATCAGGTTGGCTGCGTCGGCATCGGTCCGCGCGAGGAGAATGGTCGGCACGCCGCAGACATCGGCCGCCAGCCGCGCCGCCGACAGCTTGGCGACGGCTTCGTGCGTCGGCACGAGGACTTTGCCGCCCATGTGGCCGCACTTCTTGGCCGACGACAGCTGATCCTCGAAATGCACGCCGGCGGCGCCCGCGCGAATCATGGCTTTCATAAGCTCGAAGGCGTTGAGATTGCCGCCAAAGCCGGCTTCGGCATCGGCGATGATCGGCGGGAACCAGTCG
>JABAHS010047370.1_pt1 | contig 18892 bp, 18 predicted proteins | sample 7062111 | NCBI WGS metagenome assembly JABAHS01 (sample SAMN14534600, study PRJNA622989) | marine sediment metagenome | biome: marine biome [ENVO:00000428]; feature: marine pelagic biome [ENVO:01000023]; material: deep marine sediment [ENVO:00002113]; isolation source: pool of 4 deep marine... | reverse complement strand
CACCTCGCGGCACTTGACGAACTCCGTATCAGGAACATGATAGGAGAGGGCGTTGGCGTTCTCATCCGACGCGGCTTCGAAGAGCATGACGTCACGCCTGACCGGCAGAGGCTGGAGCAACTGGTCGCGCGATTCCTGGTCATCTATTCGGAGGTTGCGACAGCCTCGACCCGCCTGTTTCCGGGTGCACGACAAGCCCTGAAATCTCTCAGCGATGCTGGGTTGCGGCAGGCAATATGTACCAACAAGCCCGAGTCGATCACGCGACAGGTCCTCGCGGGACTCGATATCGCCGATTACTTCGACGTTGTCATCGGCGGCGATTCGCTGCCGCGGAACAAGCCGGACCCGCTGCCGCTGCGCACGGCTCTCGAGAAACTGCAAGCTCTGCCGGGGCGGTCGCTGATGGTCGGCGACTCAGTGATCGACGTCCAGACGGCGCATGCGGCTGGTGTCGGCGTCGCTTTCGTGACCTTCGGCTACGGCCCGCCGCCGAGACATCCTCATGAACCCGATTACCTGGTCGATGATCTTGCGGATCTGTCAGCAGTGGTCGCCGAGCATTCAACAGGGCAGGTCATTACCTGAACCACTGCGGCACCCAATCCGTTCAGTACTTGTACGAATTTACAAGTCCGTTCCTCTGTGAAACGGTAGTTCACAGAGGAGACGAGCCATGAAGAACATTTTTGTTATCGGGCTCGATGCGTTCAACCTGGAAGAACTGCAGTCGATCCGCGAAGCGCAGTCCTGTCGTTTTGTTGGTCTTCTCGAGTACGACGAGATCGTCCGCCCGAAAAGTGGCAAGATCGAGTTCGAGTTCCTGAGGTCAAAAGCGGAGAAAGCACTGGCGTCCTTCCCCGGGAGTATCGATGGCATTGTCGCCTTCTGGGACTTTCCATCCAGCGCCATGGCTGGCGTGCTACGGAACGCGCATGGCTTGGTCGGTCCATCAAACGAAGCGATAGCAAAGTGTGAACACAAGTACTGGTCACGGCTCGAGCAACGCGAAGTCGTGCCCGATCTCGTGCCCCGTTTCTGTGCGATCGATCCGTTTGCGGGGGATCCGCTGGAATACGTGGAGATCAGCTATCCCTTCTGGATCAAGCCTGTGAAGGCTCACTCATCGCGGTTGGGCTTCAAGATCCGCACGCCCGACGAACTCCGGGGGCACATTCCCGAGATTCGCGAGAAGATCGGATTCTTCGGCAGGCCCTTCAACGAATACCTGGGACACGTCGGCGTTCCCGAGCAGGTTCGGCCCATCAATGGCTACTGGTGCATCGCCGAAGAGATGATATCGGCCGGGCAACAGTGCACGCTGGAAGGGTACGTGTACAAAGGCGACGTCGAGGTCTACGGCATAGTGGATTCAATTCGTGGCGGCAGGCACCGTTCCTGCCTGGTGCGCTACCAGTATCCGACGTCGCTGCCTGCCAAGGTCCAGTCCAGGATGATCGACGCCACGAGGAAGGTTCTGACTCGATTCGGCTATGACTGCGCTCCGTTCAATATTGAGTACTTCTGGGATCGCCGCAGCGACCAGATCCGATTGCTGGAAGTCAACGCACGGATATCCAAGTCGCACTGTCCGCTGTTCCGCATGGTCGACGGCGCCTCGCACCAGGAAGTCATGGTTGACCTCGCGCTCGGGGAGCGCCCGAGATTCCCGAGCCGAAAAGGCCCGTTCCGTGTCGCCGGCAAGTTCATGCAACGCGTTTTCGATGACGGTATCGTGAGTGGCATGCCGACCAGCAACGAAATCAGTCTGGTACGCAAGGTCTATCCCGAAGCCCGCTTCAGGCTGCTCGCGGAAGTCGGCGAACGGCTGAAGTATTCGCATCACTGCGACAGCTACAGCTACGAGTTGGCAGACATCTTCCTCGGCGCCGAGCACCGGGGCGAATTGCTCAGGAAGTATCAGGACGTGCTCGACAGGGTAACGTTCGACGTGGAGCCGGTTTATCAAGATGCGGCATGAAGATCGTCACGGAGTTTCCGCGCAATGTGCGCGACGTTGACAACGTCTGGATAACCATGCCGGACGGTGCGCGGCTGGCGGCCAGGATGTGGTTGCCGGCCGACGCGGACGTAAATCCAGTTCCCGCCATTCTCGAGTACATCCCCTATCGCAAACGATTCGGCACGGCGGAACGCGACTCGCTCACCCACCGCTACCTTGCGGGGCACGGATATGCCTGCGCGCGCGTCGATATTCGCGGCAGCGGCGAATCGGACGGCGTGCTGGCGGACGAGTACCTGCAGCAGGAACTCGACGACGGCTGCGAGATCATCCGCTGGCTGGCGGCGCAGCCCTGGTGCGACGGCCGCGTCGGCATGATGGGCATCTCCTGGGGTGGTTTCAACGGGCTGCAGATTGCGGCGATGCGTCCGCCATCGCTGAAAGCGGTCGTGACCCTGTCTTCGACGGACGATCGCTATGCCGACGACGTGCACCACATGGGCGGATGCCTGCTCGGCGACAATCTCTCCTGGGCGTCGACCATGTTTGCCTACAATTCGCTGCCGCCGGACCCGGCGCTCGTGGGCGAGCGCTGGCGCGAGATGTGGCACGAGCGGCTGGACGGCAGCGGCCTGTGGCTGGCGAACTGGCTGCGGCACCAGCGGCGCGACGACTACTGGCGGCACGGCTCGGTCTGCGAGGACTACGGCGCGATCAAGTGCCCGGTCTACGCCATCGGCGGCTGGGCCGACGGCTATTCGAATGCCGTGTTTCGCATGCTTGCGAACCTCGAGGTTCCGACAAAAGGCCTGATCGGCCCGTGGAGCCACAGATACCCGCATATCGCCGAGCCCGGACCGGCGATCGATTTCCTGTCGGAGATACTGCGTTGGTGGGATCACTGGTTGAAGGGCCAGGATACAGGGCTCATGGACGAGCCGTCGCTGCGTGTCTGGATGCAAGACAGCGTGCCGCCGACCACGAGTTACATCGAACGGCCGGGCCGCTGGGTCGCAGAACGCAGCTGGCCCTCACCGCAGATCATCTACCGCCGGTTTTTCCTGACGCGGCATCGCCTCGTAGCGGACCGCGTGGACGCGGAGCCCCGTGCCATTCCTTTGCAGTCGCCGATGACGACCGGCCTGTTCGCCGGCAAATGGTGCTCATATGCATCGGGCCCCGATCTCGCGCACGACCAGCGACGCGAAGATGGCGGCGCGCTGGTCTTCGAGACCGATCCGCTGGAAGAGGATCTCGAAACGCTCGGTGCGACGGTGGCGCAACTCGAAGTTAGCGCGGACAAACCGGTGGCGATGCTGGCGGTGCGGCTATCCGACGTGCAGCCGGATGACAAGGTGACGCGGGTCAGTTACGGACTCCTGAATCTCACGCATCGAGCGGGAAGCGAGGCGCCGGAACCGCTTGAACCGGGCCGGCGCTATCGCGTAGCCGTGTATCTCAATGAAGTCGCGCAGCGCTTCCCCGCGGGCCACCGACTGAGGATCTCGCTGTCGACGTCTTACTGGCCGCTGGCGTGGCCGTCGCCAGAGTCCGCGCGCATCACCCTCTATACGGAGAATTCCCGTATCACGGTTCCCGTCAGGGAGCCACGGGCCGAGGACGACGCGTTGCGGCCGTTTGGTGAACCGTGTGGGGCGCCGCCGATACGCAAGCGCGTGCTCCAGGCGCCGCACCGGAACTGGCTGGTCCACCACGATCTCGCGAAGGACGAGGCAACGCTCGAGGTCATCAACGATGCCGGCGCGTTCGTCATCGAAGACATCGATCTCGAAACCAGTACCAGGGCGCAGGAGTGGTACTGGTCGATCGCTGATGACGTGGACACTGTGCGCGCCGAAACGCGGTGGGAACGTACGATGTCCCGAGGGGACTGGCGCATTCGCACTGTCACCCGGACCGTGATGTCGTCCAACCGGGACCAGTTCAACGTCGCAGCGTCGCTCGATGCCTACGAAGGCGACAAGCGCGTGTGCAGCCGGAACTGGGACGAGCACATCGACAGGGACCTCGTTTGAGGGAAACACTGTTACCTGCGATCCTCAGCACGTGATCTCCTGCTTATCAGGCGCCGGGCCAGTCGTGTCCGACTTCGAGGCACTCCTCGACGAGCCACTTGAACTCCGTGAAATCGTCGACGATCGCGTCGGGCTGGTGAGGATGCGCGACCGTTCCGGGAAATATCTTGTTGATCCAGGCGTGGTCCCAGCCGGAGGCATTGAAGAACACCGACGTGACCCCGGCACGCTTTGCAGCAATCACGTCGGTAGTACTGTCGCCGACGTACCAGCAATTCGGTGCGGGCTTTTCGCCGAGATTCTCGAGCGCCTTGAGGATCGGGTCCGGGTTGGGTTTGCGCCGGCCGCTGTCGTCACCGCAAACGGTTGTTTCGAACAGGTCCACCCATGCGCCGCCGTCGACGATCTCGAGTTCGCGCTCGAAGAACTCGCGGTTGCGGTTGGTGAGAATTCCGAGCCTGACATCGAATGCATTCATCTCGATCAGCAGGTCGAGTTCGCCGCCTTCCAGCGGCAGTACTTCGCCGTAATGATCGCGGTAGGCGTTATTGAACGCCTCGTGCGCCATGTGTTTGGCATCGTCGTCGTCACCGAAAAGCACTTCGAATATGTCGGTTCGGGAAATTCTCCGCTCCGCCTTGATTCTGGGATGCAGTTGGAGGTGGGTGCGCACGTAATCGACCAGGCGCGCATCTTCTCGCGTCTTTGCCTGGTCGTGGGAAATCAGTGCGTCCATGAGGCCGAGTTCGGGCAGCTGCGGCAGTACGTCGTCGACCGCGTGGTACATCGCATCGAGCGTATCGACCAGCGTCGCGTGCCAGTCGAACAGCACGACGCGCGGCGCCACCAGCGCTCTCGCTGCTTCATCCAGTTCGCGTAACATTGCGGCTCGGTTCCTGCTCCCAGTGGAGACTGTCCGAAGTCTATTCTGCCTCAGGCGGAGTTGCGGTCCAGCAGTGTGTCCACGAAGCGCGTTCGCCAGGCGGTGATATCGTTCTTCTTCAGTACCTTCATCATGGCCGCATGACGCTCGCGCCGCTCCTCGAGCGACATCGTAATCGCCGTCGCGATGCCGTCGGCTACGCTATCGCGGTCGTACGGATTGACGATGACCGCATCCGTCAGTTCGCAGGCCGCGCCGGCGAGACTGGATAGCACCAGCATGCCAGGATCGTCGGGATCCTGCGCCACCACGAACTCTTTCGCCACCAGGTTCATACCGTCCCTGACGGGCGTGACCAGGCCTACGTCTGCGTTGCGAAAGAATCCCATGAGCGGCTTGCGCGCAATACCCTTGTTGAGATACCGAATTGGTACCCAGTCCGACGACGCGAAGCGGCCGTTGATGCGCCCCGAATCCTGTTCGAGCTGTGAACGAATCTCGTCGTAGGCCCGAACGCCCACACGGGTCGGCGGTGCGATTTGCATCAGCGTCACGTTGTTCTGCGCGTTGGGGTATTTCTCGAGCAGCCGCTCGTAGGAGCGGAACCGCTGATGCAGGCCCTTGCTGTAGTCGAGCCGGTCGACGCCGATGATGAGCTGCCGCTCATCGAGGCTCTTGACCATTTTTCGCACCGCTTTGGTCTTGTTCGCTTCGGCAGACAATGCCTGGATTTCCGCAACGTCCACGCCGATGGGGAACACGTCTGCGATCAATTCGCCGCCGTGCAGCTTCATCCTGTTCCTGTCGATGAATTTCGCGTCGACGATGGGTTCCTGCAGGCAGGTCTTGAACGCCGCGAGGTCCCGCTCGGTATGAAAACCCAGCAAGTCGTAGGCGCAGAGTGATCGCAGCAGATACTCGTGTCCGGGCACCGCCCGCAATGCCTCGAAGGTCGGGAACGGTACGTGCAGGAAGAACCCGATCGGGTTATCGAACCCGGCACTGCGCAACTCGGCCGCCAGCGGTATCAGGTGATAATCGTGTACCCAGATAATGTCATCGGGCCGCAGCTGTGATGCGAGTTTGCGCGCGAACAGGGCGTTTACACGCCGATACGCGTCGAAGTCTTCGGTGTCGTACTGCAGGAAGTCGAGCAGGTAATGGCAAACCGGCCAGAGAACCCGGTTGCTGTAGCCGTTATAGTAGTGCTCGAAGTCGGACTCGTTCAGCGAAATCGTTGCGAAATCGATGTTGTCCTTGCGAACGACATGCACATCGGAGTCCGATTTCTCCGTCAGCTTGCCGCTCCAGCCGAACCACATGCCGCCCTGGTCTCTCAATGCAGCGAGAATGCCGACTGCAAGGCCGCCCGCAGCTGCGCCGCGCTTCTTCGGCATTGCCACGCGGTTTGAAACGATAATCAGTCGTCTGTCTGCTTGCTCCGTCATGACTGCTATTCCAGTTTACAGTGATTCCTCCCAGGAGCGGCTCAGCCTGACCGCTGCATTGATGATGCCGGCCATGCTGTAGGTCTGGGGGAAGTTGCCCCACAGCGCGCCGGTGTCCGGATCGATATCCTCGGACAGGAGCCCGAGCGGGTTGCGCAGCGCCAGCATGTTCTCGAACAGCTCCCGGGCCTCGTCCTTGCGGCCGATGCTGGCCAGGGCGTCGATGTACCAGAACGTGCAGATGTTGAACGCGTTTTCCGGTTCGCCGAAGTCGTCGGCCGCGATGTACCGGAACATGTGATTGCCCCGCAGCAGGTGCCGGCCGATGCATTCGACGGTGGACACGAAGCGCGGGTCGTCGACGTCGATGAAACCGAGATCGTGCATCGTCAATAGGCTGGCATCCATCTCGGGCCGGCCGAAGCTTTCGGTGAACGACTTCTGCTCCGGATCCCAGGCTCTATCAAGAATATCGGCGCGGATCTCATCGGCCGTCTTGCGCCAGTAGTCCGCGCGGTTGTCTTCGCCGAGCTTGAGCGCAATCTTGGCCAGGCGATCGCAGGCAGCCCAGCACATGATGCTGGAGAAGGTGTGTATTCGCTGTCGGCCCCGATATTCCCATAGTCCGGCGTCCGGCTTGTCGTATTTGTCGCGCGCCCAATTGCCGAGCGCTTCGAGGCGCTTGAACTCCGCGAGCGTGCCGGACTTGATCAGGCGGCTGTCGAAGAAGAACTGCGTAACCGCCAGCACCACGGCGCCGTAGACGTCGTGCTGCACCTGCTCGTAGGCCTGGTTGCCGCGGCGCACCGGCGGCATGCCCTGGTAGCCGGACAGCGACTCGACGATCTGTTCGTCCGTCAGCGACCGGCCGCTGATGCCATACAGCGGTTTGAGTTCCTCGTCGCCCGCTTCGGCGGCGATATTCATGATGTAAGCGAGGTATCGCTCCATCGTGACCGTGGTGCCGAGGCGGTTCAGCGCCTGCACGACGAAATAGCTGTCCCGCAGCCAGCAGAAACGGTAGTCCCAGTTGCGCCCGCTGTTCGCCGCCTCCGGAATCGAGGTCGTCAGCGCGGCTACCACGGCGCCCGTATCCTCGAAGGTGCAGAGCTTGAGCGTGATCGCCGCGCGAATGACGGCTTCCTGCCATTCGAACGGGATCGACAGGCCGCGCGACCACGACTGCCAGTAGTCGCGCGTCGCGCGAAAATGGGTGTGGAAGGCATCGGCGCACGACTCCGGGATAGTCTCGTTAGGGCCCAGAATCAGATGCAGCGGCCGATCGAGGACGAAAGCGCTCTCCTCGATCACATGCGTCAGCGCGGCGTCGGTCGTGAGCCGCAGCGTCGTGTCGGAGCACAGGTAGCTGATGTGGTTACTGCCGTGGGTCGATTCGCAGGGTTTCGCGCCGTAGTCGTGAGCTGGCCGCAGCCGGATCCTTATGCGCGGTGCACCGGATTCCGGCAGGATACGCCGCAGCAGCATCATGGGCGTGAACATGCGCCCGACGTACTCATACCGGGGCGCGCAATCCGTGATGCGAACCGCGCCGCCGTTCTTGTCATACAGGGTCGTGTCGAGGATCGCGGTATTCGTCTGGTAGGCTTGCTCGCTGTGCGAAAAGTTGACCAGCTCGACCTCGAAAAAGCCGGGCAGGTCGGTTTCGCTGCCATCGCGCAGGAGACGGCAGAACACCGGGTCCGAATCGAATTGCGGCAGGCAAGCCCATACCATCGTGGCTCGTTCGTCGATGAGCGATGCCACCTGGCAGTTGCCGATCAAACCGATATTGAGACTGGACAAGAACGCTCTCCCTGTTGTTCGTTAGCTTGATACGCGCCGTGCAATCGACTCGAGCCAACACCGCACCGCAGCGACGTCCGTCAGCGAATACGCAGCCTCACTGTCGCGACTGCCACCGACTCGAATCGTGATGCCGTCCAGCGCATTGACGACACGAAAGCCGTCTTCGTCCGTCACGTCGTCGCCGACGAATACCGCCCGGCGGCCCGCGAAAGGGTCTTGCTGCATCATCTCTGTGATTGCAGCGCCCTTGTGATGTTCCTTCGGTGCGAACTCGAACACCATTTTACCGGCAATCAGACGAAAGTCCTGCCGAAGCTCCGGCAACAGTCCGTGCACAAATCTTGTGCATTGCTCCTCGAGCTGCGGTGCCCGCCGGTAGTGCAACGATACGCCGCCGCGTTTCTCTTCGAGCAACAAACCGGGATCGGTGCCTGCAAACGCGCGTAGTTGTTCGAGTATCGACGCTGGAAGCGGCCAGTTCGTGCTCGTGACAGTGCCATTGGGGTGCGGCCGCAGTTCGGCACCATGGCCCCCTGCGGCGGCAAACCTGGCACCCCCGAATATACGATCGAGATCGGCGACGGGGCGACCACTGATCAGCGACAGTGCGCCGCCGAGGCCTTCGGCAACGCGCTTCAGCAGGGCGACGAGCGAAGGATCCGCCCTTACGCCCGCTGGATGGTCCTCTATCTCGAGGAGGGTTCCGTCGACATCCAGGAACAAGGCGAGCCTGGAAGGCTCCAGGTTGTCGGGCGGCGCCGGCATCGCGTTACTGTACCGTGCGGGCCACCACTTGTCGCATCGAAGCGCCGGCGGCCAGACTCCCGTCGCGCGAACCGAAATGATTCCTTCCATTCGTATGCCAGTCTGCTATAGTCCGCCCCGTCCTGGCGCACATCGGTCTGCGCCATTGCCTCCGCGCCGCACTCCTGCGGTCTCCGGAGCTAACCCGGAATCCTGGCCTGGATCGAAACTCTTGCGGCACCGAGCCGTGATTGCGTCAGGCGGATTCGGAGCATTTATCCAGTGTTTTTCAATGAACTTGGCCTCACGGCCGAACTGCTTCGTGCGGTCGAACAGCAGGGCTACACGCGTGCAACGCCGATTCAGCAGCAGGCAATACCCCATATTCTCGCCGGCAATGACGTGCTCGCGGGTGCCCAGACGGGCACCGGCAAGACGGCCGGTTTCACCTTGCCGTTGCTGCAACGGCTACAGCAGGGAAGCGCTAACCGCCGGCGGATTCGCGCCCTCGTACTGACGCCCACGCGAGAACTGGCCGCACAGGTTGCGGACAGCGTTCGCGCCTATGGGCGGCATCTGCCGTTTCGCACTGCCGTCATCTACGGCGGGGTGAGCATCAATACGCAGATAGCTAACCTGCGCAAGGGCGCGGACGTTGTCGTGGCGACACCCGGCAGGCTGCTCGATCATCTGCGGCAGAGAACCATCAATCTCGACGCGATCGAGCTTCTGGTGCTCGACGAGGCGGACCGCATGCTCGATATGGGCTTTATTCGGGACATCCGCAAGATATTGAGAGTGCTTCCCGAGGATCGACAAAACCTGTTGTTCTCTGCAACGTTCTCTGCGGACATCAGGCGCCTGGCAACCGACCTGCTGAATGCGCCGGTCGAGATACAGGTTGCCGTAAACGGACGGCCTGCAGAGGGCATCAGGCAGATCGTTCACCCGGTTGACCGCAGCCGCAAGCGGGAGCTCCTGTCACACAAGATCGGCACGGAGAACTGGCAACAAGTGCTGGTCTTCACGCGCACCAAGCACGGTGCGAACCGGCTGGCCGCGCAGCTCGAGGCCGATGGCCTGAAATCGGCAGCCATACACGGCAATAAATCGCAGGCAGCGCGCGTTCGGGCCCTGAGCGACTTCAAGACCGGGAAGGTACGTGTTCTGGTAGCGACGGATGTGGCGGCGCGTGGGCTCGACATCGCGNNACATCGCGCGCCTGCCGCATGTCGTCAATTTCGAGCTGCCGCATGTGCCGGAAGACTACGTCCACCGCATCGGGCGGACGGCCCGTGCCGGTCACGAAGGTCACGCGGTATCGCTTGTTTGCGTCGACGAGCACAAATTACTCGCGAATATCGAGAAACTGCTGCGGAAGAAAATCAGCCGGGAGACCGTCCCGGGATACCTGCCGGATGCGCGGATCAAGGCGGAGCCGATCTCGAAAGGTTGTGCACAACGCCCGGCGGGCAAAAGGAACAGCGGCCGCAAGCGGCCACCGCGGGCAAACGGCCGAAAACGTCTTACCGGCGGGGGGCATGTCGCCGCGCACTAAATAATGAGAGTATTGGCGCCGAACCAAAATCGGGGCCCGATACTCGAAACATTCATGTCGCTTGGTTGGAAGTTGATCGCATCGTGCATGCTGTTGGCGGCATGCACGACCTCAGAGCCCGTCATCGACGCGCAGATGATGCGTGTCGACGGCGAAATGCCCGCCGATTTCAGTGGCTCGTGGGAGCGGGACTACTCGCGAGGCGACGACGTCAACCAGGTATTGCGCGATATCTATTACTACCTTAGCCGCACCTCCGCGGACCGGGCCTATACGACGCGCCCCGGGCCGGTGCAGCCCTCGTCGAGGGACATGGCATCGATTCGTGCGCTTGCTCGTCTCGCCGAACTCATTACCCGGCCGCAGGTGCTGACGATCTCCCAGAACGAGCAGGAGATCACGATCGAGCGAAAGGATGACTTTTCGCTCCTGTGCGCATTTTATGACGGCGTGGCTAAAGGCACGGAGAGCGACTACGGCACCGAGATCTGTGGCTGGGACGGTGACCAACTGGTGTCCCACCTTGTATTGCCGGATGGTCTCCAGGTAACCCACCGGTTCACCGTTTCGAAAGACCGCGAGCAGCTGCGCGTGGTCACCACCGTTTCCTCCACCGCAGCCCGTGTTCCATTCACGCTGAGCCGCATCTACCGGAAATTCGAGCGCTTGCCACCCGACTTCAACTGCATCGAGACCTTGAGCATGAAACGGGTCTGCAGCACCGGCGAGATCGAGCTGTGAGCAGCGGTGTACGGTACGCGTGGCCGCTATTGCTCGGCTTGCTGTTGCAGTGGCCGGTGGCTGCATGGTCGGGCAGCGTGCAGCCGCTCAACGTCTCGATTTCCGTGTTCGATCCGGGAGTGCCGGCCGACAGGTCGTTGCATCGCAACCTGAAGGTTTTTCCGCGAATTCGGGCCATCGAGGCCAGGTTCCTGCCGTTTATGCTGCGCGAGACTCTCGTTGGCAGTGGAGGGTGGGGTGCCGTGAGGGTCGTGAGCGAGCCGGACACAGCTGCCGAAGTCGCGATCAACGGTACCATCATCCAATCGGACGGAGAGCGCCTCGAACTGCGCGTGCGGGCAGTGGACGCCACCGGGCGCCTGTGGTTCGAACGCAGTTTCGCCGACAGCTTGACCGAGGAGGCTACCCGTCCGGGCGCACCCGCTGCGTCACCGTTCCAGGGTCTCTATGATGAGATCTCGCGGGCCCTGCAGGAGGCCCGTCAACTGCTCGACGACCGCGAGCTGGTGCGCATTACCGAAACCTCGTTGCTGCGCTACGCGGCGGACCTCGCGCCGTCTGCGTTCGGGCGATACCTGGAAACAGACGAGCAGGAGATGTATGTGCTGCGGCGCCTGCCGGCGCGAGACGATCCGATGCTCGACAGGATAGAGCGGATACGCCTGACGGAGTACGTGATCACCGATACCGTCGACGCGAAGTTCCGCGAGCTGCACGAGGAGATCGGATCGACCTNNCGGCGCAAATCCGTGGAGTACGAGCAGCAGAATGCACGACGAGCGCAGAAAACCGAGGCCGATGCGCCACGCGGCAGCTACCAGGCGATCAAGGCACTGTATGACAATTACAAGTGGGACCGGGTGACCGCGCAGGAGCAGGATCGGCTGGCGATCGCGTTCAACAATGAAGTCGGGCCGGTCGTCGATGCGATGGAGAAACGCATCGATGAACTCGAGAGCTGGGTCGACGAAAAGTATGCCGAATGGCACAGACTCCTCGAAGAGCTCTTCGAAGTTGAGGCCGAGCTGAACCGGCCGCCCTCATAGGAGCGCGACGGGCTAGCGGTTCGAGAACCGCTCCTACGGTAGCAGGAACCTTCTGTAGGAGCGCGCCTCGGCGCGCGACCGCTGCTATTTGATGTCGACGAGTTCGATGTCGAAGCTGAGTGCCTGGCCTGCGAGCGGGTGATTGGCATCGACCGTAATGGTCTCGTCCGTCACCGCCGTCACCATGAACTGCGTGACCTGGCCGTCGGGGCTGCTGCTCTGCAGAGCCATTCCTGTCTTCGGATCCAGGTCGTCCGGCAATACGCTGCGATCGACCTCCTGGACCAGTTGTTCGTGCCGCTGCCCGTAGGCTTCGTCGGGCTCGATTTTGACGCTCTTGCTGTCGCCGACAGCCATTCCCTCGACGGCCTTGTCGAAGCCGGGGATGACCTGGCCGCTGCCGACTTCGAATTCGAGCGGTTCCCGGCCCTGTGACGAGTCGAACTGGGTGCCGTCTTCGAGGGTGCCGGTGTAGTGAATTTGTACGGTGTCTCCGGATTTTGCGTGGCTCATGTAAACGCTCCAAGTGCTGGGGTTCGTGGTGTTGCCGTCAGATGCACTGGCCTGTGGCACCAATGGAAAGGGCCCCATCGGGGCCCTTTCTGTTTCATGCGGAGATCTGGATCACAGGGCGACGATGTTAGCTGCCTGAGGTCCTTTCTGTCCCTGGGTAATCTCGAACTGGACCTTCTGGCCTTCGACAAGAGTCTTGAAGCCTTCGCCCTGAATCGCGCTGAAGTGCGCGAACACGTCGGGGCCATTCTCCTGCGCAATGAAGCCGAAACCTTTGGCCTCGTTGAACCATTTCACGGTACCTGTTGTGGTAGACATAGTTTTTTCCTGATTAAACATTGGTAACAGCCCTCTTCAGAGGGCCGGTCTGGCCAGAAGTGTTGCTTGTACGTATGAAAGACCGGACGAGGTACTACGGGAGAAACTTCTCAAGGAACTTCGAAAGGGTGTGCATAGTGAAAAGCGCACTTACAGGCATAGTTAAGTATATGAGCTCCGAGCCACGAGTCAAGCAACCCACGCCCGAAACCGGGAACCCGGCCGAGATGGCATAGCCTCTATTTTCGGGCTCCGAGCGGGGTTACGGCCCCCAGTCGAGCTCGTCTTCCTCGACTTCGAGGCGTACCCGGCTCCAGTCCATGCGGATGTCGTCGGGCTCGCCTTTCACGTTCAGTTTGAAATTGCCGAGGTTGAGTTCACTCGCCGGCTGCATCAGCAGCTGCGCCATGCTCTGCGCCGCTTCATGCGTTTCCAGCATGCGGGACTGCCAGCGGCCGAATACTTTCGGATTGTCCGCGTAGGCCTCCGTCAGGCCGGTCCGGATGAACGGGAATATGATGCAGCAGGAGCTAACCATGTCCGACGCGCTGCCGAGATTGACGCGCAGGACTTCGGGCAGCCTTAGTACGGCCCAGTTCGCGACCACGTACCCGGGTACGGCGATGCCGGGCTCGATGGCCTGCATAGACGATACGTAAACGAGTTGCAGGGGTTTCTTGTGGTATACGGCCTCGCCGGCCCAGAGATGCGTCCACGAGACGAACCCGTAGATCTTGGTATCCATGACGAGACGCGATTCCCGCAGGTTGTCCATGAACGACTGGCGCACCCGCACACGGCGTTCCGCGCGGCTCTCGCCCTCTTTTTCCGGCAAAGCGCGGCCGAACCGATAGCCCCCCTCCGAGAGCCCGGAGTTGCAGACGATGATGTCGGGGCTCTTGCCGCCCATGTGCTCGATGATATAGCTGCGCGAGGCCCACAGGTCGGAGAGGCTGGTCACGTCGGCCTGCAGGGCAAAAGCGTCCACGCCCTGTTGGCGGATGGCGTCGACGAGGTCGAACCCGTCCCGGTAGCTGCTGTGGAAGTGAACGCCGACACACTCCGCACCGTTGGCGGCGGCAGCCAATGCCAAAGCTTGCCCGATGCCGCCGTCTTTCCCTGAGCCCGTTATGAGGACCCGCTTGCCGGCAAAGGCGGATCGGTACTCTTCGCCAAATTCGAATTTGCTAATGTCCGCCGTGAACGCCATTGTATTCCCCTCCAGTATCGTTATTTTCTTCCGCCGGCAAGGGTACCTCAGAATCCTGGCTGCTTGGGAAGGTCTTAGCCGATAGTCTAACGTGAGGGACGAGGCGCCTCGTTGCGGCTCACGCGAGTACCGAAAGGTCGGCGAACACGATGTAGATCGCCAGCACGACCAGCGCCAGGATCAGCCCCAGTCTGCGCGCATGTGCCCAGGGTGTCATGTCGACCGCTTTCACGTCGATCTGCTGCCACTCCTCATCCAGTGGCGAGAGTTCACCGATTACCAGCATCAGCAGCACGAGGTAGGCGAACACGAGGCCCAGGAAATGGAACTCGTGCAGGGAATCGACGATCAGCGCCAGTGGCGGCACGAAGTAACCGGCGGCGATCACAGCGAAGCCCGAAACGAGTGCGATCTTGGCCGCCGACGGTGGTACGCGCCGCGTCAGCATGCCTACCAGGACGACCGAGAAGATCGGTATGAAGTAGATGCCGTTCATCTTCTGCAGGTACGAGAAGATGCTGTCCTGGCCGGCCAGCAGCGGCGCCAGCGACATCGAGAAGATTGCGATGGACCAGCCGAAGACCTTGCCCGAGCGAACCACCTGTTCGTTGGTCGCATTCCTGTTGATGACGTTGCGGTACAGCCCGAGGCTGAACAGCGTGCAGGTACTGTTCAGCGCCGAATTGAAGCTGGACAGGATCGCGCCCATCATCACCGCCGCGAAGAACCCGGCGTAGGCCGTCGGCAGCACCGTGTTGACCAGCATGCCGTAGGAGTGGTCGGCCCGCACGTCCTGGCCGGCGAACATCGCGAACGCGATCATCCCCGGGATCACGAGGTACATCGGGCCGAAGAGCTTGAGGAACCCGGTGGCCAGCACGCCTTTCTGGCCCTCGGCGAGCGAGCTGGCGCCGAAGGTGCGCTGGATGATCTGCTGGTTCGTGGTCCAGTAAAACAGGTTCAGCAGCAGGACGCCGCTGAACACGGTGCCGATGGGCACCGAGCTGTCCTTGCCGCCGATGGAGTTGAAGCGGTCCTCGTTGCCGCGTGCAAGCGCGGCGAGTCCCTCGGTGAGGCTGCCGTCTCCGAGTGCCTTGAGACCGAACCAGGTGATCATCAGCCCGCCGGCGAGCAGACCGATGCCATTCAACAGATCCGAGACGGCAACCGTCCTCAGGCCGCCGAAAAGGGCGTAGAGCGAGCCGATGATCCCGACGAGCCAGACGATGACCCACAGTGTCTGCTGGTGCGATTGCAGCCCCAGCATGCTCTGCACGTCGAGGATGCCGATCAGGCCTGTCGCACCCGTATACAGGATTATCGGCAGCAGGATCACAGCGTATGCGACGAGAAAGATCAGGTCAGTGATCATCCGGGTCTGGTGGTCGAACCGAATCTCGAGGTATTCCGGGACCGTGGATACGCCGCTCTTCAGGAACCTCGGCAGGAAGAACAGCGCCATGCAGACCAGTGCGAGGACGGCGACGACTTCCCAGACCATGACCGAGAAGCCGTATGTGAAGGCGGCACCGTTCAGGCCGACCATCTGCTCGGTGGACAGGTTGGTAAGCAGCAGCGATCCTGCGATAAGCGGCCATGTCAGGCTTCTTCCCGCCAGAAAGTAACCTTCGCTGGTTTCGTGGTCGTCCTTGCGCGTCAGCCACCAGGTGATTGCCGCGACGAGGCCGGTGAAGAACAGGAAAGAGACGAGGATCATGGTGCGTAGTTCTCACAACGACAGCGTCCGGATTATGCATTAGCATTGGCATGCAGGCGAATTGCCGAGGCCATGCGATGAACATTGCAAGCTGGTCGTTGCCATTGCTTTCCTGCGCAATCCTGCTTTGTGCCGGGACGATAGCGGTTTTCGGCGTCAGGATGACCCGCGCGGCACGCGACCTGGCACATCGTACCGGACTGGGTGAGGTACTGATCGGTGCGGTCCTCGTGGGCGCGGCGACATCACTCTCCGGTATCACCACATCCGTGACCGCTGCTTGGTCGGGCCACGCCGGCCTTGCGGTGAGCAACGCTTTGGGCGGTATCGCTGCACAGACAGCGTTTCTTGCCATCGCAGATATCGTCTACCGGCGTGCCAACCTTGAACATGCTGCCGCATCCGTCGAAAACCTCGTTATGTGCGCTTTTCTTTTGTGTCTGCTTGGTATCCATGTCGCGGGAGCGGCAACCCGGTCGCTTTCGTTCTTTGGAATCCACCCTGCGACAGCGCTTCTCGTGATCGGCTATCTATTCGGGCTATACGTCCTGTTGAAGACGCATCGTGCGCCCATGTGGATCCCCAGGCACACGGTTGACACGCGCCCGGAGCAGTCCGGTTATCGGAACTGGCCGCGGGGCACCATGACGGAGCTCTGGCTCACTTTCGCCGCAAGTACGGTTGCTGTCACCGCATCAGGCTGGTTGCTGGCACAAGTTGCGGTACCTTTCGCTGTGAGAACGGGTCTCTCCGAGAGCTTCATCGGCGGTACGCTCACCGCCATTGCGACGTCTCTGCCCGAACTCATCATTGCCGTGACGGCCGTTCGGATGGGCGCCCTGAACCTGGCGGTCGGCGATATCGTGGGTGGCAATGCATTCGACACCCTGTTTATCGCGGTCTCGGACATGGCCTACCGGGCGGGACCGATCTACGGCTCGATCTCCAGCGCCGAACTACTGTGGCTGGCGATCAGTATCCTGATGACAGCCGTGTTGCTCATGGGTCTGCTATACAGGGAGCGGCATGGCATAGGGAACATAGGCGTCGAAAGCTTACTCCTGGCCATTATCTACCTGGGGGGGGCGAGCCTGGTGTTCTGGTTGGCGTGACGGCCCACTGGGGGCTGAAACCGTTCTGAAAAATTCATCGTTGTCACTCGAGGAAACCGACGATGTTCGGACAGAGATTTCACAAGTTCATCAAAGACATTATTGATCGAACATTATTCCTGCAGATGGTTAGCGCCCTCGGTGTACTGTGGTTGGCCTTCTCCGCGGCCATGTACTTCGTGGAGCGCGATTCCGCGGGCAGTTCGATCCAGTCGCTCGGCGACGCCCTTTACTGGGGCATCGCCGCGCTGTCCACGGCCGGCATCGCGGATACGCCGGTTTCAGGGGTGTCGAAGCTGATTGGCGGGGTCTGGATAATCATCGGCTCCGTGCTGTTCTTCGGCATTATCGTGAGCACGGTTACTGCTTACTTCATGCGGCCGCTGCAGCGGCCGCCGGATCAGATCATCGAGTCCATCGAGTACAGCCTCGAGGAACTCGACCAGCTCTCGGTCGAGGAACTCGATCTTCTNNGCGCCGGCGGCCGCCGTTTCAGTTCGTTTCGGCTACGGTCACGACGCCGGCTACGTCGAGTTCCCTCTCGAGCCGGTCGGTCTCGGCGCTGCGGCCTTTCGAGAGTTGTGCAAAGCAGTACGCGATTCTACGTAGCGCGACACCGGCGCCCAGATGTCATCATGATCCCCAGGCCTGTTCCTTTGGAGGAGGGACCCCATGAGCGATACCGCCGGGGCTGACAATGGCCTCGACCTCTATGTCATTGCGCAGCAGCAATTCGACCGGGCCCTATCCTGGATAGAGGACCTGAAATCAGGACTCATCGACTACCTGGTTACGCCCAAACGTACGGTGCATGTACGTTTCCCCATCCACATGGACGACGATTCGGTGCGGACCTTCCACGGCTTCCGCGTACTGCACAATACCGCGCGGGGCCCCGGCAAGGGCGGCATACGCTACCACCCGGACGTAACCGAGCACGAAGTAGCCGCGCTTGCGGCTCTCATGACGTGGAAGACCACGCTGGTAGACCTTCCCTTTGGCGGCGCCAAGGGTGGCGTGGTCTGTAATCCCAAGGAACTCAGCCGTGCGGAGCTGCGCCGTATCACGCGCCGCTTCGTCATCGAGCTCGGCGATGCGATAGGGCCGTACACGGATATCCCCGCGCCCGATGTTTATACCAATGAACAGACCATGGCCTGGGTGTACGATACTTTCGACGTATTCCACCGGGGCCAGAACAACCGGGCCGTGGTAACAGGCAAGCCGCTGCGGCTGGGCGGTTCACTCGGGCGTGACAGCGCCACCGGGCGCGGCTGCCTGAACGCAACAGAACGTTTTCTCGAGCACGGGCTCGTCGATGGCCTGGAGAGCCTCGCCGGGGCCAGCGTCGCGATCCAGGGACTCGGTAACGTGGGTGCACACAGCATGCGGCTGTTTCACGCGGCGGGCGCGCGCATCGTGTGCGTATCCGACTCGCAGGGTGGCGTCGCGGACGATGCTGGCCTCGATCCCGAGGCGGTACTGGCGCACAAGGCGGAACACGGCAGCGTCGTCGGTCTGCCGGAGACCAAGACGATTACCAACGAAGACCTGCTCGCTTGTGATTGCGACATACTGATCCCGGCCGCGCTGGAGAGCCAGGTGCGCATAGACAATGCGCCGCAGGTCCGCGCGAGGCTCATCGTCGAGGCGGCCAACGCGCCCGTGACACCGGAGGCTGACGAGATTCTGCAGCGGAGGGGCGTCGTCGTACTGCCAGACATCGTCGCCAATGGCGGCGGCGTCGTGGTCAGCTATTTCGAGTGGGTGCAGAATCTCGAAAACCAGCAGTGGCCG
>JABAHS010067831.1_pt1 | contig 18898 bp, 40 predicted proteins | sample 7062111 | NCBI WGS metagenome assembly JABAHS01 (sample SAMN14534600, study PRJNA622989) | marine sediment metagenome | biome: marine biome [ENVO:00000428]; feature: marine pelagic biome [ENVO:01000023]; material: deep marine sediment [ENVO:00002113]; isolation source: pool of 4 deep marine... | reverse complement strand
TCGGTTCGGTCTAAGGTTTTTCGGCCAAGTCCAGCTTTTTAATGATCGGGTATTCCAGAACTCAACCGGATCGGCATCGCGCGAGCTCGAGTACCTTCGAAAGCGGATACTCTGCTTCGGACCATTTAAAGATCAGTGTTCCCGTCGAACGCAAAACGCGAAAGCACTCGGTAAAACCACGGTGTATCTGTTGTTGCCAGTCGCCCGACAGGAAACCATACTTTCGTGTGAAAATACCCTTTGCCTTTTCGCGCTGGATATGGGGCGGATCAAAAACAACCAAGTCAAAGGAACTATCTTTAAACGGTAGATGCGTGAAGCTTGCGAGGTAGTCGGGTCTTACGACTATCGGTTTTCGCCCCCTGGTTCCTGGTGTACCTATATCTATCGAGTGATGTTCTTTACGGTTGTCTACGTACAGGGCCCTGGGATCGGACTTGTCGAACCAAAACATCCGACTACCGCAGCATACGTCTAATACAGTTGGTTTCATTCTTTCTCTCCATCCGGGGGCGGGTTGTCGGTTTTTCCCAACTCAAAAAAGATCAATGCGCCGCACTCTAGACACTGTTCCGAGCAACGGATTTCGGTTTCGCAATTTGGTATTGCCCGTGTTTTCACATGGCCGCAATCAGGGCACGTAACCCGTTTTATATACGTGCACGGTCCATCAAAAGCGCCATTTGCTGTACTGCTCATTTGCTTTCTTTCTCCCTTTGGGGCGGGTTGTCGAGCTCCATCCTGGCAAGCGAGCGAACACAAATTTTGCACTTTTTGTACGTCCAGTGATCGAGCCGAAATTTTCTAGTCGTGACACCATATCCACAAGCGGTTCGAGTACCTCCAAACATGATAAGGTGCTCAACCGGACTAAAAGTTATCGGTTGCCAATTTTCATTCATTTACTTTCTTTCTCCGCGTCGCGGGGCGGGTTGTCAGCCGGTTCGAAAAGTTCTTTTTGCATCCGGGCTTTCATCGCGATTCGGTGGACTAAAGCTTTTTGTGATTTTTCGTTATTCACAAAAAGCTTTAAGACGTGCTCTATAAGTGTGTTTCTTGTGATCTCCAAACCACTGGCAAGTGAATCAAGACTATCTACCAAATTCGGATCGATTCTTAACAAAACATCTTTGCGATTCTCGCTCATTCGTTTTCTTTCTCCCCAGCCGGGGGCGGGTTGTCTAACTGGAATTCCTTGAACCGGTTCTTGCACCTGTCTGAGCATGCTACCCAATCGATTTGGGTCCATCCGCAACGCTTACATTCAATGTTTCCGTAATAGGTCCAAGTATCTGTCCAGTGTCCTGTCTTCTCACACACAGAGCACTTCCAAACGAGTCGACCGTTGACACGTTTTCTCAACGTGTGATCCCGTTGGGTCTGGTGTGTGCACTGTCGTTTCATTTCTCCTCACTAGGGGGCGGGTCAGGCGATCACCGAGCAACCGGCCTTTTTGACGAGCTCGTTCGCGCGGAGCCAGTCGGCGATCCCGAGGATTGCGGCGTTTTTCCAGGCGCCCCCGTCGGCGGGGAAAAGGGCGACCTCGGGGAGCTTGTCGGGATATGCTTTCAAGCGCAACAGAAACAGCGACTCGGGCTGGACGATCTCTGTAAACGTCCTGAACGGTTGTAAGGCGATCATGGGGTCGAGGGTTTTCTCCTCTGGCCTCCTCGAGACCTCGTTCTCGATCGTGACTTTCTGAGCGACGCCGTCGTCGTCGGCCCGCTTGACGAGCGTCCCCGAGACACTCGACACGGCGTCGATCACTTTCTTTTTGTTCGGGCCGTCGACGAAACCACACTGAACCCGGATAATGAACGACTCGATCCCCATGAACTGAGCGAACGGGAACTCGTCGCGAGGCGCCGGCGTGACTATCAAATAGTCATGACGCTGGGCCCATTTCTCACGCAACCCCGAGACGACCTCGACGGTCTCGTGATCGACGACGACGACGATCACATCGCTCATATCGACGTGGGTGGCGTCGGCGACGAGCCAGTCGGCGAGGCCCTGCAGGGTATGAATATGCAAGGGCGCCGGCGAGGGGTCGACCATGGGTTTCAGGCTCCCAGAATGATAGATCCTTTTGTCGTCGTCGCCGGCATCTTTGTCTAGCTTGTAAAGGTTCGGCGCGGCGAGCTGGATCACTTTTTCGATAGCTTCTCGGATCATTGTTCACCTCCCCCGGCCTCCTCCTCGCCGTCGAGCTCGGTCACCTTGTCGGCGACGGCCTCGTCGAGGGTCAACTGACGGGCCGACGTGACGAACGCGCCGCCCCCCACACCGAACAGAACGAGATCCTCCCCAGGGGCGTCAGGGGCGATTTTCGAGGCGGCCTGGAAAGTCAAGCTCGCCCGCTGTCGATCCTCGGTCGGTTTGAGCTTGACGACGAGGCGCACCTCGCGAACCGACGTCGCCGAGGTCGCGACGTCGAGGCAGTTCTCGAGGGCGCGTTTCAACTCGAAATTAAACGCGGCAATTGCTTTCCCGTCGGCAATGGTCGCGAGCTCTAACTCAAGGTGTTTCATGGTTCTTCTCCTTTTTCGTCAGTGGACCCCCAGGGCGGGCGCCCGGTTTTATTTGGACTCTTTTTTTGATACCTGTTTTTATGCCAGTCGTCAAAACGAGGTCGCGCGACCGCCCCGATCAGTATGCCCGAGATCAGGCCGCAAAATCTGACGAGCGTCTCGTTCTGAGCGGCGGCGAGCAGCTCCTCGATCATATCTCCTCCTTTGGAAATTCTTTGACCTGGGCGAGCGCGCCCAGATTGTTTTTATGAAATACCGGGATCCCATTTAGTCCCGAGAGTTGAGTCAGGCGTTCGACCCATTGGGGATCGGGCGACGTCGCCCTCGGTCCGGTCATGGCGCCGACGATCACCCAGTCGACGATCTTTGACATCCGAGTCGGATTGAACAACAGGGGCTCGGCGCTAATGAACCGAACCGACGCGTCGACGTGGGCGAGTAATGCGAGCGCCTCGTCAAATCGCTGTTCGGTGTCAGTGGTCGCCCCAACCCAACAATTCGCGGGCCATGGGTTGAACTCCTGCAGGCGCGCCGGGTTTTTGGTGAGAAATTGAAAGATGTGATAGGGACACCGTCGAACGACCTCGATAACGGCTCGGATCCAAGCGTCGGGGACCCAGTCGCCGAACAGGTCGGCCATAGAGCAAACGAATATTTTAGCAGGCGCTCGCCGGCGCTCGGGCTGTCGAATTCGGTTTGAATGGAGGCGGGGCGCGAACGACCTCCCGAACCGTTTCGAGACCGCCCTCGCGTAACAGTAGGGGCACCCGTGCTTACAACCGGTAACCGGATTCCAGGTAAAGTCGGTCCATTCAATTTTGGTGCGGTTCATGGCGCCTCAGATTTCGACGGGGGCGCCGTCGACATATTCGGTCATGGTCGCGATCGTGATCCCTTTTTCTCTGAGCTCCTCGAGGAATTCGTCAAGTTTTAGGATTGCTTTGCGCTGGTAGCTTTTTAGATGCCTTTTTTGTGCGAGCGGGTCGAGCTCGTCAAAATCTACCGGTAAATCGATAATTTTTACAACGGCGATAAATTCACCTTTCAGATGTGCTTTCATGGTCTTTTCTCCAATCTTTCCAAATACCGGACACGTCGATCCCCCCGTCGGCCATTTTCTCGACGTCCTCGAGGAGCACCTCCCAGTGTGTCCCCCGAGGTCGCCGGGCCCGCAATTTGCCCGCTTTTATGTATACATATACAGTTTGACGAGCGAGCCCGAGCAGCTCGGCGGCCCGGGCGGGGCTCACATATCCGTTTTGTTTCGACATGGCGAACCCCTGTCGCTAGTTTTCGGCCCTCTGATTCGCCCAGGCGAGGGAGCGATCGTTCTCGTTTTTCTTCTCGGCGAGGGCGAGTCCCGCCGCCGAGATGATCGCCTCCTGTCGGGCCCTCATGACTGATTCGTTCATTTGAAATAGGACCGACGCCCGTTGTAAGGCGAAATCGGCGCCCGGGAGGGCGGCCTCGATATGCTCGGCGAACCCCTTAAAGCTCGCATCGATGTCTGAATACAGGGCCTTTAAGGTCGCCTGGGCGAGCTCGGAATTCAAAAAATCAGGGGTTTTCGGCCTCGGGAGCGCGACCGCTCGTTTTACATCTCGTTTCATGGTCCTTTTCCTTTCTAAATAATTTCAATGCTCTTTGGTATGATTTCCAGCGCCGCTTGACGAATTTCGCGAGCGGTCGACATCTTTTACCAGTTCCGTACATGTTCAGGGCGCCGCGCCAGTCCCCAGGGCATAAAAGGGCGGCGCGTCTCAGGTGCTCGATCCCAGCGGCGAGCTGATTCGCCGGGTCGGCGAGGTCCTTTTTTTCGAACCTTCCCAGGGCGACGGGCCCGTGAACCTGTAAATAACCTTGTTCGCCAAGGGCCCCGATGACCTCGGGATCCCAGCTCGACTCGTAAGAGATTTTGACAGCGACGAGGAGCGGGTCGAGAGGGTCGAGGGGATAACGCCGAATGTCCTGCTCGACGAGGTCGAGGATCACCGGGATATATTTCAGGGCGAGGCGCAACCGGCGCCGATAATCCCGGGTTCTGTTTATCGGGCTGAGAAAATCGGTAACATACGCGACGAGCTCGGCCTCGACGATCGCGCGGTGATCGATTTCGCAGGGTTCGAGATCCTCCTCGAGAAACGGGTTCTCTTTGGGCTGGAAATCGCTTTTCGGGGGGTCCTGCTCAGAGGCCTCAGAATGGCTTGTAATCGATTCGGTGGTCGACGTGACCGAGGGCCCGGGCGGGGCCGAGTTTGTAACCTGGGGGGCGACGGGAGGGGGGATCCGATTACAGGCGACCCCGACCGCGGCGACGACCCCGATCAACAGGGCCGCGCGACTCATTTCTCGGCGTCCTGCTCGTCGCGCAACCGGCGCCGAATCTCGTCGTCGGTCAGAAACGGGAACTGAAACCGAAACCGGGGGTCGTCGGCGAGCAGGCGTCGCCATGTGAGCCAGTCCCGGCGCCCCTGGGCGTCCTTTTTCGCCCGGGAGCGGGGAACAAACGGGACGACCTCGCGGCGCTCGATGACTTGCCAGTCGCCCCCCCCTGTGATTCGAACGACGAACGGATTTTTCGCGGCCTTTCCCCGGTTTGTATGGGCGAGTATCTCAAACGGGACGCCATACTCGGCGAGCGCGCCCCCCAGGCGCATTGCAAAGCCCGCTTTCATGGGTACCTCGGCCTCGTCGACCGGGGGGAGGGTCAGGGCCGGCGAGCTATACTTTCCCCGCCCGGCGCCGCATGAACAGCAATAGAGAACGACTTTCAAGGTCGTTTGCTTGTCGACGACCCTCGCGGCGAGCTCCTCGGCGAGGTCATAGACGTTCAGGCGATTGTAACCGCCCGCGGGGAGCGATTTCCAGGTCCCATGTCCGAACACGGCGAACAGGTCGAGGGGCTCGGGGACCGAGGGCGAAAGGTCGACGACCCCCGGGGGAGCGTCCTCGGGGTCGAGCATAGAGATCGCGTCGCGAACATCGGCCCGGCGTCGAGCAGCTCCTCGGCGTTTCAGCTTGAAAGTTAGGACGGTTTGATCCTCCCAGGTCGCCGCCCAGAAAGCGGCGGCGCGTTTCATTTCAGAGCAAAAATAGTCCCCGTCGCGGCGGCCCGGGATATTGACCGCGGTCGCGATTGCCAGATATGCCATTGCCTTTTCTCCTTTTCTCGGCGTCCTCGAGATATGCCGACCTGAGCGAAAAGCCCAGGGCGACGAAAAACACGATCAGATATAAAGCGGCGAATATTTTCGCGAAAGTAAGCATAATTAGAACGCGGCGCCCGAGGCCTGGGGGTTAAAGCAACCGGGGGTCTCACGGTAGGCACAAGGGCGCCGCGGGGGAGGGACGATCACTCGGGGGCCCCCTCGCGGTTCGCCTGGGCGGCGAGGAGGGCCCCGAAAAAGTCAAGGGTTTCGGATTTGAGGTTCTCGGCGAGCTCGACGAGCTCCTCCTCGCGGGCGAACGGGGGCGCCGACGCCCAGCGCCGCTCGAACAGGTCGGCGAACACGTCGAATAAAATCCCGTCCATCTCCTCGCGCATTGCGGCCCAAACAACGGCCCGCAAATCGATCGAGGCGTCGCCGCTCGTCGTCACGCCGGTTCCCGTGGTCGTCAATGGGGGGACGGGGGGTTTACTATCCGACATCACCCGGCCTTTCGGTTGACGGGGTTATACGACCGCCCGACACAAGTCGCGACGACCTGGGCCCGGCGAGCTCCTCGAGTTGGGATCCAAATGAGATAAAGCTCCCAGTCATGATCGAACGCGGCCTCGCGGTCGACGAACAGGAGAAACTCGTCGGCGTCCTCGAACGTATGGTCGCGCTTGAACGGCGCCGGCGCGTTCATGAATTTGTGGGGCCACGGACAAAGGCCGAAAACCCTAACGAGCTCTTTGTTTTTGTCTACTCTGCACATTTCGGCCTCCTGTGCATACGTTTCTCTATTTATGGGCCCGATTGTATTTCATGTCAAGCAGTTTCTACACTTCTACCTAAAAATAGCAGGTCAAGCAAATCAAGACAAGAAAACGACCCGGGTCTATTGACACCCCCCCCGCCCCCAGGTAAAACGGGGGTCGTCACCACTTCTCCGATCGTCGTCAGAAAAGCAGGCCGCCCCCAATGCCTGGGAGCGGTCTATTGACACCCCCCGAGCGCCGCTATACATTTGAAACGTATAGTTTGCTCCTTTTTCGGCGGGCGCCTCTTTGGTCGGGGGCGCCCGTTTCTCTGTCGGGGATTCTTACGGGCGCCGCGGCATGACGATCGCGAGCAGGTCGCGTGACATCACCCGAACGGCCTCGACATTGATAGGGTTCTCGCCGCAATCGGCGAAACATAAGCTCAGGGCCCCCTGAGCGGCCCCCAGGGCGTCGAGGACATACTCGGCGTCAATGTGCATCGAGAACCTGAGACCGGCGTCGAGGGCCGGTTTACGGTCCACTGAATAGGCGACTCTTTGGAGGAGGGTCGCCTCTTCGAGACCGGGCTCGCCGGCGAGCAGGTCGATCCCGGGGGGCCTGACCGTCAGTTGAACATGATCGGAAACCGCCCGGGCGCGTCTCAGGGCCTCGGCGAACGCCGGCCCATTGACCGTCAGAATAATCGGGACGTCGATCTCGAGGAGCGCGTCATAGTCGGGGACGTTCTCGGTCGAGATCCCAACTATGATTGAAAACGGGAACATGTCATTAAACAGGGTATAGATTTTCAGGAGGCGCGCCTCACGGTTGACGGAAAGCTCGACCATTTTCGACCCGGCGAGCAGCTCGGGGAGCTCCCGGGCGATCTGGGCGGGGATCTGGATCGGCTCGACTTTTTTGAACCCACCGTCGATCCCGGCGATGTGCAATCGATGCTTGTCGGTCGCGGCGAAAAACATCTCCTGATCGGCGCCCTTGAGTGTGACGAACGCGAGCTCGGGGGCCTCGCCGGTCTCGTATGCGGCGGCGGGGAGGGTCAGGGCGAGGCGCTCGACGAACCGCTCGGCGTTCATGGCGAGGATAGGATCCCAGGCCGGCTCGGCGACCGCGGGGCACCTGGGCAGGTAATAGGGGATCGTCGCCTGGAATCCCCCCAGGGGGCCCGGGCGCCTCTGATCGATCTGCAGGCTCACGCCGTCGAGTTTGGAGATCTCGAGGGTCGCGACGTCGCCCCCGGCGTCCTCGGTTTTCAGGAGCTCGGCGATCGCCTCGACCTCGACCTCGAGGGCGAGCCCGGCGTCGGGCTCATGGTTCGGCGCCGGGATCGACACGGACACGGCGAAAAACGGCCTGACGATCATTTTCCTTTCGACGCCGGTTTCGATCATGGACACGTCGAGGCCGCCGCCCTGGGCGCGGAGCTGGACGAAATCGAGGGCGTCGCCTCCCCACTGGGGGATCGCGGCGAACCTCGCGAGTATGCTCGACAAGGCGAGCTGATTTACAGCGATTTTGTTCATGACGTTTTCTCCTTTTTGCTGTGCTCGGCGATGTTTTCGGTCCCCCAGAAAGCGATCTCGTTTCTGAGCTCGGCGAGCTTTTGATAAACGATTTTCGGGACGGCGAGCGCGGCGCCCAGTCGACGACACTTGCTTTCGATCCTGTTCAGGTCGACGAGCAGGTCGAGAAGGTCGCGCTCGGGCCCGGTCAGGTTCTCGATACTCATTAGACCATCTCCTCGCCCGTCAGAACCTCGAAAAGCTCGGTTGCCATGCCGAGCAGCTCGTCGCGGGCCTCGGCCTCCTCGGCGGCGTCGCCGTCGGCCCAGGCCGGCAACTCGGCCCAGTATTGATCGGCGTCGGCGTTGGTCGCGAGCTCGACCTCGTTATGACGATCGACCCAGTCGAGCAGCTCGTCGGCGTCCATTTTGTAAAACGCGGGCCGCTCGACCGCATACCACGGGCCGCCGCCCCCGGCCTCGGGCTCGGCGCGAACGATGTCGCCCGTCCTGAGCGCCTCGTCGACGTCGAGCTCCTCGAGGCCCAGGTCGAGACAAATGTCGGCGCCGCTCATTTTACCTTTTTCATTCAGGTATTTCATGATCTTGACGGTTGTTTGATTCATTGGCTTTACTCCTTTTTTGGGGTCGCTCCCAGGCGACGCCCGAACCCCCCGCCCTGGGGGAGGAGCTCGGGCGCGGCCTGGGCCGCGCGGGGGTCTATTCCTCGTCGTCAGTGGTGAACCCGCTTTTCTTGCGCTCGTCGGCGATCCAGGCGTCGAACTCGTCGGCGTGTCGCTTTTTCATGACCGTGGCGAACCCGTTTTCGTCCGAACAGAGGATCACGGTCGACAGGGCCTCGACCTCGGCGTGAGTCATTTTGGTAAACAGTTTCTCGACGATTTCCCAGGACGGCGACATGGTCGACCATTTGCTCGTCGAGTTTTTGAGCCAAATTCGGATACAATCAAGAGTGTTTTGTCGGCGCGCTTTTTTGGTCTTTTTTGGCATGGTCTCAGCTCCTTTTCTCGTCGCTCCCAGGCGACGCCCGAGCCCCCCCCAGGGTGAGGAGCTCGGGCGCGGCCTGGGCCGCGCGCCCCTATAGGTTCGTTTGCTTGTAGAGCTCGGCGGCGTCTTTCGCCTCGGCGAGGGTCGGCTCAATACAGATCGTCTCGAGGCGCTCAACATTCCACAATCTGAATTCACCGTGGCGCGTCTCGGTGATCTGGAAATATTGCGGATTTCCTTTGGCCTCACCATGGATCACGAACTCAGAGGGCCCGAGGAGCTCCTCGGTCCATGGGATTGTATCGAGGCCGGTCGGCGCCTCGTCGTCGTCCTGAACATTGCTCGTGTCGAATCCCATAAGCTCGTCGGCCATGACCATGATCACGAGCTCGCCGAGCTCCAATTTCGAGGTATTGGGTCGGGCGGTCGCGACCGAGACGATCAGGTTCCCCTCGAACGGGGCGATCGTCACGTTGAACCGCATGTAGGTTTTGCCCTGCAGGCGCCCTTTAAGCGCCTCGGCCTTTTTTTGATTCGCGTCGTTTTTGGCGAGGATTGTCAAGTCAATACTGGTCATGGTTGCTCCTTTTCTAAAAGCCCAGGGCGTTGAACAGGGCGACGAGATAGGTCACATTGACCTCGGCGATCCTGCTCAAAACCGTGATTGCTTTTTGTGTTGCGTTGCTCATATTATAATAGTAACACGCAAAACTGACCTGTCAACAAAAAAACGACGAGCAGGGCAAAAAAAGAAAACAAAAAGGCCGAGGGGGTCGCCCTCGGCCCTTTGGGAGCGGCTCACGCCCGGGGATTAGAACCCGTGGGCCCAATATCCCCGCGATTTCAGGGTGATCGCCCGCCCGAGGTTCGAGCGATAGCGGTCGTCGACGATCGCCCCCATGAAATTCATTGCCTCGGCGACGTCGTCGGCGATCTCGGGCCGGACAACGGCCTTGACCGGGCCTTTCCAGTGGCCGTCAAGCTCGACGACATGGCGATCCCAAAGGCGGCGCAGCTCCTCGGCGCGCTCCTCAGTGGGGAGGGAGGTCGGGACGTTAACGGCGATCTCGTCGCCGTCGGTCGAGGTGAGGTTTACGGTCATGGTGTCCATGACTGATCCTTTCTCCCCTTTCGGGGCGTTTTCGGTCTGTTTTTTTGTTGCGTCGTTCATACTATAAATATAAACGCTAAATCTGACTTGTCAACAAAAAATCGACGAAAAAGGCAAAAAAAATATTGAGCGGGGAAACTTGACAAAGAACGCCGGGAGGCGCAAAATATGAAAAGAGGTGAAACATGACCGAAAAAATGCGCAGTATTCAGGAGGTCGCCGACGCTCTGAACGTGTCCTATTCTGTTATTTATAGACTGTTGAGACGCGGCGAAATGCAATGTCACCGGGTCGGGAAAACGGCCCGAATCAGTCAGGCCCAGCTCGACGCGTATCTCAACCGGGACCGCGCGAGCAAAGCGCCTCCCGACCCTGGGGGGCTCGACCTGGGGATCAGGTGCCCGAAATGCGAGACCGTCCTCGTCAGACACCGATCCGAGAACATGATCGACGATTTGACGACTCGATATTCTGCAGATTGTAGACAATGCGAACTCAGGATCATGTATCAAATCGTCGGGTTCGACGCCTGGGACGCCGAGATCGACAAGGTGACAACAGGCCCAGGGGGCGACACGATCGGCGAGGATCTCGGCGAGGCGCTCGTCGACCCCGAGGGGGCCGACCCCGTCGGCGAGGCGATCGAGGAGGCCGCCGCCGAGGAGGAGGAGGCCGGCGCCGACGAGGCGCCGCTCCCCCAGATCCTTTCGGCGACCCCGAACCCCTGCCCGAAATGCAAGGGACACCCGTCGGGGCAGTTCGAGCAGCTCAAACCGGGTGAACATGAGGCGACGCTCTATTGCCGAACCTGCAACCCGAACCGCGAGCCCGGGCGGGGCCTGCTCTACCCGGTCATACGGGCGAGGGCCTCGACGCCCGACGACGCCATGAACGCCGCCGTCGCGGCCTGGAATCAGGAGGTCAGTCTGACGCCGTCCCCTGCAGCTCCCCAGGCCCCCCAGGCGGGCGCCCAGGGTGAGGAGGTCCCCAAATGAGACAAGCGGTTTTAAAAGTCGACGCTGGCGTAATCCGGCCCGAGTATTTCATACCAACTCAGATCCAACGCCTGAGACCCCGTGAGACCGAGGGCGAGACCCTGAGCGAAATTCAAATCGCGGGCGAATGGATCCCGCTCGACATGACCCTCGACAACGCGCGCCGGGAGATCGACCGGGCCCTCGTCGAAGCTGATCAGGATACCATTGCGCGGGCGATCGCTGGCCTCGCGGAGCATTTAGCGAAAAACGAGGAGCTCGACGACGACGAGGAGCTCGACGACGACGAGGAGCTCGCCGAGGGGGCCGCGACTTTCGCCGAGCTCGACGAGCTTGTCGACGACGCGAATAAATGCCCTACTTGCGGCGCCCGGCCCGAGCTGATACTCACCGGGGGGTTCGGCCCGGTCAATGTCACGGCGACGCTCTATTGTAAGGCCTGCAATCCCGATTGTTTTCTCGATCACGGTCCAATGAGAAAATATTTTTGGTCTCAGCGACGAGACACCGACGCGAAAATGGCGGTCGCCGAGGCGGTCGTCGAATGGAACAAGATTACAAAGCCGCCCGAATAGGGTTGACAGAATTCTGACGACAGGGCAAAAATAAAAGGCCCGGCGCTCGCCTGATATGAACGCCGGGCCAGAATGCAAGCAGATGAGCCGATACTACCACAATCAAAAAAGCTGTCAACATCATTGGTGTTTTGTCGCTAGGCTAGACAAAATGTGCTAGACTAGACGCGACTAGACGACAGGAGGGGCAAACGTGACCGAGCAATTCGTCAAACTCTTTACGGCGATCCTCGATTCGTCAGTTTGGGATCTGGATTCTGACACCCGAATAGTATGGATAACACTGCTCGCCATGGCCGATCATAATGGGCGCGTACATGCCGCGGTCCCCGGGATAGCTCGCCGGGCCAGGGTCACGATCGAAAAGGTCGAGGAGGCGCTCGCCCGGTTTCAGGAGCCCGACCCCTATTCTCGATCAGATGCTCATGAGGGGCGCCGGGTCGCTCAGGAGGGCCGCGACTGGATCATTCTGAACTATGGTGAACATCGCCGCCGACAACAGGCCGAGGCCGAGCGCGCCCGAAAGCGGAGATGGTGGCGCGAAAACCGGGGGAAAAAGTCAGCACTAGACGAAAAACTAGACGGGACTAGCAAAACTAGCGATATACTAGCGAAACCTAGCGAGGCCTCGCGCTCCCCCTTCCCCCCTCATACTCCCCCTATCCCCCTCTATGCAGATACAGATCGAGAGGCAGATCGAGATAAGAAAGAAAGTAAAAAGAAAGAAAAATCTAGCGCCTCAATCGATTGGGTCAAAGTTATGGCTGATTTCGCGCTCTTTTGGGAGCAATGGCCGAAAAAGGTCGCGAAAAAGGCCGCGATCGCGGCCTGGAAAACCGCCGCTCGCGAGGGGCGCCTCCCCGAGATCGAACTGATCCTCGCGTCGCTCGCCGCTCAAAAACGCGGGCGCCAGTGGCGCGAGGGCGTGATCCCAAACCCGGCGACATGGATCAACGGTGATCGATGGGACGACGAGATCGAGACCACGTCGACGGCGCCAGGGCCCTCCCCAGGGTCAGAAAGCGCCGCCGATCGACAATACAGACAAAACCGAGACCTATTGACGAGGTTGGCAAGGGAGCAACAAAATGGATCCAATTTTGCAAGTAATGACGCTACTAAATGAGGAGTATCCGGGTAAATTCAAAATCAGCGACGAGCGGGTCAAGCTCTGGCGCGCCCTGCTCGGGGACATAGACCCTCAGATCGTACTTACCGCCGCTTTGCACCTCGTCGCCCAGGGGGGCCAATGGCCGCCGACGGTCGGGACGGTCAGGGCGACGGCGAAAAATTTCGCCCATGGGGAGCTCGACGCGCCAAGCGCCCATGAGGCCTGGGGACATGTTCAGGCGCGCATACAATCCGACGAGGCGCCCCTGACCGACCTCGAACGCGAGGTTTTGAAACAGGTCGGGACGATATACGATCTCAGGAGGTCGTCGAACGCCGGCGCCGACCGGGCCCAGTTCATTCGAGCTTTTGAGCAAGCGGTCGCCCGCGAGCAGCTCGACCGCTCGACCCTCCCGACTGTGAAAATGGTCGTCGAGCGTCAGGCCGCCGCCCTCCCCGCTCCCAGGCCGAGCGCCGAGCAGGTCGCCGAGCTCGTCGGCGCCGAATTCAAAGGCGGGGACGTCAAAAACCTTTTGAAAGCAACGGGGTTAATAGAATGAAAAAAACAAACTCAAAACCAAATCTCGACACATATCGCGAACGGCTCCTCAATGCCGCCGCCCGGGTCGCCGAGCTGAAACGACAGGTCGCGGGCCTCGAGAAACTGAACGACCACTTGCGGGCCGAGCTCGACGCCGACGTCGAGCATATTCTCGCCTTGAGCAAAGAGCGCGACGAGCTCCTCGCCGAGAACAAGCAGCTTAAACGAGCTCTGAAACAGGAGCTCGCCGAGGTCAACCCGGCCCAGGTAGAAAACGAGGCATGAGGGAAACCGATGACTAAAAAACAGATTGATTGTGAAACGTTACCATGTTGTCCAGTATGTGGATTAAAACTAAAAATGCGGTATGAGGACGACCGATCAAAATATGTCATTTGGTGCGGCGATTGTGACGAACGAGAAATACCAGTGACATTTGAGGTAATACCACCGGATGATAAAGAGGCCGGCGCCCGATGACCGGCGAGCTCAAATTCGGGCCAGTCGAGTTTCCCCCAGGGTGGAAACCGCCCAGGCCCCCGCCGACGCCCGAGCAGTTTCGCGAGCTCCTCGAGGGGTTGATCGTCGAGCTCGGCCTGACCGGGCCCGAGGCCGCGGCAAAGCGACAAAAGTTTCGCCGTTGGCTCCCCAGGCCTCGGCGCCCGGCGCCGGCCTCCCCGACGCCGCTCGAACCGATCCCAATGAAAAATGCCGCCGAGCTCGCGGCGAAAGTCGGCGATCAGCTTGGCCTCGACGTCGAGGCCCTAAACCGTAACATGGGAATAAAACAGGGGGAAGTATGAAAGAAGTATTAAAAAATGAGGTCGCGATCTGGGCGCTCAATCAACTAAAAGCAATGGCCGAAATCGAATTCGCCGATCGGGTCGCGACACTCGAGAAGGGGGGCCCGTATCTCCCAAGCGTCGACAATGCCGAGCCCAGGTTCAAGGCATATGCCCAGGCGGTCGAGGTCGCCGGGCGCCTCGAACTGACCGCTCGGGCCTATCGGGATCCCTGCTCAAAGCTCCCGAGCGACGAGGAGGGGGCCGATTATGTGACCCACGCCGCGGCGATGGTAGCTCAGGAGGCCGAGCCCGTCAGGTGCGCGACCCTGACCCGGGTCGTCAATGCGCTTTGCAATTGCGGCGGCGGGCCCCCTGGGGAGTGTTGTCTCGCGTGCGAGGTGTATCACAGGGTCAAGGTCGAGCAGGGGGGGGAGGAGGAGGGCGCCGGCGATGGCCGACACGAGCGATAAAATCAAAAAGGTACGGATCACGATCCCCGGCGAGGAGATCCAAGGGCCGACCGAGGAGGAGCTCGCCGCCGCTCGCGAGGCCGCCGAGCAGCTCGTCGCCCTGAAACGGTCGATCTCATGGGTCGAGGCGTCCCCGTATACCTGCCGTCAATGTCACCTATTCGACGAGGAGCTCGGCATGTGTCAGAACCCGGCGCTCCCGTTCGAGACCGAGCCCGGGGGCTATTGTGGCATGTTCGCGCCCTCGGCGGTCGACCTCGACCTCGACGATCCCCGGGCGTGGCTCCTCCTCGGGAAACTCAGGCGGGCGACGATGGTACGAACCGCCGCCGAGGAGAAAAAAAAGTGACAAAACGAAAAATCAAAAGGAAAAGCAAAAACAGACGACCTCGAGGGGGGGACGCTCGCCGGGCCGACGCTCAGGCGCGGGCGGCGGCCCAGGCGTTTCAACGCTGGGCAGCGACGCCGAGGGACCGGGATCAGGAGGGCGCCGCGGTGATCGAGCAGGCCCAGGCCCAGGGCGAGACCCTCGACGAAATGTCAGACGAATTCGACGCCGAGGCCGCCGAGGAGCTGAAACAGGATCGATTAGGCGATCGAGGGCCCTGTGAAAAGGTCCAATCGATCCCCCCAGGCGGGGAGGCCAGAAAATGAAAGCTCTACTCGTGACCGCCCTTGTCGAGCTCGGGGCCGAGCTCGTCTCGACTTACGTCGACAAGCGCCGACAGGCGCGCGAGATCGCCCGGCTCGACCGAGAGCGCCGGGAGCGCGAGCGCGAGCTCCTGAGAAAGCGAACCGCCGACCGGATCCGACTCGCAAAGCTCAAATACTGGAAAAACCGCGAGACCGACGAGCAGTTTCGGGCGCGCCTCGATGCTATGTGCGGGGTTTTGAAACGGGAGCTCGACGAGAACCCATATTTAAACGGCGAGTAAATGCAGATCTATACGGGGCAGACAACCGGGCGAAAACTCGAAATGATCAAGAAATACGAGCTCGGGATCTGCCTGAGCTCGGCGCCCGACAGTCGACCTAATCGGGCACATGGGAGCGTCCCTTGTTTTTTGGATAATGGCGCTTTTGCTTGCTGGCGTCGGGGCTATCCGTTTCAAAGAAACGTGTTTTTAACAACGCTCGAAAAGGCATACAAGGCCGCTATCAATCTCGATTTCATCGTTTGCCCTGACATAGTCGCCGGGGGCCTCATGTCCCTAAAATTCTCTATGACCTGGGCGAAAAACAAACTGATAGGGACGCCGAATCTCGCGCTCGCCGTTCAGGACGACATGACGCCGGGGGATCTCGACTTGTGGGACGTCGAGCGGTATTTCACCTATATTTTCGTCGGGGGAACGACTGAATGGAAATGGGCGACGGCGCCGACCTGGAAAGAATACGCCGACGCCAAAAAAATGAAAATCCATATCGGGAGGTGTGGAACATTGGATCGCTTGAAATATGCAAAAAAACTGGGGGTAACGTCAGTCGACTCGACAATTGGTCGCGCAATGACGACTGGCGAACGATCGAACAGTTTCGGGGCGAGATTCAGACCGAAATGGACCTGAACCCGTGATCCAGCATGACCACACCCCCAGGCGCGAGGAGGTCGGCCTCGAGGCGCTCAGGTGCCCGTTTTGTTGGCGGGCCGGCGAAATGGTTATTCTAGTTACGCGCCCAGGTTCCCCAGGTAAAACCGAGAATTTCGTCGAGTGTCGCGCCTGCAGTGCCCGAGGGCCGGTCGCGGGCTGGCCCGAGCGCGCCGTCGAGCTCTGGAATCAATCAGCCCGAAAGGATCAACAATGACGATATTTTGCCCAGGTTGTCTCAGGGACATACCAAACGAAAAATTCACGAAATCTTGGCACTTGTGCGATTGGTGCTCGCGTCCGTTTAAAGAGTGTCTCGCATGCAAAAAAGAAATCGATTTCAGCGATTTATGGACGGTAATCATCGGCCGCCCTGGGAAATTCAAGCAAATCGAGCCCATATGCGGCGAGTGCGTCCAATTTCTGAGAGAATGCGGGGAATTCGACGAGTACAGAAAAGAGCCCGATCCGATGGTCGAAATCGACCTCGGCGGTAAGGAGTTACTATGAGTATCGACTTGACGAGGCCCCTCGAGTGTCCGTTTTGCAATTTCGCCGGCGACGCGGTGATCCGTGTATTCTTGAAAAAAGAACGCGGTAAAACGTTCAAATTACATCGAGAGTGGATCGACGTTTATTTCATAATTTGTACGAACTGCAGGGCCGAGGGCCCCGTCAAAATTGGTCGTCAGGAGGCGATCACGGCCTGGAATCAGGCGCCGCGGCGACGTTTACTCGGCGGATAGGTTGCAAAGGGCGAAAACAGGGTGATACTATGACGAGGAGGTGACCACATGGCGAGTTTTGAATTCGGTTTGAAAATGGTCGATCTCTGGCGCCTGAAAAAGTTTTTCGAGCAGTCCCCGAAACAGTTCGGATTCGCAGCGCGAAACGTGATAAACGAGCTCGCCCTCACGTCGAGGCGCGAGGCCCTTGGGATCATCGAGCGTCAAATGACCGTCAGAAACGCCCGGTTCACCCGGTCGACGCTCTGGGCCGACCTGCAGCGGGGCAACCCCCCATTGCGAAACGTTCAGTCGAGCGTCGGGGCAATTCGGCGGCCCAGGTTTACCGGGTGGGTCGAACAGGAGCTCGGGAAGCGGGGAACTCGAAAACGTCAACCGACTTTGGCGGCCCGTATGGGGACCGAAACCCGGCAAATGTTCGCCGGCGCTCGGATGAAACCCGGGCGCCAGATCCCGAGCCCGAAACAGCGAACGCGCTCGAACTGGACGTTCGGGGACACCCCCCAGTTTTCGCGGGCCCAGGTTATGATTATAACCCTCGCCCGTCAGGGCTACCGGGGGCCGTTCATTATCGAGGATCATCCCGATTTTCCTCGAGGCATGTATCGATTTAAAGGCAAAAAGGGCGGGCGCCGTCGGATCCGATTGTTGCAAATGTTCTCAGTGAGAAAACCGAGGCCCAGGCGCGTCAAATGGTTGTCAGGGGGGACCGATCGGGCAATGGCCGACGGGCGCGAGCTCTGGGGGCGCGCGGTTCGTCGGGCCCTCCCGAGGCGTCTCAGGTAGCAACCATGGACGCCGACCCCGTCCTGATTCTGCTCGTTTTGCTCTGTATCGTTATTTTGTATATTTTAGCGGATAAATTGAACTATTAGCTCGAAAAAGCAAGGAAAAGAACCATGAGAAAAAGACGTTTTTACAAAATCGATGTGCATATGATGTACCATGAGATACTGATTATGCCGACACACTGGGGGGCGCGACTAGTCATAAAATGCGAGGGGGTCGACGAGATAAACCGCGCCGCCCTCGACGAGAAAATCGAGGATCAGAAAATCTCAAAAAGGGCTCGAAATTGCCTGATAAAATCAGGGATAATCACTATTCGCGATCTCGTCAGGGATGACATTTACACGATCCCAGGGATAGGCCCCAAAATGAGAAGCGAAATAAAAGAACTAATTACAAATAAAGGCCTTTTTCCTGGTATGCCCGCTTTTGTTCTTGAACCGGATATGTACGACGGTTTGCCATGACCTATCAGGTCGGCGACGTCGTTCTCGGGGTCGACCCGGGTTCGGTGTCGGGCTGGGCGCTCCTGACCATTGAGGCCGCCCCCAGGGTCGTCAGGTGCGGTAAAATCGAATTCGGTAAGCCCAGGCGCCGGGAGTTTCGAACGGCGTCTCAGTGTGTCGCCTGGGCCTGCTCAGGGCACGCCGTCGAGCTCGTCGCAATCGAGGGGCAATACCTCGACCGCGACCCGAAAAAGATCGCTTCAATGATCAAACTCTGCAGGTCGGCGGGGAGGTGGGTCGAGGCCGCCGAGGAGGCCGGCCTCGTTCATTGGGAGATCAACCCGACGAAATGGCAAGCGGCAATGCTGGGCAAGTTCAAACGAGACCAAATGAAAAAAATATCTCGGGCGGTTTGTGCCCAGCGTTTCGGGGTCAAGGCACCTGATCACATTTCCGACGCTGTTCTGATCGGCGCCTGGGCCGCCGCCGAGCTCTACCTCGATCGCCGTCGAGCTCGGGCGCCGTCCTCGAGGAGCTCCCGGGCGAGGAGCTCGCCCTCGGCGCCCAGGGTGACGAGCTCGCCCCCTGGGGGACAAGGACGGGGACGCCTGAGCTTTGGCACTCATTCAAAATAAATCCCCTGCAGGGCCGCCCAGGCCCCTCGAGGCCGTCCCCTCCCCCTCCTCGTCGCCCCCCTCGGGAGGGGGGAAAAAGCGATCGATCAGAAAAGGTACTGTATGATTATGCAAAAAAAACACGCAGGTGGATTTCGCGCC
>JABAHS010068348.1_pt3 | contig 18921 bp, 12 predicted proteins | sample 7062111 | NCBI WGS metagenome assembly JABAHS01 (sample SAMN14534600, study PRJNA622989) | marine sediment metagenome | biome: marine biome [ENVO:00000428]; feature: marine pelagic biome [ENVO:01000023]; material: deep marine sediment [ENVO:00002113]; isolation source: pool of 4 deep marine... | reverse complement strand
ACAAAATGTTGATGCCGGAACAGGATGGGCTGTTGGTTCGCTGGTGGGCTACCTGAGAGAAGGAACAATCACTAACTGTTATGCTGAGGGCGGCACCGTTTTGGGAGAACGATACGTTGGTGGACTGGTGGGATGGAATGGCCGATATGGGGCAATAATCACCAACTGCTATGCTGCAGTCAGCGTTTCGGGTGCTTATAAAGTCGGTGGGCTGGTGGGAAGCAATGATTATGGCAGAATCACCAACTGCTCTGCTATGGGCAGCGTTGTGGGAGATAAGTATGTGGGCGGCCTGCTGGGAGACAATCGTGGAACAATCAAAATCTGTTATTCGACTGGCAGCGTTTCGGGAGAATTTTATGTCGGCGGCATTGTGGGACAGAATTCTAAAGCCAAAATCTCCAACTGCTATTCATCAGCCGGCGTTTCGGGAGACGATTACGTCGGTGGCATGGTGGGAAAAATTTATCATGGCACAGTCACCAACTGTTATGCAGCCGGCAGTGTCATAGGGAACAGATATGTCGGTGGCATGGTGGGAAACATTTATCATGGCACAGTCACCAACTGTTATGCAGNNGGTGGACTGGTGGGAAATGGTGGAACCGTTATTAACTCTTTCTGGGATATTGAGACCAGCGGTCAAGAAAGGAGTGCCGGCGGCGGAACGGGTTTAACAACAGCCGAGATGCAGATAATGAGCACCTTTACTGATGCCGGCTGGGATTTTGTGGGTGAAACAGTCAATGGAATCGAGGACATCTGGTTCATTCCCGAAGGAGACTATCCCCTGCTGTGGTGGGAGGGGATGCAAGTTTCTATGAAACTGACTCCCCAGACGCTAAACTGTCGGAGTCGAGGCAACTGGGTCAAAGCCCACCTTACCTTTCCCGAAGGTTTTATTATCGCAGATGTTGATCCAAACCGACCGGCCGTATTGCATTCTTTTGGTTTCCAATCCACTCCTCTGTATGTCTTTGTCAATAAGGATAAACTGGTTGAAATCGAGGCTGCCTTCGAGCGCCAGGCGGTCTGCTCTTTGGCAGGCAATTGGCCGGATGAGTTGACTGTTGCCGGTTTCTTGGCTGATGGGAATATTTTTCTTGGGACTTCTAATATCAGAATAATCCATCCCGGCATGAAGGTGATAGAAGAATTGGTGAGTTGCTGGCTACAGGGAGATTGTGTTTATCCTGAAACCGATATGAACAGAGATTCTTTAGTGACTTTGCTGGATTATGCCTTACTTATGAATATTAATGTAGAGTTTGTTTCCAATGAATGAAAACAATTAGCTGTTGGAAAAGCAACGGCAGAAATCTCTTCTAAGGAAAAACAGGACCAATTAAATAAACCAAAACCCGCAATTCTCCTAAATCGCATTTCTACCTTCGGTTCGCATTTTCCTTACTCACTCCGGCCCCGCCAGTCCGAATCCCTGTACGCTGTAGACAGGGACCCATAAGGCAGGAATCCGGCCTGCGTGAAACTGTACGATGCGAATCGCGGCCTCCGGTAGAAATGCTAAATTTTTTCACTTCTCTCTTTTCTTATCCCTTCTTGCCGTCATCCCGACCGAGCGGAGCGAGCCGAGGGATCTTTCAAAATAATATCCTGACGTAGTCGGGATTCCACAATTTTGATTCTTGCATTTTAATCTTTGATATCTCTCCCACTCCTACCATAAAGGTTCATTACGAAAATTTTCTTAAAAAATGTTAAAAATATATTGAACAATATTATTATGTTTGGTATAATTACAATCGCCACAGAAGTGGCAGATAGCGGAGAACCGCCTGCCCTGAGCGCAGTCGAAGGGCACGTCGTGAACTGTTGCGCAGCAAGGACTTCCGGTCAGCAGGCCAAAACAGTTTTATTTTTTTGTAAAGGGGGCTAAGTATATGTTCAATAACCGGTTACAAATCATGAGCATCGAGAATCCAACTTTAGTTCACTTTAGACACTTTAGCTCACTCTTAACTATCTTTCCTCTCTACATTTGTAGAGATTCCTCTACAGATGTCATGAGCGCACTACAAATTCAACTTTTTATGCAAAACAAAGCCAAATTCAAAAAAGTCAAGTTGAACGTAAATAAAGAAATAACAAGGGATTATGACCAAATGGACACTTGGTCAATTAGGAAAAAACAAAGCCAAACAAACCCAAACAAAGCCAAACAAACCCAAACAAAGCCAAATTCAAACTCGATCTTTACACCCTAAACAGCCATATTTACCCAATTTACCGTCAACGAACTATGAACAATGAACAACGAACTAATAACAAACAAACCCAATTTCAGAGCCAAACAAGGGCCTGTTTCAGACCGATATTACACCTATTTCTTCCAGATGGATTTGAGTTCGTAGACATCGAGCTTGGTGAGCTTAGCCTCGCCACCTTCTGCAAAGGCTTTTATCGCCGGGACCTCGCCCCGCTTGCCGCGCGCGGAGGTGATGTAAACGCGACCGTCGTTGCCGCATATCTCGATCATCGGCCTGTCGACAAACACCTGCATAGAGACCTTCCCATCGACGGGCTTCATGTCAGCCCCGTTGAGCTTGTTGCCGCCGACATCATAGGTCACCCGGTTGCCGCCAATGTCCAGACCAACGGTTTTGGCCTGGCCCACAGCGAACTCGGCGCGGATCTCAAACAGCTCTCCCGAAACAGCTATTGTTTTGGGAGATTCGGCCGTCAATTCCGCACTGTCGGCCGAGTGTTTCTTCTTCCGGAGCTTGGTAAGCTCCTTTATGGGCGTTGCGAACATCCGAATGCCATCGGCAGTCCGGCGAAGCGTGAGGCGGTGAGGAAGGGTGAAGGCCTGGTTGAACGGCATGCCGGGCATTGCGATTCTTGCCCAGCCGATTTGAATTCTGCGTCCGTCGGGCGGATTGCTGAATATCTGCGAGGCATAATACGAACCATAGTGCACTCTGTGCTTGCCCTCGTGGTCCGGCGTGAAGGTCTTGCCGTCGAACCTGCCTGTTGCATACCGCGCATCGGCGGCAAAAACAACCCAGCGTGTGTTATCCTTGTCGCCATCAACGGGCAGTTCGAAAATCTCCGGGCACTCGTAGTAGCCCGGCAAATGGCTCTGCACTTCCCATTCCTTGAGGTCCTTCGATGTATAGAAAGCTATGTTTCGCCCATGTTCCTTGCTTTGGTCATATACTGCCATCACCCAATACCTGCCCGGCTCGTACCAGATGATTTTCGGATCGCGCCCGCTGTGCCTGACGACCGGATTCTTATCGTACCAGGTGAATGTGCGTCCGCGGTCGTTGCTGTAGGCTATTGCCTCGCCGGCTCCCGTATCGGTCAGCGCCGCTATGATTACCTTTTCCCCGCCGGCCTGGAAACCTGCGGTGTTGGCTGTGTCTACGGCGGCACTGCCGGAGAAGCAGGCGCCTTTGGCCATCGTGGATGGGAAAAGGGCGTTGGGCAACTGCTTCCAGTGGATCAGGTCGGTGCTTACGAAATGGCCCCATGTCATGTTACCCCAATTCCAACCGACCGGGTTGTGCTGGAAGTAAACATGCCACTCCCCATCGTAATAGACCATTCCGTTGGTGTCGTTGTTCCAGCCGACCTTTTGGGAGAACCGCAGTTGTGGCCGCAGCTCCTCCGTGTAAAATTTCTCGGCCCCGGGTATCCTGTTGGATTGGTGAATCAGCTTGAAGCCTTCCTCCGGAGCGCCCTTAGCGCTGACGATTGCGGGCTTTCCCCTGTAGGATTCGATAGTGAAGTACGCATAGAAATCCACAGAATCCGCGTTCTCGGCGATCTCAGTATCGTATCGACGGACCTTCCGGCCGGCGACTTCCAGCTCAAGATTGCATTTCCTGGCACCGGTACGGATTGGGATGATCAGGTATTTCTTGTTGATGGTCATCTCCTGAGTGAAATTGCCCCGCGAAGGGACTTTGGGCTTGGTGTCGGTCTGGACAATATGATCAACATTGATATGTCCCCAGCCGCCTTTTTGTTGATCGACGATTTGTATCACGGCTTTTTTGCCTATAAGGTCGGACACGTCCCAGCTTGCCCGGTCCAGTGCCTCGGTCCCGCCGGGCCTGTCGTTGGGGCCGGTGGCGGTGCGGACTACTTTGCCGTCGACCAGAAGATTTATACATGCCTTTCCCGGATGCATCCCGCCCCCGATGAGGAAACTAATATACTTGCGTTCGATCTTGAACGCCGGCGAAGTCAGTGTGCCGGTCGTATCATCGCCTTTATAATACGAATTTACCAACCCCTTACCTTTAAAGCCTGAAACCTTCATCTGACCGGGGAGCGTACCTTTCGCAGGACCCGGGCCGAAAGCTTCGCCTGTAACCTTCCAGTCGCCGTAAGAGTCGCCCTCGAAATCGGCGATTAGAATATCCTCTGCCGCATAAGCACTCGCGGCGCATAGCAAAATGATTGTGATGGTAAGAACATGTTTCTTCATAGCCTCGTCCTTTCATAAATTAAGTGATATCAGTCTGCAATTTTTAATCTCAAGCAGGAAACTGTCTTTACCGGCTAACATACGTTCGCCTATATCCCTACGGATACCATCCTTCTCGGGATTAGCGAGTTACACCTGAAATTCCCAATATTCGCATAGTCGGCCTTCAATTTCCATATTTTAGTTTCTGAAATTTCCATCCGAAGATTTAATCTTACAAGATTTACCTTAAGCCACCAAGTATTAAATTTACCCAGGCAAATCTATTGAGAAATGAAAAAAATTNNTTCTGCTATTAAGCGGTTTATTCCAACCGAAACATGATCACTTGGTAAATGAGTCACAGGAGATAGATAGTTCTTCATTTCAACGCAGTATCCAGAAATTTGTAACCATACTGTATGGACGACCGGCTTTCGAGTTACAGCTTGATTATAAGGCTGAGCGCAGATTGATAAGCAGAACCGTTTCCGCTACAATAAGTCGTCGAATAAAATCAGAGTGCCAGGCAGACAGGAGTGCCATTTATGAAGTCAAATTGGAAGTGTCAGAGAGCGGAGGTAATAGATCCCGGCAGAGTAATAACTTCAAGGCTTGTGATGTTTGCAGTGTTGCTGACGGTTACTTTGCTGGAGCCTGTGCAAGCAGGCCGGTATGTTTTCAGTGTTCGAGGAGAAAAGACGTATCTTAACGGCCGGGAATTTTTGGTTAAAGGGCTTCGATGTTCGAATGCCCTGATATCCGATTCGGCTACTGAACAACTAATCGCAAACCTGGACAAGTTCGCATCGTACGGAGTCAATACGGTCAGCGTTTACTTCATGGGTTCCAGATTCGGCGATGTTAAAGGATACAATCAAGACGGGAGTCTTAATCCTATTTACAGGGACCGAATGGGCAGAATAATCGAGGCGGCGGACAGGCGCGGTATGGTTGTTCTTGTGGGCTGTCTGTACTGGGGAGGCTCGCGCTCGAAGTGGGAAGATTGGAGCCAGGAACAGGCCAATGCCGCGATTGCCAATACCGTGCGATGGCTTAAAGACAACGATTATCGAAATGTCCTTGTAGATATTGACAACGAGGGTATGGCGCGCAGGGCCAAAGGATTTGACAGCAGGCAGATGGTTATAGCAGGCAAGAGAGTTGACAGCCGGTGTATCATCGCCACGAACTTTAAGGGCGCACCCCCTGCCGAGGCCGACCTTGGTATCCACTTTAGCAGGAAGGTGGCGGGCAAACCGTACATTGACAGCGAGAGCACACCGACCAACGCACCGGGAGGATACTGGGGCTCGTACAGCAAGGTCAAGGGCTACTATAATTATATCAACATTGGAATCTACAGCGAGCAGATGAAACAGAACCAGATTGCCAAAACCATCGAACACCTTGATAACGGACGAGGTTATATGTGCGCATCGACGTGGCTTCAGTGCGTTCCTCCATATGGACCAAACAACAGAGGCGGAGGTAATGGCTCGAAAGATCAGCCGGGCATAAGGTGGTGGCTCGAATTTCTGCGGGACAGATATGGACCTTATGTACCCCCGGCTACGGTCGCAGATAAAAGCAAGAGCACAGTTATGGAAGTGGGCCGATGGGAGCGTTTTGAAACAGTCGTGAGAAACAGCAGGAATTATCAGGATCCCTTTAAGGATGTCGTTCTCAATGCAGTATACACACGGCCCGACGGCAGCGAAGTGGAATTCCAGGGCTTTTATGACGGCGGGGATATATGGAGAATCCGCTTCATGCCGGATATGCTCGGACTTTGGCGCTACGAGGCGAAATTCTCCGACGGACAGCCGGGTACAAGTGGGAAGTTCCATTGCGTCAAATCAGGTGTTCGCGGCATGATATCGAGCTTTGAGGATAATCCTGTCTGGTTCGGATTCAAGAACAACGGGCCTGTTCTGTTAAGGAGTTTTCACGTTGGCGATAAGTTCTTTGCCGAGAATTTTCCCGCACCGCAGCGCAAAGTATTTCTCGATTGGGCACAGCAGCAGGGCTACAACATGCTCTCCATCGCGAGCCATTACCTCAATCGCAGGACCGAAGGCCGGGGAGCCGGCTGGTTGACTCCCAATCTCTGGAATTCCGGGATCCAACGTCCTAATCCCGGTGAGTATCGCAGGATGGAGGCCATACTTGATGAACTTGCGCGGCGCAGGATTATCGTTTTTCCTTTTGCCGGTTTTTTCGGCAGGGACTCGAACTACCCGACAAAACCGAGTGAACAGAGCTTATACATCCGATATACGCTGGCCCGAATCGGGTCTTACTGGAACGTGATTTTCAACGTGGCCGGGCCAGAGCCGCTCCTGGGCGGCCGGGGTTTTCTTCGCGGCGACCTTGACCGTCTCGGCGAGGAAATAAAGCGGGTAGATCCTTTCGGCCATCTGCTATCCGTCCACAACAGGACAGGTGACGACCAGTTTGCTGAGAAGACATACACCAGCTACATAACTCTGCAGGGACCAAAGACCACAGACCGTTCCAGGCTCAGCCGCGGCCTGTTGAAGAACCTGCATCGCTCGAAGCCGCTGTATGCACAGGAAACCCTCTGGGCCAATAACAAGAACCATCCGAAATACTCGCTCGAGGACCTGCGCAAAAATGCATACGTGCTGATGATGTCGGGAGCCGGCCTTAACTTCGCCGAGAATAACGGTAATAGTTCGTCGGGCTTTTCGGGCAGTCTTGATTTAGGCCAGAGAAATCAAAAGTTACACAATGCGATTAAAATAGTGTGGGATTTTTTTGGAACTCTGCCGTTCCACGAGATGAATCCAGGGCAGGACCATGTTGATAAGGGCTTCTGCTTAGCCCGGCCCGGCCGGCGATATCTGGTCTATCTGCCTTTTGAGTGCACTGTTAACGTATCAGTATCTGCAGGATCTTACAGGGTGATATGGATAGACGCCCGTAATCCATCTCGCAGGTATGAGGTCGGAACTACCGATGACGGAAGGAATCTTACCCCGCCGTCGGGAGGCGATGACTGGATTGTCCATCTGATAGAAGAGACCTTATATTAACGGCAAGGAACCTGAGGGCAGAGTTTCATAGGCACAGGAGTATCCTTTGCTGCCTGTTTTAATTTGGACAAATTAGGATCGTTGCCTTAGCCGTTGAGGGTCCAGTCGGGGCGGTACTCTTTGCTTAGTAATCCGTCGGCCTTATCGCTGTTGGTGACGCGACCGTTTTTGCCGTCGTAGTTAATTTTCTTGCCGACACGATAGGCCACAAGACCAAGGAGCATCATCTCGATCGCCGTTCCGCCATAGTCGAAATCACAATGCGTCTTCAGGTCACCCTTACATGCCCGGATCCATTCTTCCTGGAAGTGACCCAACGGTGGAATCACGTCTTTCTTGTCCCGTCCCTTGTAGTAGGTCAGGTCTGCATCATTGCCGAACGGCAGCAGAATCCTCGAACCGAAATCGCAGACAATATAGCCCTTGGTGCCCTTGAACATCGCGCCGTGTCCGATTTTATTCAAATCGACGTAGTTCTTCGGCGACCGAGGCATCATGCCGCCCTGATACCAGTGTACCCGGATAGGCCCGCGCCAGTTGTTGGCCGGAAAATCGAACGACGTGTGCAATTCGACGGGAGTGACTTCGGGATTGAATTTCTCGCCCTTACCTTCGGCCGTCGTCGGATGTTCGGCGTCAATCGCGTTCCAGACCAGGTCGATTGTGTGGCTGCCCATGTCGCCGATCTGGCCGCTGCCGAAGTCCCAGTACATGTTCCACTTCAGGCAGCCGCCGAAGTAACCGGGATTGTAAGGATGCCAGGGGGATGGTCCGACCCAGAGGTCGTAATGTAGATTCTTGGGTGGCTGGCCCTTGGCCGGCAGATAGCCGGGTCTTCTAATCTGGCGGTTACCCCATGCATACGCATCCGTCAGTTCACCGATTGCTCCGTCCATTACCAGCTCGCGAATACGCTCGAAGTTGGGCTGGGCGTGACGCTGGGTGCCCACCTGAGTGGCCAGTTTATTTTTCTTCTTGAGATATGTCGCGCGGACCACACGTGCTTCTTCCACGGTGTTGCCGAGCGGCTTTTCGCAAAAGACATGCATATCGCGGTTCAGCGCCCAGTTGGCGATGAAGGCGTGAGTATGGTCGGTGGTGCTGCAAATTACGGCATCGACGTCCTTTTGATCGAGGCACTTGCGCCAGTCGACGTAGTGTTTTGCCTTGGGGAATCTTTTGGCCGCCTGGCCTATTTTGTTCTCGTCGACGTCGCAGAGGGCCACGACATTTTCGCTCGAAATGGGACCTTGATGGGCTCGCCCGCGGCCCCCGACACCAATCAGGGCCACGTTTAGTTTGTTGCTGGCCGCATTTGCGCCGGAGAGCGTACCGCTTGGTAAAATGATTAATCCGATTCCGGTGGCCGCGGTGGATTTCAGGAACTGACGTCTTTGAATGAGGTTTTTCTCTGTCATTGTTTTTTCCTTTGTTATTTTTTTAATGGTTTATTTGTAAAATCCGAATGAATGATTTTACAGATTACCGCGATGAGTTACAAGGGTAAAATTTCCGAAGAAGGAGCTTTCGTTTTGCATAAATAGTTTAATTGCCGGCATGTAATTGAGCTGAAATCAGAAAATCACTGCTGCCTGTACTGACATTCAGCCCATGAATCGCCAGGATATTGTCTCCCGGTTGTAAGGCATTGAAAACATTCGGATCATCAATCCTGTTTACCCTGAATGGCTGCAATAATCTCGCTTCGGCATCGGCATGTCCATTATCAGCATTATCATTCCAGTCAGGCATCGGTGGTATCGGGGCATCAAAATTATCGCGGGTAAGTACCTGGCCGTTGATATAGGCAACAAATCCGTCATCATATCGGATTTTCAGTGTAAGAGAGTTTAGTTCATTCGGATCGATATCCAAGACAAAGGGGATTCGGATATAACAGGAAGTCATAATTCCCGACATCTGGGCTCCTACATCATGAGCGATGAGGTCCGTATAGTTGATGGCATCGCCCGGATTGTTTTCATAGCCGACGCCTGAAGGACAATCCGAGACCTTAATCTGGTCCCAGCCGTTAACGTCATAAGGTTCTGCGTTGCCGATCCAGTCGTAGCCGATATCACTTGTGGGTACTAATACGCTTTTGGCGTCTTTCTCCGTGACCAGAGTCGTGCTGCATGGGAACTTGAAGCTTTCGGCAAAAATCGCAAAGTCGTTAAAATCAATCCTGCCGTTTTCCTGCAGGTCTGCTATGAGCCCGCTTTCCTCTTTCAGCCACTCGCTTGTCAATACATCTAAATCGTCGAACTTGACACAGTTGTCAAGGTTGAAGTCACCCGGTAATACGTTGATCAGAGAAACATTGTCAATGTAAACGTCGACATTGGAAGTCCCCGCGTTAAAAACTACACGGGCGTTGTAATCCGACGAATCCTCCATCGTAAAGGGGTAGCTAAAATGGGTAGGATTCGGTGTGACCGANNGACGAATCCTCCATCGTAAAGGGGTAGCTAAAATGAGTCGGGTTTGGTGTAATAGAGGAATATCCGATTTTGCTGTAGTTGGTCCATGGAGACTCGTCCTGCCCCACTTTGGCTTCGATGAATCGAGGCATATCGGACCATGCATCAAATTCGAAGACGTATCGTTTTCCTTTGACCAGTCTGATTCCGGCCTGCCTCAACTGAACATCTGATATTTGTATACCACCATTGGTTATATTGAAATGGCTTACACCGCTTTCGATTTGCCATGACGCATTCGCAGAACCGCTGACTTCCCATGTCCACGAACCCTGTCCCTGGCAGAAATCCCCATTTGAAACCACATTCTGACCCGGCCCGGTAAAACTAACAACGGCACTTTCTTCGTTGGAGTAATCGCTTTCGGCGCCGTTGGTATCGACAGCGGTTACGCGGAAATAATATCGAATTCCGTTCTCCAGGCCCTCGCTTATGTGCTTAAGCGTTGATGTGGATGTGGCAATCACCGTAGTGGGTTGCGGCGAGCTTCCGCCATAGATGCGATAGTAGGCCACGTTGGGATCGCCGAACTTATTGAAAATCAGTGTCAGGTTATCGGGAGGAGATTCGACGATCAAATTAGGTTTCAGGGCCATCCCATGCCATGGACATCGCCACACACGATAGGCTTCATAATTATCCACCCAGTTCATCTCGAATGCCTTGGTTCCATCGGGCCGGACCTCCGTGAGTTTTGGCAGAGCCCCAACGGCCCAGTTAATCAGAGTATTGCCGTTGGGCAGCCTTTGTGTATTGCCCATATAGTGTGAGTAAACGTCCGGCGTCTCACGGAATTCCCAGACCACGGTGGCGGTCATCGCGTTGGGATCAATCAAATATTCTACGGCCCGGGACACCGAGGGACTATGTAAGTTCCCGTTATCAAATAGCAGGTAGCGTCCGTTGCCTGTATATCGGATTGCATGTTGATTACGGGGGCCGCTCAGGGGATCGTTGACATAGGTAAAATCGTTGTTCTTTGGTATCCCGCTCAGTCTCCAGATAATCTCACCCGTATCACGGTTGATCTTGGTTATTTCACTGATATGCCGGCTGGAAAGAAGAATATGTCCGTCCTCATCAATATCAATAGCATTCATATGCGGAAAGCGAAAGCTGCCCCCCAGGGGATTATCAAGGTGCACATCTCGAACGTCGAAATTGTCCCACGCGCGCCATTGAAAAATCAACTCATCCGTTGCCGTGAATTCCTGAATGATAGTCTCTCGTACATTGGCGTTTGTATTGCCGCCGGAGAGGTACAGACTCATATCGACTGTGTTGGTTCGAAGCCCGATGATAAGATATCCTCCATCCTCTAAAACCACCAGTTCATGCTCGTCTGTGCTGTATCCGTTCACGGGCCGGTATGTGGCGATCTCGCGATAATTTGAGTCGAGCCCGATGAACCGCATGCCGCCGGTGCGGGCCAGCATGGTCAGCACCCCGTTTGGCTGGACCTTCATATCGCGCCGCTCGTCGTTCATCTGCCAGTACCAGATTGGCGAGCCCGTGTTATCGAAAATGACGTTGTAGGAATTGTCACCGCTCGTCCGGTTATCAAGGAAGATATAGTCCGGATCCGGGTTGTCATTGATAGTGATATTGACTTGAGGAAAGTTGCTGGGTACGGACACCCCGTTTGGCATAATCATGGGCCCATCGGCCGCATTGGCGGAAATCTCTCCTTCGGTCGCCATGTCAACCGTTGGCTGCACCTCACATTCCATCTTGGGCATTGCCCGGCTATCCATTACCTGCCCGCCTGCTACCGACCAATTGCTCGACGGAGGAGGCGGTGGAGACGGCATGGGATCGGTGATCATAAACTGATATTGATACGGCTCAACTACCCCGGCAGCGCAGGGATCTACTGTCGGTGCCAACGTCACCGTGACAAGCTCGTCATTAGAGAAATCCGATGACACCTCACAAATGACGGTCCTGCCATCGGTTGCAATCCTGGCCTGGCCCGGGTGGTTTCCACTGGCGGCACCTGTTACATCAATGAATGTCGAAAGGTTGGTGATATCGTTGGGTGAAACAGTCTCAAAACGCACCAGAAAAAACTTTGTCTGCGGTGATACATACTCAGCCCTGGGTACTGGTGACAGATATAGGTAGCCCTTATCCCGGTATTCAGATGCCAATGAATGACAGGAATACACGAGAAAAAATGCAATTAAAAGAGCTTTATTTATCTTCATCTGACCACTCCTTTTGTCAAAAAAAGAAACGTTCACATCTCACTGCTTTATTTTATGGAGGATTCCTCATTTATCATTAATTTCCCATGGTTCCTCTATACTCAATGTCCCATAATACCAAACTTTCCTTTAAAAATCAAGCCTATCGGCCTCTTTCACAAGGTTTTTCATCAAGTCCGCTGATTTTAGGAAAAATCTTGATGTCGGAATCTTTCTATGTGTCTTTTGGGTGTAGTTTTCCAATGAAAGTGTCAGTTCAGAACTCAAACCGGGATATAAGATAGCAGAATAATCGATATATTTCATCTCAGCAGGAAAGTCGATGGGGCGTATGCACGAAGTTCAACAACAAGCGTGTTATCGGTGACGGCAATGGGAGGACCAATCTTCTCACCTCGAAGGTTGATGGGGACAGCCTTAGAGACATTTAGACCTTTGGGCAGAGTGACTTTCAGCTTACTATTAATCCCGGCCTGTTCCCAAAGTCTAATAATCGTCCCACGTGAGATGGAGCTGGGGCCGATTGCAGTGACGGCTACGCCTTTGCGCGACAGGCTAAGTCCTGCCTGTCTCGCAGGCAGATTTCCCGGCTCTGCGGAAGACCTGACGGCGTGGAGTGGGACACGGGACTCCATTGAGGGAGTATAGAGGGAGCTTTCCGATTTGAATTTATCAAATGTCCAAAGACGCACACGTGAAACGTGCCTGCCGCCGACCCAGCCTGGGAAATTGGTTTGCCATTGATTATTATAGAGATTGAAGTATATCCAGGGCTTTTTCGGTACGTAACGACGGCTGAATTTGTGTGAACCGGGTTCACCGAGGCTAATGAGGGGAGAATCGACCGGGCAAACACCGATACCAAAGCCGTCTTTTTTATATACGGCCGCACCCGTGTTAAGCCACATTTGATGGTAATTGCAGTAATCGGTTGTAATATCTTTTAACGGATCAATGTCTGCACCAAGACGACCTAACCGGAAGTTGAATTTTTCGAGATTAAACGGGAGGCATATCCAGCCGGCCTCGGGCCAGCCGTCCGGTTGTTTCTGGTAAGCGATCTCAAGGTCGGCGACGGGCATATCAGCATAAAGGCTTAGCCGGATGGAGACCGATTGTGGCATACCGGGATCGGTTATGGCACCGGTCATGACCGCTGATGCGCTGATGACAGAGCTTTCAATGTTTAAGTTCATCTTCGTTGGAACCGCGCAACTGTAAGGGGCATCGGGCATGTTGAACTTTCCGGTCAGGATTCTGTGTGTATTGTGGTATTGGCGAAGAGTGTAGTTGTTAAGATACTCATCTACAACATCTTTCCTTCCAAATCGTTCATATAGATATTGGCCGAAACCCTGCGGGGCTGTGCTGTCCACCAATTCACGGCCAGACCATTTATCAATTAGGCTGACTATACGGCCGCGGGCGGGATCGAGTCTGGCCTTGAAATGGGGGCTTTCGATTGTGCCGGAATCTTTATCGGTTTTGATAGAGACGGTAGCCTTTGGCGAGGTATCGGCAATAATATAGGTGCGATATCCCATAGCGGGGATGTCCCGGGCGACGAATTGGATAATCTTTCCAAAATTCTGAGTAGCAGCACTGTGAGGGCGGCCTTTGCGAATCACGGGGATTGCCGGACCACCATCAACGGGCTTAATCGCTTCGAAGTTCGGCCAATAACACACGTTGAGCGAAACCATGCCGTCTCTTTTCCAGGGAAGAGGATTGTATACAACGATACGACGGCCCTTCACATCTACATTGTCCGCAATGTGAGAGACGTGGCTGTGATATTGGTCGGAGATGAGGTTGCGAGCTTCGAGAATATAGCCAAGATGTTCATCCCAGGCTTCTTCGAGCAGTCTGAATCTTTTAGGCAGGCCACGTGCCAGCATTTCTTCCCATTCTTTCCCGTAAGGTTGGTCAATGTAATGTTGCGTGGCAAGTCCCCAGGTATGTTCGCCATATAGGAGACTCTTTTCGTAGGCTTTCTCAATGGTTTCGGCGATGTTCGGGACGTGAAGTCCCCAGCATTTCTCGAGTGTATTAAGTGCTTCGGTTGCGGTAATAATCGGCCGGACCGTTTGTGCAACCCTGGTACCGTACGGCAGGCTCATTACTCCATGAATCCATGTATCCGGCATATCGCTGCGTACGACGGGCAGATCCGGCTTTTCATTGAGGATTGAATCTGCGAAGTCCTCCAGCCGGCCAATCCTGACCTTTGCTGCCGGTGCATGCTTCTTGTAATAATCGATATTGTTTCGTACTGTCTCCGGACTTGGTGGTCCTACATTATCGCCGGTATGATTAATATAAATCCAAGTTCTATACGGCCAGTTCTTTGGGGGCATAGGGGATGTGCCGTAGCCGTGAGAGTACATAGTCAACAGCCGGGAGCCATCAGGACCCTGCCACCAGAACAGCAAAGGGACTTTGACAGCTACATTGGCTGCATTACATCCAAGGTGAATAAAGTCTACGCCGGCATGCCGCAAAAGCGTCGGGATAAACCAGGAGTGGGATGGTACATCTGTCATTTTTGCCCCGCGGGGAAGGCCAACTCCGTAAGTGCGGGCAGTACGGCAGGCGTGTCCCAGACCGCGGACAAGGTCCTCCATTTCCAGGGTTCCAGTATGCAGCGTAAAAGGAAGGGCATGGAGAACAAGATTGCCCTCACGGATTGCCCGCTCTATTTTCTTTTTTCGATTTGGTTCCTGGCCCGGCCACAGCAGCTGTCCCATCGGCCATCCTGGAATTGTCCAGACAAACTGGTGTTCCTTTGGTTGTGATTTGTTTCTTTCGATACCCCTGAGAGTGCGGTCCATCATCTCCGTACGGTAGTTGTGTATGACGTTTTTGGCCAGATCGGAATAACCGATGTCGAAATGCGTCTTGTAGACAATAATAATCTCTTTAAGCTCGGGCTTCTTTTGAGATTGTCCCGCCGGAGAAGGCAGTGTAAACACGCCAACGCTGAAATATAAGATAACAAAAGCCGCGCTAAGAAACCGTTTGTAGTTTTTCCAGATCAACATCGTCAACTCCTTCGATAAAGGTTCGCTCCCATCCTTTCCTCTGTAAAGCCGGGCCGTATGATAATACCTGATCATAGCGACAATTCTTGAAATATCAAGAGTATGTGTTAATCTATTATCATGTTTTGGAATCCGGCAGATGCCGGTGGCAAAGTAGAAATCGAGTTTGCTTCATTGGATATCGAACAAATGACACCGAAAAAAGTATGATGGTTGGAGATGCTGATAATTTACTTCTCTCGAAGTATCACGTGTGCGGATTCGGATTTTCATCCGGCCGACTATGTAATATTTTCGCTTTCTTTTTTCTTATTGGGTAAGAGCTTCGCTTGATTTTAAGAACAAATAGTACAGTTTTCCTTCCTGATAAATCCGTCCTGCAAGCTCACCGGCTGCATCGCCTTGTCCTATGTATATGTCACAACGCCCGGGGGCTCGGATTGCCCCTCCCGTATCCTGGTCTAATGCAAAGCCGGTATAAGGCTGTAGAACAACCTGGCCGCCTGCGGCCTTCGGAAGTGTAGTAGAAATAAATGTCAGGCAGCCGCGTGGGAAAATCGACTTGTCCGTAGCAATTGTTCTATTTGGTGTTACGGGTTCGTTTAAACTGCCCCGTGGCTCGCCTTCCTCCTCCCGGAAAAACACGAACCTTGGATTCATTCGCGTATATTTGGTCACCTGGTCGGGACGGTTCTCAAAGTAAGCTATCATTGCTGCCAGGCTTATTTGTGATCTGCTTATCCTGCCGTCCCTTACTAATGCTTCCACAATACTTGTATACTCATGGCCATTATTGGCGGCATAGCCAACCGTACGGATTTCACCGCTCGGTATCCTTATCTTTGCTGAGCCCTGTACATGTGCGATGTAGACTTCAAATTGACTACCCAGCCAGGCTAACTCGTTGCCCCTGAACAACATTTCATCCTCAATAACAGCGCGTGGCGGGTAAGGCCTGATTGTACCGTCGTCACCGCGTTGACCAAGTATTTGGCCATCAGGGCCCTTAACCAAATCCTCCGGCTGTTTGTACAATGGATACGTAAAACGTTGGCTGGGCTTGAATGAACCATCGAAAATGGGGGTGTAATAACCTGTATACAATACCGTTCCCAGGTTATCACAACCAACCGACATATAAACGTCAAAGTCCTTCCTGATTGCTGCGTTCAAATCAGCCCCCCTCAAACCTGAATCCAAAAGGCCCAAAAAAGCATTTAAGCTGTCTACCGCACGCTGGTGGGTTATGCCGCTAACCGGGAAATACTGCTTGCTTGAGGATTTGCCGAGGTAATGCAGGCTCTTTTCGATAGCCGGTTTTAATTCATACAAGTCCAGACTTGCAACAGTAAAATCAGGAATCTGAGAAGGATTTGTTATCTTTCTTAGTGCATTTTGACCGGGTAACAGGGGTCTGTCATAAGCAGGCGGTGCAATGGTTGGTTTCACTTCAGTTCTGCAACCAATCGTAATGGTTAGCAGCGACAATAATAAATAAAGTAGTTTTTTCATATCCATCTCCGTCGAAGGGACTAAAAATTCAATAGTTTTTTTACAAAATGTCTTTGAAAATATTATCGGCTACCTCTGCCGGATTTGAACAAATTTTTTCGATTCTCTCCCTACTCTTCTTCGAATACCGTAAAACTTGATAATTATGGATAGGAGTGTAATAGGTTTGAATTCTTCGGAAAGACTTGATATTCTATTGGAAAAAGACACAGCTTTACAACTGAGCAAAGGATATGTGACTGTCTGTGGGGAATCCCTGGAAGTAAATCATGCAAAACAGAATAAAACGACGTGATTTTTTGAGAACGATTGCCTGCACGGCAGCTTCATCCTTGTACTTTCGCTCTTCAATGAGTTCTGCCGCCGATAAAGCACCAAAACCCGATATGCTCCTGATTATGCCCGATCAGATGCGGGGAGATTGCCTGTCAATCCTCCGGCACCCGGCGGTGCGTACCGCCCAATTGGACGAACTGGCCGAACAAGGCGCATTGTTCCGGCGGGCCTACACCACTGTTGCGTCCTGTATCCCCGCACGTTACTCCCTGCTGACCGGCCTTTATCCTCAAACAAGCGGTGTGGTTGGCTTCCGGGCCAAACCATTCTCAACATTACCCCTGCCGGAATTGCTGCACAGGGCCGGCTACACCACCGTGCTGGTCGGCCGAAACATGCACCAGCCTGCTGCAAGCAAATCCTGTGGATATCAGAAGCGAATCCTTGGGTCCACGTACGTCGATGATGATGAATATGACAGGTTTTTGAAACGGTCGGCACCGCACACCGGCGGCATCAGGAAACTCGTCAAGGATCTGGGCGTCACATACAACCATTGGCAGGCAAAATCCTGGCCGCTGGCGGACAACTTGCACCCCACTGAATGGGTCGTCGCACAATCACGTAAGGTAATCAGTGAGGCAAATGCGGATCAACCGCTCTTTTTGACTACTTCGTTTTACGCTCCACATCCCCCGCTTATGCCGCCAAAGAGATACTTTGACGCATACTTAAAGCAAAAGCTGCCGGCACCTGCACACGGCGATTGGGTGGACTGGAAGGCTCTGTCGCCAAAAGGCGACCGTACGGGGCACCGCGTTCTTTTGGAAGGCGAAATCCTTCGCGCCGCCCAGGCCGGTTACTTCGGGCTTATAGAGCATCTGGACAATCAGATTTCTTTGCTTATGAACGACTTCAAAGCGCGGAGTGAGAAAGCCGGGCGACCGTGGGTCATCGTGGTCACCAGTGACCACGGCGAAATGCTTGGCGACCATGGCTACTTCCGCAAATGCGAACCGTATGAAGGATCGGCCAACATTCCATTTATCATCTGTGGCTCACCCGCTTTGGGCTTCAAGCCCGGCCTGCGTATCAGGCCACCCGTCTGCCTGGAAGATATAATGCCCACGCTGCTGGCGCTGGCAGGAACGAAAAGTCCAGACCGTGTTGACGGTGTAAACCTTGTTCCTGTTTTGCGCGGAGGCAAACAGTCGATTCGACAATGGCTTCACTTCGAGCATGCCCCGTGCTACAGCCAACAGCAGGCATTCCATGCGCTGACTGACGGCCGTTTCAAATATATCTGGCGGCCTACCGACGGCAGAGAGCAATTATTCGACCTGGATAAGGATTTAAAAGAGGAACACGACCTGTCGAATGACAAATCCCACGACACCATCCTGAAAAAATGGCGAACGCTGCTCGTTCAAAGGTTAGCGAACAGGCCCGAGGGATTCTCCGAGAACGGCAAACTGGTCCCGGCTCGTCCCTATAAAGCACTCAATAAGGGTATGANNGAGAACGGCAAGCTGATTCCGGGTCGTCCCTATAAAGCACTCAATAAGGGCATAATGTCTGCTGACGGTAGGATACACTAAAAAGGCTTGTCCCTGCCGCCAATTATATGTATTGAGGACCTTATGAAACTGGGAATTGATGAACTGTTGCAAGATCCATCGTATCGCAAGCCGCTTGAAGGTCGCCGCGTCGCGTTGCTTGGACATCCTGCGTCTGTAACGAGTGAATGTCGTCATACCCTCGATGCACTAATGGATTGTCCCCAGGTGAATATAGTTTCCGCATTCGGGCCTCAACATGGGATGCGAGGTGAAAAGCAGGACAATATGATCGAGACCCAGGATTACGTTGATCCTGATTATGACATCCCGGTTTTTAGTTTATATGGTAATG
>JABAHS010118596.1_pt3 | contig 18949 bp, 23 predicted proteins | sample 7062111 | NCBI WGS metagenome assembly JABAHS01 (sample SAMN14534600, study PRJNA622989) | marine sediment metagenome | biome: marine biome [ENVO:00000428]; feature: marine pelagic biome [ENVO:01000023]; material: deep marine sediment [ENVO:00002113]; isolation source: pool of 4 deep marine... | reverse complement strand
ATAATATACAAAAAAGTAACCCTCATTCTCGCCCAGACGGAAGAATATGCACAGCGTTTCATCACTATAGGCACACATGAAGATAATGTAATCGTTACCGGCTCATTAAAATACGATACGGCGCAAATAACAGATAAAGTCGACGGTGCAGATACCCTTGCAGCCAAGCTTAATATCACAGATGAAAGATTATGGGTGGCAGGCGCCACTGGTCCGGGCGAGGAAAAAATCCTCCTCGATGTCTTCAAAAATTTAACCAATCGGCAGCAATTCAACGACCTCCAGCTGGCAATAGTACCCAGAAAACCGGAAAGGTTTGACGAAGTAGCGCAACTCATTAAAGATGCCGGCTTCGATTTCGTCCGCTACAGCGATATCAAAAACACAAACGACAAAAGTTCTGNNTTCTTGGCGACACAATGGGCGACCTGCGAAAATTCTATTCACTCGCAACTATTATTTTCGTCGGCCGCTCTCTCATTCCTATGGGCGGCTCGGATATGATGGAAGCTGCCGCCCTCGGAAAACCTACCCTCTTCGGCCCGCACGCCTTCAACTTCAGACAAACCGTCGATGCACTTCTCGAAGATGAGGGCGCCGTTATGGTCAAAGACGAACAGGACCTGCTTCAAACGATGCAAAAATGCCTCACCGATGCTGATTTCGCCCAAAAAATCGCCAACAACGGCCGACAGGTTATCAAAAAAAATCAGGGCGCAACCCAAAAAACTATCGAACAAATTACTGCACTTCTAAATGACCGATATATTTGATAAAATGTTGTTGTCTATACAATCCGATTGAAGGAAGAAAAGTGATGACAGGTAAAGAATTCGTTAACTCTCTGGCAAACGACAAATCGGACATTATACAGATACTTCTGGACATTCTCGCTAAAACGGATTCGCGATATTGCCTAATCGGTGGCCTTGCCGTAAACGCTTATGTTGAACCTGTCGTGAGTCTTGATTTGGATATCGTCGCGGCGGCTGAGAGCATCGGAGCTATTTGCAGAGCAGCCAAAGAACGCGGCTTAAAAGTTGAGCAATTCGAGCACAGCGTAAACATCACCAGCGATAGCTCAGATCTGCGGATTCAACTACAGTCCGATCCGCGGTACCAGAGCTTTGTTTCAGTCGCGGAAGATAGGAATATGCTGGGTTACAAGATGAAGGTCGCACGTCTTGAAGACGTCTTGCAGGGTAAGGTTTGGGCGTATATGGATAAGGCCCGGCGGAAGAGCAAACGGCAAAAGGATTTAGCTGATATTTTTCGCATCATTGAAAAATATCCACAGCTTGAAGAAACACTGCCACAAAGCATTCGGGAAGAATTGAACAAATAAGCAGGAAAACAATATGCCAAACACATTACCTAAGCGCCCTCGAGAAAAACAAACGACAATATCACAGCCGGCGCAGATTTACGAACTCAAAATTACATTACGGGGAAGTAAACCGCCTATCTGGCGGCGCATCGCTGTTGTCAAAAATATACGCCTTAGCAACCTGCATCAGGTCATACAGGTTGTTATGGGCTGGGGAAACTATCATCTGCATCAATTTGTCATCCGCAACCGTCGAGCCAAGCTAACGAGAGAAGAGTTGTCTTCGTCGAGCTGGCAGGAGCGTTATGAGAAACTGATAAAGTGCCGCGACCGTTGCTGGAGCGATTCGCGAATGGAATTAGAAGGCGCCGAAGATGAAAAAAAGATGAAACTATGTGACATGGCGCCAGCGGTCAAAAGCAATTTCATTTATGAATATGACTTTGGCGATGGCTGGGAGCATGAAATCAAAGTGGTAAAAATCGGCCCGCCGGTTCAAGGCGTAAAGTATCCGGTGTGCATAGCGGGCAAACTTGCCTGCCCGCCGGAGGACTGCGGCGGCATCTGGGGCTACTACGATATGCTCGAAATCCTCAAAAATCCTAAACATAAACAGCATAAGGAATTCGTCGAATGGATAGGCGGGAAATTCGACCCTGAGTGTTTTAACCTTGACGAAGTCAACGACACTCTGAGAAGATTGCGTTAATGAAAGAGAGAAAGCAATCCCAAGGCGGTCGCCTTGTAACTTGCGCTGAAAGACCCTTTGGATGATTCGAGCGATGGCTGTCTTAGGAGACGGTAGTGGGCGAGGAAATCCGGTTACGGTATTTTTACTTTTTACCTTTTTGCCTCCGTTGTCTTTTGTTATCTATTGTTGCCTCTCAGTTTCATCGCCACTGCTTCAATATGCTCCGGTCTGGTCCCGCGAGCAATCAACAGTACCCCCATCGCCCCGTCTAACAAAAACAGACCCTCGCTTATTCTCTCTTTCAGACTCAGCCTGCCCATAAACAATTCCTTTGTATCTACTGCGGCTCTTCAACCAGATGGCCGTTAATGATTCTATAGATATGCTCGTAACCTTTCGTTTTAGGCCGGGTGAAAATAATTTTTCGTCGCTTCTCGGTAAAGCTGTCCGGTTTGACAGATTTCAAGTTAAGCGTTATACTTTCCGAACTTTCGACGCCGGCCTCCCCATACATTACAATCCTTATAACAGTCGGAACAAAAAAGTCTTCGGTCACATCTGTATATTTATCCAGTTCGGCCAAAGCCAGAGCGTTCTCATTCACATCAAAGTACTCTATCTTTCGAACCAAATAGTTACGGGGATTGATATACATCTTTTTGGAAATTCCGCCCTTGTCATTGCGCCTGGTAAGAACATCAAAGCCCCCTTCTTTTGACAAAGACCAATTCCTTTCATCGACGACCTTGACAATCCCAAGAGCTTCATCCAAAGTTTTAGGAACAACCATAAGTCCACCCGATGTTTCCTGCTCGGACCATTTTCCCCACGAATAACGGCTGAGTTCCGGTTTGATTAAAAGCCAGAACTCGCTGGCATTCGAGCCGAGAACAATCCCGCGAGGATTAAAACCGACATCGCCCTGCAGGTAAACCTCCGCCGGAGGATTAACCCACATTTTCACCGCACAGTTTTCTTTACGCTTCTTTCCCTCAAAATAATACTCCCAGACGCATTGTCCATTGGCTTTCATCGGGCCCGTATGTTCTGAGCGGGACCTTAAAACAGCCAATGCCTCAGCCGCTGTTTTCCTCACCCCGGGGATCGGTTTCGGCTCACGCCTCTCGGGCCCGCAGCCGCCCAAAAAAAATATCGCTACAAAAACCGACAACAAAAGCTTTTTTACCATCTTCTTACAAGCCCTCGGTAACAAGTTCATAAATCAACATGCAGTATCTGGCCAACCTGTGACGACAGCTGTTCGATTTGCTCCTCATCGAGATGGGGATTTACAACTTCGACAAATTCCTTATCGCCGCCGGCTACCCTCATCCGCCAGATTTCCTTACCGTCCTCGGTCCTGGACGAATCGTATTTAAGACGTCTTTTTCGCATCAAAACCAGTGTCAACACAAACCTAAAGTTTATCTTTTCCTGCTCGCTTTCCCCGGCCAATCGCTCAAAAAAGGCCATCAGCATTTCATCGTCAACAAACAGCTTCTTTTTCTCATCCGGGTGTGGCAATCTGCTCTTCCAGTAACAAAAAACTTCCGGCTTGTGCTCATTCCAGTAGTCAGCACAAAAATCCTGACGCTTCAGTCCTTCCCCCGTTTCTACAAGAGCGCCAAAGTATTCTTCGCCGTAGCCAATTTTTTCCCCGCTGCCGGAGCATTCCCCGACAGGCTTGTCAATTTCCCACTCATCCACGTTTAGTACCTTTCTGCAAATCTCGTGCTACTTTTTCCGCTTCGCGCCAAACACGCAGCAAATTACCCCCCCATATCTTAAAAATATCCTCTTCAGAGTATCCCCGTCTAACCAGTTCAATCGTAACATTCAGTGCTTCGGAATGGTCATTAAAACCCGTAATACCTCCACCGCCGTCGAAATCACTGCCGATACCAACATGCTCGATTCCTGCAACCTTAACTGCGTGGTCTATATGGTCCACAAAATCAATCAGGTTTGCCGATGGATATTTCGCATCAATCTCTTTCATTCTTTCAAGAAACTGCTCAATTCTAATCCTCTCGTCCTCAAGCTCCTTTTTCAAAGCGTTTACAGCCTCCCTGCGTTTGGATACATCTAACTTCAAAAAACCGCCGACTGTTACTATCTGGATAACACCACCGTTTTTTGCAAGTACTTTTAACTGATCATCGTCTAAATTTCTCGTTCGGTCGGCCAGCGCCCGGCATCCTGAATGTGACGCGATAATGGGTGCCTTCGACACCCTGATGACATCATAAAAGGACTCTACAGAAATATGAGACACATCAACCATAACGCCCAGCCGGTTCATTTCTCCAACAACCTTTTCACCGAATTTGCTCAGGCCGTTATGTTCGGCTGTCTTGTCCCCAAGTTTTTCACGAGGATTGCAGGAAGCACAAATATCATTGTGGCCGTTATGACTCAACGTAATATAACGAACTCCGAGCCTGTAAAATCTTTCAACATTTGACAGATCTTTACCGATTGCAAATCCGTTCTCCAGGCCAATCATAATGGCCTTCTTGTCGCTCCTTGAAACGCGTTCAACATCATCCGGCGTTGTGGCAAGCTCACAGCGCCTGGGATACATCTTTTCAGTCAGACGATGTATTGCCTCAACCTGAGCCACCGCGGATTCATATGCTTTTGTATATCCCTCGGTATCGCGCTCTCTCTGTCCAACGTACGCCGCCAAAAACACACCGTCCACACCACCCCTTTTCATTTTCACAAGGTCGCATTTGAACTCGGGATTGTCTATACCGGGATCACGGGCCTCGGTGGCATAATTGGCATTGAGAACATCAACATGGCTGTCAAGAGTTAGCACCTTTTCGTGAATTAACTTTGCCCTCTCAACAATTCTCTGCTCGGCAGCTAATCCCTGTAAGCAGCTAAATAAGACTACAGAAAGAACCGTCAGAAACAGAGCTTCGGATCGCTTAAACATTTCCACCTTAATCCTTATTCAAACTTCAGCCATTCGCTTATATTTTGGGCCGTTTTAGGCCCTATGCCTTTGATCTTCTGCAAATCATCACTATTCTGAAAGGCCTTACTTTGTCCACTTTTTCCAAAATTCTCTCGATAAACCACTATCGCCTCAGCTCGCGCAATACCTATCCCCGGCAATCTTACCATACTTGCTATTGGAGCATCATTCGGATTCACCCTCTCTTCTAACTCGATCTCGCTCGATTCATTAAATGCCGCAAGACTTGAAACCGCAAAACCTATAGAAAACAGAGAGCATATGAACACGCTGATAGCAAATGCAAATGATTGAATCCTGCTTTGTCTATCTTCTGCTCGTTGGATAATCTTATAACTCACTATATAACCCGGCACGTCCCGCATTCTGAAAAAACGTCACTCGACTGATGCACGAGCCACGATTTATTTATCGATTGAAAATAGAATCGTGCAATTCTTTCAAGGTTTGATATGATTTTTTCGGCTCCAGACGCCTCGTCAACAGGCCGCTGTTGGATATCGTACTGGCCTCTGAATCGCAAAGCCTTGAATATGCCACTGTATCAACAAATTGTTTGCTAAGTGCTATCTTACAGAACTGTTCGATCCACTCTCCCTGTCCTGCCTCGTCCCATTCTTTGTGCCACATGCCCGCAACTACTGCACGCTGCAAACCATCACTGTTTCGGCTCGGAACTTCCACGTCCGTAATATACAAAGGCTTCATTACAGGGCCGAAGTAATCCAACATCACAGATATTTGCATCATATCTCTAATATGCATACCGGATTGATTTTTCCCGAAATGCATAGCCAATCCGAACGCGTCAAAGTTAATCCCGCTCTGAACCACCATGTCCATATATACCAAAGGAGGAATCGTATCCGTTTTCGTTGCATAATATTCACCCCAGGGATTGCTGATTTCTATTATTTTAAAAGCCCTGTCGCTGGCCGCTTTAACCGCCATATTAGCTGCGCGAGTCATTTCAAGAACCTGCTCAAAGTTAAAGCCAAAATCGTTAAACACATTTAAACCTTTGATTACAGACCACGTATGAATGTCGCTTGCATAACGACTAACGACTTTCGAAACGAATTGATAAGCCGTCTCACGAATCCTTTCAAATCCGTCTCCACTGCGGAACAGCCACTTGGGCAGATACTCCTGCGAGAAACAAAGCAGCGGACCTCCACAAATTGCCAGTTTCTTCTTACTAAGAACCCTGATACAGGCATCAATCATTGAAAAGTCATAACTTCCTTTGGTAGATTCTATCCGTGACCAGTTTATGGGTATCGTGACAAAGCCGAAAAATTTGAGCAAATTCTCAACATATTTAGAATTATAAATCTGCATATGATCTACTCTGCAACCAATGCAGCCTCGCCCAAAACCGTGGTTTTTGACTCGCGAATCAAAAAGCACCTCTGCCTGTTTAACTGCCAGCTTCTCAGAAAAAATAGTCGCCTTTCTGAGCGATTCATCTGCCAATTTGGACGCCAGCGGCGCCTCTTTTATTTTTTGAATCGACTGAATAAACAAATTCTGGGCCTCTCTGTAAATATTGTCCAAGTCCTCCACTTTATCAAAGAAAGACCAGTCCTCCCGCTTGTTAATGATTTGCATTAGCCTGGCTCGGGCCACCTCCACGTTCAGAATATATGGTTCAGTTCGCTCAGGCAGGCAGGTGGTTGGTAAAAGCACGCTGCCGAATCCGTCGACGGGCCACAACAAAGCCAGTCCCGCCGTTCCCAGATTCGGCTTTTCGCACTCAACAATCCCTTTTTTAAACGAAATCCTTGCCCTACGAATACTGACTCCATCGGTACCGAAAAGATAGGCACCACATAACTCGAATTTATCAACAACTTGCCCGTTCTTAAAAACCTGAAATCTCATTTTTTCTCTCAACTTAAATTCATTCACTACGCATGATGCGCACCACAAAGTAAGAATTATAACAGATACGAACTTAAAAACAACCCAAACTTTGATGGATTTTCGCGAAATGTAAGATATGATTGGAAATGAAAAAATCGAGATACGCAATATGAAAATCAACTTGATGCTACATCGCTCTGACTGTATATGCCGAGTTGCTTCATTTGAAGCTCGTAAGCCAGACCTTTTGTCTCCACAAGCCTGGCTATGAGCCCGATTTGATTCAGCAGCATTTCAATCAGACCAATATTTATCAGGGTTGATTCGGAATTATATTGCGGCAGTGCTATAATTACATAACCACAATTCGTCTCATCAGTAGCCAACTGTGACGCCACAATACCAAAGTCGTTGAGCTGGGTTACGACCGGTTCGGTACCATCATCGATTTTTGCGCAGAGTCCCTTCACAAACGGCTCACTGATGTTCAACACGGAGAATTTCTCAGAGTCGCTGACATGGTACTTGCCATCTCTGCCAACAATTATCACAATAGGACCGTCTTCGGGCAGAATGTCAAAAATCTCACCTGCAATCTGTTCATTTAACAAGCTGCTTCGAGAAAGCCGCGGCTCACAAATATCCATTTAAACTTCTCCTTTTCACCCATAGAATAACGCTACTCAAAAAGACTTCGGTATAATCGAAGGGTCACTTTCTTTGCATTTCAATCTGAGAGATTGTTTTGCTTTAATTCTGCGAAAAAAAGGACTTGCTGTGCTTTGAATTGGATTTATAGGACCCTGCCGCCCTGCCTTAATCTGATACTGTATAAGCTTAATTATAAATCATCGACTTCAGCCTGGCCATCGGAAACCTTCTGCCGGGGCAGTCGGTAACCCGGGCACCGGGAGTGCCTCCATGTCCGTAAACATATCTCTTCGAAATATTGTATCGCTTTTGCAGAAATCGAACCAATTTCACAAGTGACTGCATCTGTCGTTTGGTAGGCGATGTGTAGTCGAAATTACCAACAAGGCAGATTCCTATCCCCTTTTCGTTCCCCCAGTTGTTAGGTGTCTTACAATGTGCCCCCGTAAGCTGGCCTCGCCAGCGAAACGTGACCTCAACCAGGCCGTCACCGCTGTCGGTACCGTTACCTATAACAAAATCGTATGCGACCCCCTGCCAATTGTGTTGTTCTCTGTGCTGCTTGTCGAATTTTGCCACGTTTCCGGTACTCGTTGCCGAGTGATGTATTATGATAGCTTGCCACCTTCTCTCCAGTCGTTTGGGAGGATACCAGGACCTGGGGACGCTTCTGTCAACATATACTGTGGTTGGATTTGGCTTTGGGGGATCTGGAGGACGAACAGGATTGATTTCTATAGGGTGCGTATATACAATTATGGGCGTTGACTCTTCTTCGGCTACGCAGCCGCTCAATACAAATAAACAACCGCAGATTATAATTGGTGTTCTAAGCATCTTTTAATTGCTACTCCTAATCCTTTATGGAGTTGCTTATGATGTGAGCGTGAAAAACTCCACTGTTGATTATGGCTGTGTCTGGTTCTAATTGTTTGTCGTTTCCTGATTTGCCTTATTTTTGACCATACACACACTATTACCTCGCTCGTTGAACTTAACAACATCCATGTATGAACGCATAAGAAACAATCCTCTCCCTTCAGGCTTAAAAAGATTTTCACCAAATCGCGGATCCGGCACAGTGTCAGGGTCGAATCCTTCACCCTCATCAGTCACAGTTAATTCCACTTTGTCTGGGGCCACAGAATAGTCAATCTTAACACCTTTCTTTGAGTCCATTCTATTGCCGTGCCTGACTGCGTTGATAAAGGCCTCCTCCAAAGCCAGATGAACGGCAAAAATGTCCTCTTCGCTGAAACTGTTAGCTTTCAGTTTAGATAGAATCTCCTCGCGTACGGAAGTAACGGCAGATGACGAACTTCCAACGACTGTTTCGTGACCAACTGGTATTTCTGAAGCCATAAAATTATTCCATCCTGAATAGCTTTTGCAATGGGCCTGAGAAAATAATACCGCACCTCAAACCATTAGCTATCCCATACTATAAGTTATCGGACATCCACTGCCCCTGACAATAGCGAAAAGAGCTGTCGCCTAATCTGCACTAAGTAGGCTTTCGGTTGCACTTTTCACGTCTTCGTATATATCGAATATTTTGTTTAGACGCGTTATTTTAAAAATTTCATAGATCCTTGGACTTATATTACAAAGCCGTAATTGGCCGTCCTGCTCATAAACTTTTTTACTGATTCTCATTAAAAGTCCTAAAACTGCGGAGGAAAGAAACTGAACATTGCAAAAATCCAAAATCAGGCTTAGCCGCCCCCCCTCCTCAATAACCGACATAATAGACTCCTGAAGGGCGTGAATATCCGTCTCTTCGAGGATTTTCTCGTCGATAAAAGTAACTACTGTTGCATTCTCAGCGTATTCGACACTGATTCTTGGCTTAATCTCAGCCATAACAGTCTCCATACAAAACTGTGATCCTTTATCGAATCCTACTTCAGAACTCCTCGGATGTCAAGTTTTTTACACACTTGGAGCAATTTTTAGACTTTTTTCCTGTTTTATCCATTTTAGTGAGGAAAATTAATGCGATTTGGGGTACATAATAGAACCTGACTGAGCAAACGCGTGTAGAAAAATCCAGTATTCGGGCCTGATAAGTCCGCAACAAAACAAGGCTTTCAACAATAATGAAAGGAAAGAAACAAACGTATATGGAAAAGTTGTTCCTGCCTGTCGTTTACGGCAGGTTCTATTGGACTAAAAAATAAGTCGTCACTATCTTAGTAAAAATGAATATTAGCGAATTTCAAAGTATAATTTCCAAAAAATACGAAAAGCGGGACCGCCAGAGGGGTATCCCTGCAACATTTATGTGGTTTATTGAAGAAGTCGGTGAACTTGCCACAGCCCTGGCTTCAGACGACCAAAAAAACAAAGAGGAAGAATTTGCCGACGTTTTCGCCTGGCTCTGCACTCTGGCAAATATTACCGATGTGGATTTGGAAAAGGCCTGCGATAAGTACACCGGCAACAACGTCAACGGCTTCAAACCAAAATAGCCGAGAATTTACTTTTGTCGCCAAATAAAACCTATTCGCTCACGTCATCCCCCACATCCGGCTTCTCATCCCCAACTTCATCCGGATGCTGAATCCCTGTATCTGCATTAGCCACTACTAAAGCACGGAAGAAACACCACGCCAAACCACCTACGATGATTAGAAAAACCGCTGCAAGGATTATATACGAAACTCCGCTCAACTTGTCACGAATAGGCATTGTTTCTTCACCTATTTTCGCCCCTCCCTTCAGGCCGAGCAATATTACCGCGACAAATGCGCTCACATCCATCGTTGCCAATATCCCAGCCCATCGCGCAAACCACGATACCTGACTACTGGATGTATTATGCTTATCTAAAAGATAATTGCTAAGTCCCATCGCAACAACACTGATCCCCAGCAACAACCAGAATACAGGATTCCCCAATTCATTCCCAGCAGCTTCCGGGATTGAAGAACCATGCAAAATAACCAGCAAACCGGCAGCCGGAATCAACGCCAGTAAAAACGCCAGCACGCCACCACGGCTGCCCCTGATACCAAAATCTGCCTCTTCATGACTCGGCGATCCGATATCATCCCTTCCTTTGACTAAACTCAAAATGACTGCCAAAACAGGCACAAGAGCCACAATAAAAAGCCCAACGCAATTCGGTAGCTTCCACTCACCCGCAGGAGTCCTCAGAAAACCACCTTTATTGTCGTAAATGTTTAACCTGCCCTCTTCTTTCCTGATAAGATACTCTTTCTCCTCCCCATCGGTAATCAGCCAGCTTAGACCCGCCTGCCCAACTGAAAAAGTCGCCTCCTCGGAAATTAGGCTCCCGTGATCTTCAAACTCCTTCCGCAACTCTTCAGAAATCACGCCTTTACTCAGAACAGCCTGGTATTCCGGCTTAATCCTGAATAGATATCCGCCGCTAATATCATCGAAAAACTGCCAGAAGAAAAGAGTACCAAGCAATATCGGAATCACTAGGCGAATCAGATAATCCCACCATCTGCCTAATCGCCAGTCGCTGCGGCTGTTCGCATGACGCCTCAAAGTACTAACTCGCCAAAGCCAGCCTAAAACTATACATTCAAGCAGACCCATAAACGCGATCCCCCACGTTCCGTTCACGAATCCGTCGATGGTCCCAAGCCAGTTAAATCCCGCCTTCGTCACAAACAACAAACCGAAAGTAAATCCAACTACCGTCAGCAATGGAAGAACAATGCTCCTCCGCCAGCCAGTCTTGTCAACAATACTGGCAAGAATGGATTCGGTCATCGAAAACGCCGAGTCAAGGCCCAGCGTAACAAGCGCAAAGAAGAAAATAAAACTAAACCACGCCGAATATGGAAGCTGCGCCAGAGCATAAGGAAACGCCACAAACGCAAGAGAAGGTCCCGACTCGGCCACAGTCTCAACTGTCACAGCATTACCTTCCTGCTGAGTCACGAATGCCATCCCTCCCAACGTCGCAAATACCGCCAGGCCCGCCACAAAACTCGTCGCAAAGTCGGCGATGCTGATAATAGCGGCATTGTTGTTTAAATCGCTTTTTCTGTGCAGAAAGCTTGCGTAAGTAATCATAATGCCGTAAGCAAGACTCAACGAAAAGAATACCTGGCCGAACGCGTAACGCCAGGTAATAGGCTTGGCAAGTTCCGACCACACAGGATCAAGGTAAAATGCCAGACCCTGCATACTGCCCTCAAGCGTCAGGCCTCGCACTGCAAGGATAAGGAGCATCAGCCACGGAAGAGGAACCGTCAGCCATACAATTTTACCGACCAGACGCACCCCTTTGAATATACAAAAGTACATCGCCACCCATGTAATAACCAGGGGAAGCAATATATTACTGCGGATAGAACCAAGGTAAAAACGAGCTTCCTCGATGTCAATCTTACCCAGATATGTATCGTTAAAGAATTGCTTGGCGTTCTCAACACCTTTGATGCCCGTGCCCGCCCATGGAAGCTCACCACCGTTAAAAATACCAACTATGCTGTACCACAAAAAGCTGAAACAATAAGCCAGAATCACTGGATAATAAATAACTATAACGAATGCCAGCACAATCCCCCACCACCCGACAAGTTCAAAACGCTTGTGACCGCGCTTAAATGCGTCCGGAGCCGCACGCTGAGTATAATGGCCGATACTGAACTCAAGAATCATCACGGGAATACCGACTACAACCAGCGCGAGTATGTAGGGGATCAAAAACGCCCCACCCCCGTAGCTGTAAAGTTTATATGGGAAACCCCAAAGATTACCCAAACCTACCGCCGAACCAACAGCCGCAAGTACAAATCCGCCTCGCGTTCCCCAACTCTCCCTTTGCTCTTCAAGAAGCCCGTTTTTCATATTTCGTTTTTCGCAGTCCTTTTGCTCTTGCGCTCTGATTCTTGCGCATCCTTATCTTCTTCGTCTGTTGCGATCTTCTCTTTAATTCCGAGCAATTCAAGCGTATCACGCTCGATGATGTTTTGAATATTACCGCGAGGGACAGTCGGCAAATTCGTATCGGCCAAAAGCATATTGAAGCCAAGCAGCGTCTCTATGCACTCACCCGCGTTATTCATGGGGAATCCGCTCCCGAACAGCAGTTTATCCATCACACCTCGCTCGTATGCCGCCACTACTATATTATAAACCTGCCAGACATTGCTCGGCCTTATCGTTAAGTCGGCATAAACATTCTTGTGTTTGGCCGCCATTGACAATGTCTGCTCAACAAATGGAACACCCATAGTGCCGATTATAATTTTTAAGCCCGCGAAGCTCCTGGCAATCTCATCCAAAAGGTAAGGCTGAGCATAATCAAGAACTGCATTTGCCTCTATGGAGACACCGCCATTATGAAAAAAGACCGGCAGGCCAAGTTCTTCAGCAGATTCATAAAATTTCATCGCCTTGCTGTGTGTCGGGTGAAAACCACACCGGCTGCAATACAAGACCGTTCCTTTAAGGCCGAATTTATCTCTTAGGCTCGTCAGATGTTTTACGCTTACGTTATCCTTACTGGCCTCGACGACCCCGAAACCCACCATCTTTTCTTTGTGTTTGCCCACATAACCGGATAACTTCTTATTGACCTCTTCGCTGGATTCCCCGGCGTCAGCCAATACTATGCAGGCATCCACTGTCTCCGCCGCCTCAAGATGCTCGGATGCCGCAATATCATCGTCGGCCGCAAAGTTTATATGTGTATGACAGTCAACTATCATTTCCCTGTACCTTTAATATTAAGCCGCCATCCATACCGGCCAATATAAACACTGCTTATATTAGCCCACCTATTTACCACCGTCAAGATAAATATTTACTCCGGTATTAGTCAACTTTTGCACTTTCTAACAGGCAAAATCGTTACAAAACAAGACCTTATGCTCGATTTTGAATTCTATGCATGCTCGATAGAAGCCTCGAACATGCCAAAAATGATCGGATCTTCGTTAAATAACTCATTGGCTTAAAATTACCCAAATTAACATGTTTTAAAAAGTGCAAAACTTAAGTTTTAGTAATATCAGTCTATCACCGTGGATATCTTGCATACATTCCTCTTCGCTCCTCGTTTCCTTGCAAGAACGGCTCGTAATCAAAATAAGCCATCATTGGTAGGCATCCCATAGCAACTTCTAAATAACCTCATTACTGAACCCAGAAGTATCTAAAAAGCCTTTATATGACAAATGCCCATATTTTTAACTTGCTTAATCTGCAATAAAACTATACAATTTCTATGCAACTAGAGATAAGAAAGACAAGATTATTGAGGGCAGTACATTCTATTTTAGGAGTAACCCGAATGATAACATTCCGCCAGTTATTGAGAGATTTCGAGTCACGCGGAGAGACAAACCTGTGCTCTGTTCTCGAACAAATGTACGAGGATGCTTTAAACTCTTGGCTATCACAACTGGGTGAGCATAAAGGTTCCTATATGGGCATTCCTCATATCAAAAATGTTGAAAGTCATTTAGACAGGGCCGCACCCATTGAATTCAAACAAAAGCTCTCACCCCAGGAAATATTTGTCTTGCTATCGGCCATCCTTCTCCATGACATAGGAAAGTTACAAATCTTGAAACAGAAGGAAAGCCTTGTTCTGGATATGTATCCTCCGCCAGAAGTTCACTCAAAGTATTCCTGTCTGCATATACTTCAAAAATGGGCATTCCTGCGAATTCCAAACAAAGAATTTGCTCGTTGGATTGCTATTTTGGCCTGTTCACATTGTTGGCAAAAACCAGAACCGGATGAGAAGTGCGTTTTCAGAAGGACGAAGTGCTCCATTCTTTGTGTTGATGGCCCTACTCCCTACAGCGAGCTCGATCTGATCCTTGATTTATCTCATGGCCCGGTACGTCTCAAGTGGCTTGCCACCTTGCTCCGCATCGCGGATGAAGTCGACAACTGTGTCTCTCGCACTGTTCCTGAACACATCATAGAGGCGCTGGATGAGACCGACAAAAAAGCCGAATCTTCTTGGCGTAAGTGCATTTCCGAAGTATTTTTCAATCCGGACGGCGGGTGCATCCAACTGCGCACTCCAAACATAGAAAGTGAATGGCATGAGAGCGAATGGAAAGTAGAGGAATTGGAACGTGCAAGTCAAGCCCTGAAAAATATCGACAATGTCCTCGAAAACTGGAAAGTGCCACTGGTGGAAATGGGGCTTAATTATAAAAAATCATTCGTAGAAGTTTCTGTACCGCTGCATTCTCTATTCGACGCCGAACAGCTTGAGTTCCTCAAAAAAAAACATGGAACCCGTAGCTTTAGCATAGAACCTTTACTAAGCGAAAACCTTCTAAACCGTATAACCAAAGCCATTTTACGATTGGACCGTGCCGTCATTGATGGAAGCCCATTTTCTTGGGAAGCCCTTGCGGAAGAAGCACGCATCAATGATATCAAACTTGTCCAATTGGCCGTAAATCGCATTCGTTCAATAAAGCACTACCCAAAACATTACCGATGTCACAAATTGAAGGATGTTAGTAAGGTAGATATTATCTTATCGAGTCAGGGCTGGAGCCTAAATAAGAATGTTCCACATAAAAACAATATATCGGGTAAAAAACCTCCAATTTATGAAAAAGGTGTTATACCAACCGGTATCAAAAAATTAGATGAACTTCTTTGCCCCGAGCCCGTCAAAAATAATCATGGTTTCTACGCCCCAAAGATGGATTATGATAAGTGGCTTTCCCCAATTGTCGCAATTGAGGGCAGCACAGGTGATGGCAAAACAACTCTGAGCCTCCAAATCGCTTTCAATTTGGCGAAAATGGGATGGGCGTGTTTGTATTACTCCCTTGAGCAGGAACCCGCACGTGTATTGAAGTACCTCGAAAGCTACAAGTTCTTCGACCCCAGCGATTCAAGATCGAAGGATAATATCTTTAATATGGAAGAGGACAACAATGCCTGGTACAAACAAACGCGATTGGCTGGCAAACTTCTTTTACCTCGTCTTACCCCCAGGCCGGTGGGCAATATTAATCTCTCATCACAAGTAGTCTTCGAGCGTAGATATCTGGAGTTGGAAAAATCCCTAAAGTGGGTCAAAAACAAAACCTCCCAATCTTTCTACTTTATCGATAGTCTCACTGCATTCTCACACAAGCCGTTGATCCGTAGCGAGATACACCGGCTGTTCTCTCTATTCCGACTGGCGCAGGTACCTCTGCTTATTACTCTGGAACGCCAAAGGCATTGGGGGTTGACTAAAGAAGAAACACACTTCAATTGTGCTCGCTATCTTGCGGACAACGTTATCCGACTTGATTCAGAGGAAAAGGATAGATATTTCCGACAGTCAATTGAGGTAACCAAGTCCAGATACAACCGAAGGATACTCGGCAAGCACTTGATGAAGCTCAAATCCCCACACCAGAAAGCCACAAAAGGTTTTGACGATCGTTGTGGAGTTGTTGTTTATCCTTCTATCCACACCCATCTGGTTCGCAGTCGGAGAAAAAAGAGATTTCCTAAAAGCTTACGTCTAGACATCCCCGCACAGGTATTACCGGTCGGATACATAACAAAACACCCCAAAACACAAGAGATTGATCCCGATACGTGCATCGTGATCTCAGGTCCACATGGAGGACACAAATTTGCTCTGGCAGTGAATCTCCTCCTGCGCACAAAATCTCCAGAAAAAACGCATAAAATAAAGCGGAAACTCATATTATCGCTCGCAGAAGAGCGTGAAATAAGACTCCGCGGTGTCGCGCTTATTGAAAACATGAAGGATTGGAGAAACAGCCTGAAAGAATTAGAGTTTTCTCAAGCTCAGCAAGTTGAAGAAGTCAAGGTGTGGGAACAGCTTTTCGGGTTTGCAGATAAGAATAAAACCAAAGAGAGAATATACATAAGCCTGCTAAACTTCCGAATGGGACAAATCATGCCTGAGGAATTCTTGTATATTTTTGAGAAATACCTCCAGAATAACAATATCGGTGCTGTGCTGTTCACAGACACCGCTCAACTTAGGACGCGTTTCCCTTTTCTCGCCGCTGAACCTCTTTTTCTCCCAGCACTGATCGATATCATCAAAAGCAAGGGACTACCTTCGGTTTTCATTGACACGAAGGATAACAATCGCTCTAATCAAGCATTGCTTGCTGCAGCAGACTGCCGAATTTTCATTGAACATGATCCAAAGGGGGGAAATATCCTACGGTCTGACAACGTCCGCGCTAAGAATTATGACCGGAGAGAAAGAGTTATTGACGTTGAGACCGATTCTAAACTTCAGCTGTCCGTACTCAAAATTTGTCTAAAAGGATGACACCTATCTGCAGACATACTTGAAAGAGAGATCGCTGATTTTCAATGCGCATAATGTGACATAAAATGACTCTTCTTCCATGCAACAGTATTTATAAGTAACATTGCCGTTGTTATTGAGAAACTACATTCTTTCTGAATACAAACGAAAGTCTTATCTTCATATCTCGACTCAATCAACAATTCAAGGCCCGATAATAAATAGCAAACTATCCACCTAACACCATAACTGAAAACAAGCGCCAAGCAACTCATTGCATCCACGTCCCCTGACTTCATCATTCTTTGTTCGATATTGGATACTTGGTATTCTCCTACTGAACTCACAGCTTCACTATTGGATTTTGCTATTCCTCTCAACTGATTTTTCATAAACTTTCTCATAATAACCGCATTCTTTCACTACCCGTCTATCGTGTGTCACCCTTATGGCTCTGCTCAGTTTATCACTCAACCTCATAAATATAGATTTTTTCGGACATTCCCGCAAGTCTCCCTTTAATTCCACACAAAATATAAAATCCCTGATTTTCAACAAAATACCTTAGTTTTTCTTGACCTGATTATCCCCCAACGATAATATTATGCACAATCGTTAGCTCAGCCGGCCGGCTAAAAAAGTTGGCCCCTGGCCGTTAAGGATGGGTCGTGAGTCTTGGGTCTTGAATATGGATTGTCCGGTTTGCAAAAATGCAATGATTACACTTGAGCTACAGGAAGTCGAAATCGACCACTGTATCGAATGCGGCGGTATCTGGCTCGACGCCGGGGAACTCGAAATGTTACTCGGCGAGCCCCAAAAGGCACACCATCTAATCGACTCTTTCAAAACAGATAATAAGTCCACTGAAAAACTCAGAAGATGCCCAATTTGTATGAAAAAAATGAGAAAAATAATAGTCGGCTCATCGAAACCCGTCCTGCTTATAGACAAATGCCGCAGAGGCGACGGACTTTGGTTTGACAAAGGCGAATTGCAGGATATCTTTGAAAGGGCACAGCTGGACAAAGAAAATAAAATACAAAAACTGTTGGCCGATATGTTCGGCTCCGAACAAAATAACGACAAACAATAAATTAAAAAGGAGACAAAACCATGGATTTGACCTCAATAATTGCAATCTCGAGATGGACATATATACTTGGCGGTGTCGGAATCGTGATTCTTGTCATCGCCCTTATTCTAAAGAAACGCCAGGCATAAAAACAAAACCTAAAAAATTAAATAAAGAAAGGGGGAAAGTATGATTGCGCTCGCTGGTAGTATTATTGCGCTCATTATTGTCGCAGCTATACTTGTCCTGCTTATTATCTTTGTAATTGGCATCTATAACACCTTGATTCGTCTCCGAAATCAGGTCGACAACGCGTGGTCTCAGATCGATGTCCAGCTAAAACGACGACATGACCTCATTCCAAACCTCGTCGAAACCGCAAAAGGATACATGAAACACGAGCGCGGGACTTTTGAGGCGATAACAAAGGCAAGAAGCCAGGCAATGGGAGCAAAGACCGTCTCCGAAGCCTCGAAAGCTGAAGGTGCTCTCGGAGAGGCCCTGAGCAAGTTTATGCTCGTCGTTGAGAACTATCCCGAACTAAAGGCAAATCAAAACTTCCTTTCGGTTCAGGAAGAACTCACAGGCACGGAAAACAAAATCTCTTTCGCAAGGCAAAGCTACAACGACCAGGTCTTGTTCTTTAACAACAAGATTCAGATGTTCCCCTCGAACATCATTGCCAACATGTTCAGTTTCACTAAACGTGATTTCTTTGAGATTGAAGTTGAGGCCGAACGCGAAGTGCCAAAGGTAAGCTTCTCATAATACCGCAACGAAGCTAAAAGACTTACAGGAACGAATTCAACTGTCTGTTCGTAGAAACTGATTGTTCGACTGAATAATCTACGAACTGCGAACTACACACTACGAACTAAAAAATGTGGGAATTAATACGAGTAAACAAAAGGAATTCTATCCTGCTGCTTCTGGCAATGGCCGTATGTCTGTTACTGCTCGGCCTCGTCATTGGCATGGCCGTCTTTGGTCCTGAAGGCGGTCTCTACGGCCTCATTATAGCCGCGGTAATATGGCTCATCCTCACCGCCGTCAGCTTTTCAGGCGGTGACCAGATCCTTTTGTCTGCAAGTAAGGCAAAG
>JABAHS010148879.1_pt1 | contig 18998 bp, 22 predicted proteins | sample 7062111 | NCBI WGS metagenome assembly JABAHS01 (sample SAMN14534600, study PRJNA622989) | marine sediment metagenome | biome: marine biome [ENVO:00000428]; feature: marine pelagic biome [ENVO:01000023]; material: deep marine sediment [ENVO:00002113]; isolation source: pool of 4 deep marine... | reverse complement strand
TCGAATGGGGGCGAATACCAATGAACAAGCTCACACAGATCCCGGACCGTGGAGTGTGGGCGCTCGGCCTTATGGCCGTGGCGGCCGCAGTCCTGTTTCCACCCAAGGCTTCCGCGGTTCCCGCGTTCGCGCGCCAGACCGAGATGGCCTGCGCGGCTTGCCACTATCAACACTATCCGGCGCTCAATGCGTTCGGCCGCGCCTTCAAGCAGGGCGGCTACACTATGACCAACAGTCAGGGCCAGGTGGAGGGCGAGGACCTCTCGCTACCCGTGGTCCTGAACGCCTCTCTGATCACCAAGCTCCGCTATCAAAAGACCAACGGCTCGTCGGATGAGGGGACCGACAGGGGTGAGTTGCAGTTTCCCGACGAGGCCGCCCTGCTGATCGGCGGCCGTGCAGGCGAGCATGTCGGTTTCCTTCTGGAGGCGGCCCTGATCGATGATATGAGCTTCAATTCGTACAAGGCGCATTTCAACTATCCGGTGGGCGACGTCAACTATGGCGCCGTGGCCTTCCTAACCGATGCGGGCGGTGCGCCCTACGGGTTCGAGCTGTTCAACACCGGCGCGCAGCGCTTCATGCGCGCGGTCGAGGACCGCCGCGCCGTGGCGGCCCAGCAGTTCATCGGCAGCAGCGGCGGCATGGGATCACCCGGCGCGTCGGACGCCGAGGGCATCGCCCTGGTGGCCTCGCGCAGCGACATGTTCGCGAACCTGAGCTTCTGGACGCCCGACCACGGGGCCGTGGCCGTCGACGGATTCGCCAACTACCTGCGCGTGGGCTACATGCCGACCGTCCGCGGATGGGACACCGGGATCGGCGTCCAGTATTTTACCGGTACCGCGAGCCGCAGCGCACTTAGCGGCGGCGACGTGGACACCGACGCCTGGTTCATCGACGGCCAGGCCCAGGGCAGGCTGGGGGGCAAGCCGGTCGGTCTGTATTTCACCTACGGCGCGGCCGAGGGCGGCGGCAACAATTATTTCAACACCAACCCGAACGACCAGGAGGCCTGGTCCGTCCTGGGCGAGCTGGGATTGACTCCCAACAAATGGACGGTCTATGCCGGCTACCTCAACGGGGATAACGGCAGCGATCCGGCCCTTGGCGCCAACGAGGACGAGCGCATGACCGTGGGCACCAGCTGGAGCCTGGCCCAGAACGTGCGTCTCGAGCTCTATAACACGAGCTACAGTGGCAACAAGTATGATCCGGAACCGGTTGCCGGCGGAGACAACCTGACTACACTGATGTTGTTTGCCGGGTTCTGAGCTCGGCGGTCGTCAATGTGGGGCCCGCCCGCGTGTCGCGGGCGGCGCCCCGCCATGGGTGGCGGTGGGGCTTACAGCTCATCGAGTATCCGCTGGCGGGTCTCGCGGTACTCCCTTTCCGTGATCAGCCCGTCCTCGCGCAGCCGGTTCAGGCGCAGGAGGCGGCTGCGCACCGACGGCCCAGCGGGGGCCTCGTCCCCCGGTCGTTTTGGTGAAGCGGCATCGTGGCCCGGTTCGGCCCGGGTCCGTGGTGCCAGTGCATTGCCGCACTCGAGCTTTGCGCGTATGCCGTTGCTGACATCGACGGCGCTGACGCGCTGCTCGTGACTCCCGCACCCCGCCTTGCGCAGCACCACCTTTCCATAGGCCTGCTCCTGGTCGGCGGAGTAGGTTAGCGGGAACACCTGACCCTGATCGAGATGGATCGGGGTGTGCCCAACCATCCGACCCATGACGTATACGTTCGCGCCGGAAGGCTCCGATTCGACGTGTACGCGCTGCTCGGAGAGCGAGGGCGTTGTTGCGCAGCCCTGAAACAGCAGCACGACGATGGGGGACGCGCACGGGACAGAACGGCGGCTCAATCGCAGCAGGTCCATGGATTCCTGCATCGTGGGGATCGGGATCGCGCCGCGCCTCAACGCTTGCGGCGATACGTAGAGCCGTCCGGCGAAAATACGTGCACCCCCGCAGTCCGTCAAGCCGTGCGCGCAGCTTCCGGCACACGGGCCAGCGGTCTTGCCCAGGGCCCGCCGTGTCAGCCCGGCACCGGTATCAGCTCGCGCTTCCAGGCCTCCAGCAGGCCGTACAGGGCCAGTCCGACCACGATCACGCACGCGATCAGCAGCCGGCGCCTTCTCCCGGCCGTTCGCCCGGCCACTCCGGCCGAGGCCACCGCCGCGGCAAGTGCCGCCACACAGTTCTCGTACCCAGAGCAGTTTCCGCCCCGGCTCGTCTCCCATTGTCCCTCGCCGGCCAGCGAGATCGCGCGCATGGGACAGACCTCCAGGCAATTGGGGCAGCTCTTGCATTTTTCGGGGATATACCGCAGCTTGAAGGTGAACCCGAGGCGCGTACCGCCCCTATAGGCCAGGTTTTCCACGGCGCCGATGGGACAGAGGAAGTTGCACCAGCCGCGTCCGCCTTTCATGAACAGGCCGCCCACTACGATCCACAGCGCGATGATCACGATGTAGGTCGAGGTCAAGGCGGGAATGAATCCGCTGGTCATGGCAATGCCAAGATAGTCCAGCACGCGGTAGTTGCAGTAGGCGCAGCCTGCGTGCAGACCCATGAACGGCAGCGTCACGAAGCCGGTCAGGAGCCCATAGCGGATCGCCCCCGCGTTCACCTTGCCCGCGATGTCGATCTGAAAGCGCTCCGGTACCAGCCGGCTCAACAGCTCGGAGAACGCGCCGGCGGCGCACAGCCAGCCGCAGAACAGCGGCCCCAGAACGAAGGCGACAAGGAATACGGCGACGATTCCGAGCGAGCGCGGCTCGGCGACGATCACCATTTCCCAGAACTCGGGCTTGAGCAGCGCGCCCACCCCCTGCGAAGGTTGAGCGAGTCGCACACGTTACCGGTAAGGTTCTGCCCCTGTGCACCATAGAACAGCCGCACGAACAAGGAGGCCGGCGTGTAGAACAGCAGGAAGGCGATGAGATAGGAACCGAACCGCAGGTATAGGTGATGTTCTTGCCGACGGTCTCCGGAACCGCACTGTTCTTGGTGATGACCGCATCGTTGTAGGTCAGATTGGCAAAGGCGACGGCATCGGGCGACACGGCATGCTTGAGCTCGATCCCCTTGACCTTCGCCTCACCGGCGTTGCGCTTCACGTTCAAGGCCGAGCTCACGTCAGTGGAATAGATGAGATCGGTCAGGTAGTTCTCGTAATAGGTTGCCCGGAAGGTCGTCCTCGGCGTAAGCCCGTGCTCTACCCCGAGCTCCCAGGACGTCGTCCTCTCGGGCTTGAGATCGGGGTTGGACTGGTACACCTTGCCTGAAGAGCTCACCCAGGTCGAATACATGTCCGATAGTGTCGGGGCCCGGAACGCCCTGCCGGCGGACGCCCTCAGAACCGTGCTGCGCGCCGGCTTGTATACCAATGACGCCTTTGGGCTCAGCGCCGACTTGCTCCTTGTGGAATAGCGCTCGTCAAAGGCCGGGGCGAAGAACTGGCGGATGTTGCCGCTCGTCTTCCAGTAATCGTAACGGGCGCCCAGGTACAGAAGGATTTTTCACTGCTGCGCGTGTGCCTTACGCCGCCGTCGTCGATCTCCACGTCGCCCGAAATGACGGGTTTTCCCGCGGCACCGCGAAGATAGCTGTGGTAGCCCTCGAAGTCCGTCTCATGCTCGTGATAGGAGGCGGACACCGATATCTTGGAGGTGGGGGTGAGGTCATAGGCGAGCTTCGGCCCCGCGTTGTGCTGCTACCACGGCCTTCCCCCTTATCGCCTATCAGGTAGGCCGTGGAACCGTATGGGGTGCTGGTCCGCTCCTATCCGGTTACTGGGATGACCCCGGCGCCGGACGAAGCGCCCTTGACCACATATTCCCTGATGTATCCGTCGCTCCTCTTGTGCCCGTAATTGGCGCACCGGCCCAGGTCTTCAAAGGTTTTGCCTCCATATGTCAAGCTCAGGCTGTTGAGGGCGTTGCTGCCCACGCCCGCTTTGACCACGAACTTCCCTTCTTCCGGTTTCTTGGTGATGATGTTGATGACCCCGCCCATCGCGCTGCCGCCATAGAGCGACGAGAACGGGCCGGGCACGACCTCTATCCGATCGATGTCCTCGATCTCGAAGCTCGCCCAATTGACACCCCCGGATAAGGCGTTGTTCATGGGCTGGTTGTCCACCAGGACGGCGGTACGCTGATAGCCGGAGATGCCCCGCAGGGCCACGGTGTTTGCCCAGGCGCTCGGTACGTGATCGCCCAGCCCCCTCAAGTAGACCCCGGGCAGATCCCTTAGCGCCTCGTTTGCCCGCTGGACGTTCCTCGTTTAGATCTCTTCGGACCCCACCACACTGACGCTGGCAGGGGCATCGGATACCTCGACGGGTTTCTTTGTGGCGGTCACGACCATCTTGCCGAGATCGGCGGCGTCTGCTGCCCAGGCGAGCGTCGTATGTCGATCAGCGAGTTACCCGAGTACACTCAGTTGGCGTGCAGGCATCTGCCGCTCGCCTCGGTCAAATTACCCGCGGCGAAGGTAGCGCGTCGAGATGCCGAAAGGGGACGTAGGCTGGGCTATGCTTTACGAGGGACGGGAAAACAGGAGGCGCACATGACTGTCGACGAGCTGCCGCAGTGGTACCGAGACCTGAAGGCGCAGCATCCGAAGCTCGTGGGGGCGGTGGAGGAGCTGGGCGAGGCCGCGCGCCAGGACGGGCCGCTCGACGCCAAGACCGCCCAGCTCATTCAGCTGGCGGCCGCGGTGGCCATCGGCTCCGAGGGCGCGGTGCACAGCCACAGCCGGCGCGCCGTCGCCGCAGGAGCCGGCGCCGCGGACGTCCGCCACGCCGTCACGCTGCTCACGAGCACCATCGGTTTTCCGAGGGTCTCAGCCGCGTTGAGCTGGGTGGATGAGCTGTTGAGGTAGTCGGGAATCCAAGGAACAGTCGGGGGAGTTTCGGCCGGTGCCGAGGGCGACCTCCGCAGCGCGGTGCGAGCCGCCCGGAGACCTCGGCCGCAGGTGCCTGCGGCAGCGTCGGGCCTATCCCTCGGCGATGTGCAGATCGTCGGGATTGCTCAGGGTATGCCCCATGCCCTGCTCGGGGCGTTCCACCGCAATCGCCGCATACTCGCGCATCCATTCCTAGGTGTCGAAAAGATCCTCAGGCCTTCGTCGGCGCCGCTTCCTGGAGCCAGGGATGCCCCTCGGTATTCTCTATGGTATAGCCGGTAATCGGGTCAGTGCGTTCTTAGCGGTCGAAGTGCGGGTGAACCTGTTTAGCCATGATTGCCACCTCCTCTACTGGGAGTCAGCGACCTCGATAAGGCAAACATAGGCGCGCACCGTGCGACCGGCAACTTCCTACTACGCCGGGTTTTCTGCGGTCTTGCGCAGTCAAACCGGGCCGGCCCCAGACTCCTTATCGGGGTGTCGAAGCCGGCACGTCGCCGTAGTAGCGGCGCACCCCCAGAAGGTCGCTGGCGAGATTTTGGGCCGTGTGGGGAGCGAACAGGAGCGCGCTGGCGCGGCCCGTGTCTAATCGAAGAGCACGATATTGGTGCCGTGGTCCATGAAGTAATCCCCGCCGGGACCCGGGTCGTTTCGCGCATACCGGATTCCCAGGGAGCGGGCGAACCGCGCGATCGCCTCCGGCGCGCCGGTTATGCCGACAATGCGCTGGTTGTAGCAGGGAAGGTATTCGGCCAGTTTCTCCGGGGTGCCCCCCTCGGGTCGATGGAGACGACGGCGATCTGGGTGTCGCGCAACACCCGCGGGTGCTCGTTTTCCAAGCGCCTCAGGGCCGCGCTCAATATGCCCAGGGTGTTGGGGCACACGTCCGGGCAATGGATGTAGCCGAAGAACATGAAAGTCCAGCGTCCCTTGAGCCCGTCCGGACCGAATGGCCGATCCTCGTGGGTCCGCAGCGCGAACGGCTCAAGGGCCCTGGGCGGTCGAAGGCCACGCCCCCGGCGCGCTCTGGCGGCTGCGCATCGCCCCCATCGGGTCGGCCGGCCGAGATTCCTGCAGTCATGCCAGCCAGCGCACGGCAACCAAAAGGGCCAAAGATGCTCTTTTCATTCCCGCGCTCGGACAGGCTCCCGAACAACACAAAAGCGCAGCGCGCGATCGTGCCCTGAGGGTGGTGCGGGCCGCGGTGACGCGGTGGCATTCCGGTCATTCATCGGGCACCGTCTCCAGCCACGTGCAGCCTGAGGCGACCGCCTCGGCCACGTTCGGATTGCCGATGCCGTGGACCATGAGCCCGATCACGCGCGGGTCGTTGTCGTACTCCGTGTGCGCGGCTATGGGGTCGGCGAGGGCGCCCATACCGAAGACGCGTAGGGCGGGTGCGACGTTTACCGTGGCGTTCACCACCCTGGGGCACAGCCGGGAGTCCACATACTGGTCAGCGAATCCGGGCGGCAGGGCGTAGCTCAGCAGATCGTTCGGATCGCTGAAGGCCAGTATGAATAGTTCGTCGATCATCCGCTCATTGTAGTGGGCGCCCTGCGGCCGGCAGTACTGCTCGACCTGGCCCGCATGGGATAGCGGCTGCCGGCCCAGCTGCAGCAGCGGAAGTTGGTTGGCCAGCATATAGACCCGAAACGTGCGCTGCCGGAGTATGCGGGCGGTCCGCTTCACAGCGCTTCTCTCCGGCCCCAATCGACGCTCCCTGAGCTTCCGGGCCCTGCGATCGGCATCTCGCTGCAGCATATCGACGACGATGCGGCTGCCAAGGCTGTGGGTGACGAATACGAAATCCTGACTGCTCGGGGCCGCCGGCGACCCGTCGAACGACACGGCCGCGTCGCTGTCGTCGCAAAACCCGCCGGCCTCCGCCGGCAGATCGTCCCAACCGCGATGCAACATCCAGCAGCTCGCCTGGCTCGCCGATTCGAGGATCCTTTCCTTCGCCGTCCCGCGATACAGGATGGGGTCGGCCGCGTGGGCGTTCACGAACTCTTTCATGGCGTGGTTGGCCTCGGCACGTCGATACCGGTAGTGGCCCGACATGTCGTAGTCCAGCAGTGCCTTTTCGGATCGGGTTACCTCGGACCACGTCAGCTCGTAGAACAGCAGCTCGCGCCGGCCGCTGTGATCGAGGTAACGGCTCACCTGAACTTGGCCGAGGCCGGCCTCGTCGAATCCCGGGGAGGCCAGGCGGATGGTCTTTCGGTGTGCAGAGGTGCGTGTTAGCTCCAGCGCGCGGACCAGATTGTCCTGCAGGCGCGCCGAATAGCCGGGCCGTATATCGCCGATACCGTGCACCATGAGGAGCTTCAGCAGTTTTTTCCGACCTTCGCCCTCGGGCCGCAGCAGCGCCGCCAGCCCGTCGAAGGCAGGCCCGCGCAGCTCGCAGGCCTGGGCCTGGGGCGTGCTGCGGGTGTAGTCGAGAACCGCCTTGGTCATGCCCTCGGAAAAGCTCGCGCAGCCGGGAAGCAGCAGGGCCAGGCAGATCAAGGCAGCAAGCCGGCATGGCAGGGCGAGCATGGTGCAGACTCGATCAGACACGTACAGGCTCCGGTTGTGAAAGGCTGTCCCCCCAGCTTGACATTCTCCTATCCCCCAGGCCAGCCCGCCCGGCACCGGTTGCTTCGCGCCTTGCCCATGGCTCGGCCATCCGGGGCGATGGAAGCCGCTGCCGGACGGCTTCCGCCGGGAGGCACGGCCGGCCTGCGCGGCTAGCGGCGGCCCCGCCAAAGACGCCGGATGGCGTTTTCGCCCAGGGGGCGCCGTCCCTTGACCCGCAGGCTTTCGCTCCACTCCCTGGCGAAGTCGCGTTGAAGAGACAGGTTGATGGCGACCGTCACACCCATCGCGATCAGGGCGCCGAGGCTTGCGAGCGCCATGTCCTTTTGGGCGTCCCATACGTCGCCCTGAGTGCCCAAATAGGCGATGCCCAGATCGCCGCCGAAGACCTCGGCGGCTCCCCATTCGAAGAGCTCGAAGAGCATGGAGGTGGACATGGTCACGTCCAGGGGCAGAAAGTAGCCCCAGAAACCCCGGACGGCTACCACTCGAAGGAAGAGCTCGCGCACCGGATAGGCCAGCAACAGCCCGTAGGAGAAATGGACCGAACGGTCGAAGTGGTTGCGCTCCCATCCCAGCAGGTCGTTGAACGCCACCCCGAACAATCGCATGCTCCATTCGTTGTAGGGGACCTGCGCATAGGTGTAATGGGCGCCCACGGTGTGCAGGCACAGGAAAACGAATATCAGCGTGTACGAGATTCTCGACAGGGGAAACACGCGTCGGGTTGTCGCGAGCACGACAACGAATGCGATCAGCAGCGCATTCTCCAGCGCCCAATCGTGCCGGTCCACCGGCGAGATCGCCAGCGCGAGCCAGAAGGCCCCGAAGACCAAGCCGAGTATCGAGAGATAGCGTCTATGGCACATTGAATCTCCCAGGCCGCCCTCCTGTCGGATATACCGCGTCGCCCAAGAGCGCGCAAGACCGTGCAGCCGGCCGTGTTCGCCCGCGTGAGGTCATGGGACCTCGGGCCCCGGACCCGGCCCGGAGCCGGGAGGAGGTTTGGAGCGCACCGGGTCGGGCGCAACAGCGGGCGAGCCGTCCCATCGGTGCCCGCTAGCGCCGCCCGCACAGCAACTCGTGCATTCCCTCGAGGCTGGCTGCGGTGGTCTGCAGGGAGCGTTCCATGTCCTGGGCCGACTCGGCGACCGTGCCCACCTCGTGGACCATTTCCTGGATGACGGTGTTTTGCTGCTCCAACGCGGAGGTCAGCTCGGCGACCGCGCTGCGCACCCGGTCGGCACGCTGGCAGGTATCATCCACCGTGGACCCCACCTGCTGCATGTCCTGCTCGAACCCGGTTACGGTCTGCACCAGTGCCGTCACGCGCGCCACGCTCTGCTCCAGGGCCGATTCCATCTCCGCCACGGCCTTCTGGATGTGGGTGGAGGCCTCGTTGGCCTGGGTGGCCAAGGTGCGTACCTCGCCCGCCACCACGGCGAAGCCCCGCCCCGCCGGCCCCGCCGGCCTCAATGGCGGCATTCAAGACCAACAGGTTGGTCTGCCCAGCGATTTCTTCTATGGATTCAGCGCCTTTTCGGTTGTGGGCGAAGGCCTGAAAGAACTCGCCCAATTGCTCCGCCGCCCGCAGGCCGGCGCGGGCCGTGCCCCGCACCTCGTCCAGGCGCTGGTCGAAGGCCTCGCTGAGGGCCCGGTTGCCTTCGGCCATCTCTTCCACCTGGGTGTTGACCTGACCGGCGTTGTCGGACATGCCGTGGACGTTGCCGCCGATCTCTTCCATGGCGCCGGCCAGGCTGTCCAGGTGGGTGCGCACGCCGCCGAGCCGCCGCAGGAACCGCCGGACGGTGTTGAGCACCACGCTTTGCATGGTGACCGCGTACTGAAATTCGCCTGCCAGTGTCTTGAGGGGTGTCTTAAGGAACCGCCTTCCGGAATTGCGCCGCGGTTTGCGCCCGACGAGCTTGCTCCACATGGCTCAGCCCCGGCCGTAAACGTCGTCCAGGAGATCCACACCGCACCGTAAGGTTCTCCAGCCAGCAGAGAAAGCTCTCCACGCTGCGGTCGCGGAACACCGCGCCGTGCTGCGGCGCGATCATGGAGGGCTGCAGGGGGCGCACCCGCTGGACCCATTTGCGGCAGGCAGACTGGGCGTTCGGCAGACTGGGCGTTCATGCAGCGCTGGTGGAACCCCTCCATATGCCTGCGATGGGTCTCGAAATCGTCTGCGAACAGATAGCGCTGCCCGGGCGGGAATACCGCCGCGCCGATGTCGGCGGAGAACAGAATGCGGGCATAGGGGTCCCAGAGGCTGAAGTTGCCCACGGAGTGCAGGAAGTGGGCGGGGACGAGCTGCAGCGCCTGATCGCCGGGCAGGGGAATGGTGCCGCCGTGGTCGTCGATCAGTGCCAGGCGACCGGCGTCCACCGAGCCGAAGTGGGGGACGAAGCGTCCCCAGAGCCTGGACAGGTGCGCGGTGGCCGGAGTGACTCCCATCCAGAGGGCCAATCCCGAGCACACATCCGGGTCCTGGTGGGAGAAGAAGATGTGCCTGATCTGGCGGCACTCGATGTAGCGGCTGAGGTTGCCCACCACCCGGGGGAAGACCTCCACGCCGCCCGGGTCCAGCAGTATGCCTGCGCCGTTGTGTATGATCAGGTACTGGTTGACCTGGACGATGCCTTCCTCTTCCTCCTCCTCCCAGCCCAGCCAGATGAACTGGTGCCGCTCCCCCTGGTAGAGAATCTCGCCCTGGATGTCGTGCTCGAGCTCCCCTCTTCGGATTTCCATCGACGGTGCCCCTTCGCGCAATTTGCCGCTGGGTTCAGACGGGTTCGGGGTCTGGACCCGTGGGATCTGGCGACCCTACCGCTGTTGGCGGCCGATAAGACGCATACTTTAGACATCTTTTAAGGGGGTGCCAGGCGAGCCCAAGCTCCGAATGCACAGAGGCGTGCCCCCGGCGCGGATACGCCCGGGCGTTGCGGTGAGCCCGGAGGCTGCTGGCGGGCCGGCGTGCATCGATCGGCGCGGACCGATGCACGCCGGCCCTCGCTCAAAGTCTTTGTGTGAACGTGAAGGCGCCGCGGATGTCACCCTTCTGGAATCCGGTCGCCTGATCCTCGGGATAGAGCTCTTCGAGCCTGGCCTTCACCGCCGGATCGATGTTCTGGCCGTGGCACTTGAGGCACACCTCGCCCGTGGGAATGGCCTTCATGTAGCGCAGGACCGGGCCGTTGCCGGTCTCGACGACCTCGTGATGCTCCATCTTTTTCGGGTGCCCCCCCTCGGCCTTGCGGGCCTCGAACTGCTGTAAGACCTCGCGCTCCCATTCATCCGGGGCATTCGCGGGATTGCGCGTCATGAGCGAGGTCCGCGCAACCTTGATCCAACCCTTTTCCTCGGCGATTCGGGCCGCGATTTGCGGCGCCTTGACGCTGCAGACCTCGATGGCGTTTACCGGCCCGCCGGCCTTCATGGCCCCCTTGAGCTCACCCTTGAGCTCACCCATGAATTCCTTCACCGCCGCACGGCTCTCGGCGACCGCGCTGTCGACCTCGCCCTTCTCGACGTTGCCCGCCACCGCCGCGCCGGTCACAGCCGCGGCCAGCATCGCAAATCCGATCGAGTCTTTCATCATCATAGCCCTCCTCTGGTTAATAGGCCCCCGTCGGATCGCCATCGCCGTGATCCGGCCGCGGTTTGCGCTCTTTCGCCGTCCCGGTTGCCTGCGAACCGGCGCTGGGCCGTCCCGGGCCAAAAGCGCCGGGGGCGACCGGTCAGCCGCCGTTCTTGGTCTGCAGCCCGTGGGCCAGCGAGACCATGAAGCGCAGCGCGGACTGGGTCTGCGGCTCGGACAACAGCCGCAGGGAGGCGATGAGCCCGCCCTTGCTCGGCGCCTTCGCCGCCTCCTCGCGGGCCTCCACCAGTGCCTCGTGGGTTTGGCCGGCCAGCTCGGCCATTTCTTCGTTGGCCATGTTGGTGACCATCGATTCGGCGAAGACGGCGAGCCGCTCCACCATGCCGTCGGTGAGCGCGTTGCGCATGGCATTTATCATATGGATGGTCTCAAACAGCGAGACCAGCCCGCCGGCGCGATGCAGCTTGGTCAGCTCGTCGAGCACCGTGTGCACGGCCTCACGGGTGTGATCATCATTGAGCCGGTCGACGATCTCCAGCGCGTTGGAGCCGGTGACCGCAAGGCGTTCCACCATCTGGTCGGTAAGGGCGTCACTGGCCGTCTGCATCAGCACCTCCAGTGATTCCCGGGCCTCGCCGGAGGCCATCGCCGACGTGTCTTTGGCCGTATTCGAATCAGACATGGCGCTCCCTCCTCACAGTAGGCCCCGGGCCGACAGCCAGTACAGACGGTTGTAGGCCAGCTTGAACCAATGGATTGCCTGAGACGGCGGCGCCGGGTTGGGCGGAGTCGTGTAGTTGAACCACACGTAGGTGCCGGTCTTCAGGCCAGTCTCCACGAAGCAGTACACCTTGCCGTCGTAGTCCCGCGCCCAGCGATCCTCTGTGATCAACGAGCTCAGGTTGTCGATCAGCGTATCGGCCTCGAAGTGGGCGGTGGAGCCGGCCTTGGAGATGGGGATGTTGGTGGTGTCGCCCACGACGAACACGTTGGTCGATCCCTCCCGGTGCAGGGTCTTGGTGTTGGTGGGGACCCAGCCGCCCTTGCCCAGTCCCGATTCGTCGATCACGGCGGCGCCCTGGTGCGGCGGGATGGTCACGAGCAGATCGAAGGGAAGGGTGCTGCCCTCTTCGGAGGTGATGGTCTTTTTCTGCGGATCGACCTCCTTGGTGTTGAAGAAGGTCTCGTATTTGATGCCGCGCTGTTCCATCTGGGGCACGGCCCACTCGGCGACCGGCTCCAGGGCGTGCAGGCGGCCGATGGGATAGGTGTAGGTCATCTCCACCTTGTCCAGGATACCCTTCTGCTCGAAGTGCTCGTAGAGCATGAAGGTGATCTCGAGCGGTGCGACCGGGCACTTGTGGGGGACATTCACGTTGATCACCACCTTGCCGCCCTTGAACGCATCGAGCGCGTCGCGCATCTTGCGCGCGCCCTCCAGGTCGTAGAACCAGTGGGCCGCTTCTGTCATGCCGGGGATGTTCTGCGGCATGATGCGCGAGCCGGTGGCGAGGACGAGATAGTCGTAGTCGAAGGTCTTGCCCGACTGGGTGGCGACCTTCTGCCCGTCCACGTCGATGTTGGTGGCCGGGTCGACGCGGAACACCGTCCTTCGATCGAGCACCTTGCGCTGGTCGCGAAACAGCTCGGACTCGCGGATTCGGCCGAAGGGCACGTAGAGCAGCCCCGGCTGGTACATGTGCTGGTCGGTGGCGCCCAGCACGGTCACCACCACCTCGCCCTTTGCGAGCTCGCGGCCCAGCTTGCGGCACAGGCCGTTTGCCACAATGGTGCCGGCAAGGCCTCCACCGACGATGAGTATGCGCGTAGCCATTGGTCTCCTCCTCCCTACTGTTGCCCGCTCGGGGCCCCAAGAGTGAAAACTCCTCCGCGAGATAGCGCGAGAAGGCGGGAATGTCCGCACGAAGTCCTGCCGAAAGGCGGCTCGAGACCCGGCAAGTCTTGTATTGCCTGCACCGCTGTCCCTCCTTGCGGATGAGCGCGCCACTCGGGCCGACCGCCGTGGCAGGCGGCCCGAGCAACCCAGGTCACCGCCTATTTCGTCTTCTTCACCACGATGGCGGAATAGCCCTCGTGCTCAACGACCTCCACCAGCTCGTGGCCGACCTTGTCGACCCACTGCGGGATGTCCTTCAGGGACCCCTGGTCCGAGGACCATACCTCCAGCTCGTCCCCTACGTCCGCGAGCTTCATCGCCGCGATCAGCTCCATCAACGGCCCCGGGCAGAACGCCCCGCGGGCATCGATCACCTGTCGTTCCGACATTGCTTCACTCCGTCAGCTGCCTGTTGGGCGCATCGGCGCTCCGCCGGTCGCCGCCTAAAGGACGACCAGCTCGCCGCCTTCGGCGTCGCTCAAAAATGCCGTCAGCCCCAGCTCGTCATCGAAGACCTCCTCGACCAGGTCCGCGAGCTGGAGCCCCGACAGGTCCAGCGCCATGGAGCAGGCGTGCATGCGGAGCCCGCCCAGCATCTTGCCCTGCTGGAAGAGGGTGATGGGGTCCGGCGCCTTCTTCTCCCGCAGCAGGTCCGCGAACTCGCCGCCGTGATAGCGTTCGTCGTCGGAGATGCCGGCTCGAAACGCCGAGATCGCATTCATGCTGACGAATACCCGGACCGGGCGCTCGGAAACCGCGGCCACCGAGGCGAGCATCGCCGCCATCTGCACCTTTTCGCGCTCGCCCGAGCACAGCACAATGTAAAGTGGACTTGCCGCCATGGCTCCTCCGTCAACGATGTCTCAGGGAACCACGCCCCACCAGGGGCGCGGGCCGGGGCGCGGGGCCCGTTGGTGCTATGTCGTGCTGCCGGCTCCAGAGCGAGCGGATGCTGCCGCAACGTGCCCGAGTGTCCCGCAAAGTCCGTACCAAGTCGTCCAGTGATCCGGCTCTTTCCTGTCAACGGGTTACGCGCGCCGCCCGAACGGTGACAGCGCTTGCGTCATGACATGTCGTGACCTCACGCCAGATCTGCCACCCCGCCCGCGGGGTTCGGGACCCGGGCCCGCCAGGCCAGCGGGCGACCTGCCGCGACGACGGCCCTCCTATTTACGTATAGACCGTAGGGCGGCCAATGGAAACAAGCAGGGAAGCGGGTGTCGATGGAGTCGAAGGGCGCCGCCCGAAGCCGAAGACCTCACCGAGAGTGTCATGGCTCGGCCGAGCCGTCGGGGCGTAGAGATCGCGCCGCGCGGGCGCGGCGCAGGGCCAGTACCGCCGCCACGGCCCCCACAGCGGTGCCGATAATCGCCGGTGCCGCCCAGCCCTGGTAGCGCTCAATCACCAGGGCGAGCGCGTCCAGCTCCCGGCCCAGGAAGTATCCGAGGTAGGAGAAGGTTAGAGCCCATACCAGGGCCGGCAGCAGATCCAAGGCGAAGAAGCGTCGATGGCTCACGCGCGTCATGCCGAGCGCGAACGGGGTGATCATGCGCAGCCCGAACAGGCCGCGGTATCCGAGCGTCACCCAGGCATGGTGGCGCTCGAGCAGCTCGTGCGTCTTGGCCAGCCTCGCCTGCCAGCGTGGACGGGCCTGCAGAACGCGCGTCCCCTGGGTGCGGCCGAGCCAAAAGAAGAACTGGTAGGTAAGCAGCGAGCCGAGCACCGCGGTGCCGATCACCCAGTCCAGATTCAAGATCTGGCGATAGGCCAGGAAGCCCGCGGTTATTACCACCAGCTCCCCCTCCACCAGCACGCCGAGCAACAGCGCAAGGTAGCCGTATTCTGCAATATAAGGTTCGATCGTCACTCCCGTCCTCTCGCGTGATCCGCAAGCCCATTCTAGCGGCTTGCGGGTGTCCTTGTCGTCCGCCGGCAGGACGTTCCCAAATGCGACCGCGTTCCCATCTTTCACATGCCGGTCTTGACAAGCCCGTTTAAGCAAGGATTCAGTCCGCCTTGTTAGCTTGATCATGCGGCGCACGAGAGCGAACGCCGCCATTTGATCCGCTGACGCAAGGCGTACCCATGACCGACCTGAGCCTCCCCAAATTCATTGCTGCCGTGCCCGCAGCCGCGCGAATCTGGGATGCGCCGGTGCGGTTGTTTCACTGGCTGTTCGCGCTGGCCTTCGCCGGTGCCTGGATGACCACCGGTGACCGATTCCTGCACGTCCACGCCTTCGCCGGCTACGTCTTTGGCGGCTTGCTGGTCTTTCGCCTGGTCTGGGGCTTTGCCGGTACCACCCATGCGCGCTTCGCTTCCTTTGCCTGCGGCCCGCGCGCCGCCGTGGCCTACCTTCGAGACTCCCTGCGCAGGCGGGCGCGGCGCTTCATCGGCCACAATCCCGCCGGGAGCTGGGCGGTATGGCTCATGCTCGCCTGCTCGGGCGCGCTCGTGCTGTCGGGGCTCGCGGCCCTGGGCGGACAGGAGCAGGCCGGACCCCTGGCCGGATGGCTGGGCTTCGCCGCGGGCAGCTCCGCCCGGGTTGCACACGAGCTGGCCGCCTGGAGCCTGGTCGCACTCGTGACCGTGCATGTGCTCGGCGTCGTGGGTGAGAGCCTTGTTCATCGTGAAAACCTCCCGCTCGCCATGCTCACGGGACGCAAGCGTGCCGGGCACGGCGCGGACGCCCCTGCACGGGCGGGCGTCGCCGCGGCCATGCTGGCCGCGGTCGCGGCGGGCGCGCTCACCTACTTTGCGGAGGCGATGACGCTGCCCGCCGGCGAGCCCTATCGTCCCTACAAAGGGCCGACGTTGGCTGACGACGCCCTCTGGCGGGACGAGTGCGGAAGCTGTCACCTGGCCTACCATCCGAGCCTGCTGCCGGCGCGTTCCTGGCGCGACATGATGGCCGCTCAGGACGATCACTTCGGCGAGGACCTCGCCCTGTATCCGGAGACCGTGGCGGCGATCGAGGCCTTTCTGGTCAGAAACGCCGCCGACGGGGCGGCCACCGAGGCGGCCTGGAACATCATGGCGAGCACCGGGCCCGCCGAGGCTCCCCTCCGCGTCACCGATACCCGCTACTGGCGGCACAAGCATTCGGCGCTCGACGGCCTGATCCAGGCCTCGCCCCGCGTGCACGGAAACGGCGACTGCGCGGGCTGTCACCTGGACGCGCGCGCGGGGACCTTCCGGGACGGCGCCATGCGTCTGCCGCCCGCGAGCGGCGCGCCGTTCCCGAGGCACACCCTTGCTGCACAGGAGACCAAATCATGAAGCGTATCGTGACCGCGTTTGTCGCCGGGTTGCTGGTGAGCGGCCCGGCGGTCCAGGCCGGCGGTGTGGCGACCGAGCTGAAGGCGAGGTACCGCGCCGAGGGCGCGGGCCCGTTCAGCGCCGCACGGGGTCAGTCCATGTGGACGCGGGAATTCGAGCACGGCGGCGGCACGCGGCGCTGTGCGGACTGTCATACCGCCGACCTGACTCGGGGCGGCGAGCACGTTCGCACGGGCAAGCCCATCGAGCCGCTCGCACCTTCGGCAAATCCCGAACGGCTCACCGACATGCGCAAGGTGGAGAAATGGTTTCGGCGCAATTGCAAGTGGACCCTCGGTCGCACCTGCACGCCGCAGGAGAAGGGCGACCTGCTCAGCTTCATTCAAAGCCAATAGGGGAGATGTGAGATGAAGGCAAAGTGCTCGACAATCCTGGTGTTCGCGGCAATCCCCGGTTTGGTCCTGCTGGCCGCGCCGTTCGCCCGGGCAGATGACGATGACCACGAGCGCTCGGCTCGGCTGGCGGCGGGCGCCGGTACCGAGCTCCATGCCCGTTACAAGAGTGAGTGCGGGGCCTGCCACACGGCCTATGCCCCCGGGTTGCTGCCCGCCGATGATTGGCGTGCCATCATGGGGAGGTTGGACAACCACTACGGCGACAATGCCGAGCTTGCACCCGAGCTGCGCGCCGAGATCACCCGGTATCTGACCGGCAACGCGGCCCGAGGGCGCCCGACATTCGGTGCGATGCGGGAAGCGGGTGCTGACCTGCTGCCGCGGATCACGGAGCAGCGCTGGTTTCGCCGCGAGCACCGCGAGATCCCCGGGCGCGCGGTGACGGGGAACGAGGAGGTGCGCTCGTTCGCCAATTGCACGGCGTGTCACCGGCATGCCGAACGGGGCGACTTCGACGAGGACTCGGTCCGCATCCCCGGCTACGGCCGGTGGGAAGACTGAGCAAGAAAACCAAAAGTCGAAAGTCAAAAGGCAAAAGTGAAAGCGGACAGCGGGGATGGGGCGGCCTGCGGCCGCCGCGTGGACAGCGCTCGATGCGCGCGATAAGCGGCATAAAGACAGTCCTTGTAGGGCGGTTCGCCCGAGGCGAGCCGCCGCCGGACACCTCGATGGGTCGATTGAATGAAAGTCCCGTAGGGCGGTTCGCCGAAGGCGAGCCGCCGCCCGACACCTCGGCGGGGCGCCTGCGGCGGCTTGCGCTGGCGCGCAAACCGCCCTACTCGTCTGTACAGGGAGTGAGCGGAGGCGGGTGGCGGTCGGGCGTGCCGCGAAGCGACTGCCCCGCGGGTCGGTTGTCGCGGTGACGCCGCGGCCCTAAAATAGTTTGATGGCGCAAGAAACCCCGGAATACTGCGACGAGCCCCGCTTGGCCCGTTCCCCGACGGCGCGCGCGGTCTTGTTCGTTGCGGGTACGGGATTCGTGGCCCTGGGGGTCATCGGGGTCCTTTTGCCCGTCCTGCCCACCACACCCTTTCTATTGGCCGCGGCCGCGTGCTATTCGCGCGGCTCCGCCCGCTTCTATTATGCGCTGCTGAACAATCGCCTGTTCGGTCCGCTGATCCGCGAGTGGCAGCGCACCCGCACCATCCCGCGCAAGGCCAAATGGCTGGCGCTGGCGGTCCTGGCGGCGACCCTGGCAACGTCGGTGGTCGCGCTGGATCACAACCGCTACCTGCAGCTCGGCCTCATCGCCCTGGGGGTGGTCCTGGCGATCCACCTCGCCCGCATCCCCTGCCAGGTGCCCCCCAAGGCCAAGGAGATGGCTTGAGCGGGGGCGCCCCGATAGCGGGTCGGGCACGGACCCGCGCTATCGGCGCTGCTCACCGTTTCGGCCACACCATTCCGCCGCCTTGCGGATCTGGATCTTCGCAACCCCCCGGCGGCTCGCTCCTTGCCTTTCCCGGCTTGTCTTTCCCTGGGTGATCCGGGCGCAATGCCGCAAGGAAAGTCAAGGAATAGCGGGCCAGGCGCCCGCGGCCGGCCCTCGGACCGCGCACGGGATCGCTTGAAGGAGGCCACGCCCGGCATACACTGAACGAACAGTCACACGCATCAGGAGGATGAGTCATGGCGAGGCAAGCGTTGATATTGGGGCTGGCCGCATTGGCCGCGATGGGCACCGCGGTCGCCGCCGGCAAGGGCGGCGGAATGGGCGGGCCCGGCGGCGGGCCTGGAATGGAGCGGGGGATGGGTGGCGGCATGGAAGGTGGAATGCAGCAGGAGATGCAGCAGCGGGGCCAGATGATGCAGCAGCAGATGCACACCCGCCGCTTTCAAATTATCGATGCGAACGGTGACGGCTACATCAGCCGCGAGGAGGCCCAGGCCCACGAGCGGCGGATGCAGCGGCTGACCGAGCGCTGGCAGGATGCCGACCGCGACCGCGACGGGCAGGTGAGCGAAGCCGAGTTCGCCGCCTTCGAGCAGGAGCGCGAGCGCGAGCGGCTCCAGCAGCAGGAGGGCCAGCCGGGCGCAGAAGAGTAGGGCATGCGCCGAGCGTTGGCGTGGTCCGCCCTGTTACAGCTTTGTGCGCCGGTGCACCCGGGACCCGTTGCGGCCGCGTGCCGACGGTCGATAGAAAAAACCCCGCCCGGATGGGCCGGGGATGCGCGTTGCTCCGGCGGCCGCCCTACGCGCCGAGACAGCCGGCGCCCGCCGGCCAGCTTTTCAGCCCGGTCGTGTGTTCGTAGGTCCCGTTGTTGCCTATGTCCACGTCTACT
>JABAHS010133421.1_pt2 | contig 19005 bp, 15 predicted proteins | sample 7062111 | NCBI WGS metagenome assembly JABAHS01 (sample SAMN14534600, study PRJNA622989) | marine sediment metagenome | biome: marine biome [ENVO:00000428]; feature: marine pelagic biome [ENVO:01000023]; material: deep marine sediment [ENVO:00002113]; isolation source: pool of 4 deep marine... | reverse complement strand
TTAAGGCTGATGCAGGACACGAGCCAATCTTCACAACAATCGAACTTGGTAATACATCCAATAATTATTATGTACCTTATATTTTTGAAGGCATAAGAATAGAGCCAGGAGCGGGCTATCATGGCATCACATGCTACAGTTGTGTTGGCCCAAGGTTCAAGAACTTAACAATAACCGGCCAAAATCTTGCTGCAGGATATGGAATCGAGCTAGAATATGGTGGTGACCACAATAATGATATCAGGATTGAAGATTCTATTATACACACTTTTAAACGAGGCATTCATGGATATTGCTCTAATTTAGTAATAAAAGGTAATGAGATTTACAATATAGGTGAAGACCATTTAGTATTGGCTTCAGGTCTTAATAGCGGCTATAATATTCTCATTGAGAATAATCACATTCATCAAACAAACAAGGTCGATCCTGAAGCGCATCCAGATGGTATTGCCTTTATGGCCCTTAAAAATGTAATTCTTAGAAACAACATCATTCATGATTTAAATGCAAGCCAGGGGATATTTGACCATGGTGGTGTAGGCTCAGGCTCAAAGAATGTATTAATCGAAAACAATTTGATGTATGATATTGCGGTTACAGAACTGCAATTTAATGACCCCACCACTGCTACTGAAAACTGGACCCTTAGAAATAATACTATAATTGGAGCCAATCTCGTTCAGCAAGTCTCCCTTAACAGTGGAATTAATCATAATGTCTACAACAATATTTTTGTTTGTACTTATGCTGCTCTTGAGGGGGCAGTAGATTATCATGATTATAATATTTATGTTAAAAGATATGGAAGTAATTTTGGAGATACTGAGCCTCACAGTTATGGATATGATTGGCTTGGCGATTGGAATTCCACTCATAATGCAATTGAACAAGAGCTGTTTGTAGATCCTGATAATAAAAACTTTAGGTTGAAAGAAGGCTGTCGAGCAATAAATTTTGGCGATCCATATAATGTGCATGAGGAACCTAACGATTTAGATGGCAATCCACGGATCGTCGGCGGGAGAATTGATGCTGGATGCTATGAATATATTTCAGGTACTTCTGACACTACTCCTCCTTCTACACCTCAGAATTTGAGTGCTACACCCATAAGTGAGCATCAGATAGATTTATCCTGGGATGCATCAATCGACACTGAATCCGGCATAAGTCACTATAATATCTACAGAGATGGCAAACCAATCGGACAGTCAAGTTCCACTTCATACTCAGACACAGGGCTAAATAGTAACACCAGATACTGCTACGAGGTTTCAGCGGTGAATGGTGCTGGGCTTGAGTCGCCTCGGAGTAACATTGTCTGTGAAAGAACTTTAGCAGATACTAATCCTCCGTCTATTTCATCAGTCGTTGCCTCTAAAACCTCAATTGTAGTTACTTTCAATGAACCATTAGATACAACATCAGCAGAACAAACAAGTAATTACACTATTAATAATGGTATATATGTAACAGCAGCTTCTCTTGATACCGATACAGTTACTTTAACAACTTTAGCTCACACGGAGGGAACCACCTATACCCTAACCGTCGAAAATGTGCAGGATACTTTCGGTAATCCAATGGCAGAAACATCAAGAGATTATGTATATGAAGATGGATTAGTTGGTCACTGGAAATTCGATGATGGTAGCGGCAGCAGCACCGTGGATTCCTCGGGAAATAATAATACCGGCACGCTAATAAATGGACCGACATGGACTACTGGCAAAATTAATGGAGCCTTAAGCTTTGACGGCGTTGATGATACCGTAGAAATCGGAACAATGAATCTTAATTCGGGAGCCGGGAGTATTACCCTGTGGAGCTATGCTGCAAGTTATGCGCCTACCGGGCAATATTTATTTGGCCATGCCAGCCAGCCCTGGGCCAACAGGATACAACTCTATACTGATGATGCGGAAGGTTATTTAGATCTCGGATTAGGTAATTCCCATTCAACCCATACTCGAGTTCATAATTTTGATACCCAGAGATGGTATCACATCGCCCTAACCTGGGACGGGTCGAACTATACTGTCTACGTCGACAGCCTTGCCGAAGCAACCGGCACTTATTCAGATTTATCCACTTTGGAAACATACGCAGATATTGGCAACAATGGTAACAGGTCGGACAGGACTGAGGCTTTCAACGGGATTATCGATGAAGTACGTATCTATAATCGTGCTTTAAATGCGGCTGAGATTTTAGAGATTTATGGTCAAGCCCCTCCCGTTGATACAAATGGTCCAGTTATTTCAAACATAGCTTTATCAAATATTACCAATTCGGGGGTCACTATTAGCTGGGATACTGATGAGAACTCTGATAGTAAGGTAGAATATGGTTTAGATCCAAGCTATGGAAATGCTACAGACCGCGATAACACATTAGTCACTTCTCACTCTGTAGTACTCACAGGGCTATCTTCAAGTACTACATATCACTTCCGTGTAATATCAGCAGATGTATCAGGAAACGAATCTATCAGCCAAGATCAAAATTTCACGACCTCTGGTGTAATTACCTATAGCATTATAGCCAGTGCCGGCGGGGGTGGCACAATTAGCCCAATTGGCACTACGCAGGTTGCTTCAGGCGGTTCACAGACATACACTATCAATGCAATCACAGGATACGATATCTCCGATGTAGTAGTGGATGGGAGCTCGGTTGGCGCTGTCAGTAGTTATTCTTTTACAAACGTTAAGACCAACCATACAATTTCCGCCACTTTTGTCAGAATCTACACGATTACAGCCACTGCGGGCAATGGAGGACAAATTAGTCCTGGTGGAACTACACAGGTCGCTTCAGGCAATTCACAGGCATACACTATTACAGCAGATTCGGGATACAAGATCTCCGATGTCCTGGTAGATGGAAGTTCCGTTGGTGTCGTGACCAGCTATAGCTTCACAAACGTTACTGCCAATCATACTATTGCTACCAGTTTTGTCATTGATGAGATAGACGTAACAGCTCCAACTGTTACCAATCTTTCACCACAGGCAGACTCAATACAGGCTCAACTGAACACATTGATAACTTTAGATATTATCGATTCAGGAGATGGTGTTGATGCCAATTCCGTAACAATTAATATCAATAACAATACTGTGTACTCAGGTAATACAGACAAATACAGCAGCACATACGGCGAATGCTATCGAACAGGCAGAAAAACCAATTATACATTCATTTACCAATCGAAGGAAAAATTTAATTTTGATCAAATAATTACTGTCAAAGTAAATGCCTCAGACCTTGCCGGCAATTCAATGGACGAGCATTCCTATTCCTTTAAAACAAAGATGCGGGCATTTGGTAAGAACAAAAAAGTCAACAAAAACAACAATTTAAGTACTGATTCGGCTGAGTTTGCCAGCATTGTTAACAATAACAGACCTACAACTTGCAGCGACAGCAAGGGTAATATCTGGGCAACCTGGCATGCAGGATCGGCAAACAATAAAGATATTTATATCAACAAACTTACTGCGGGATCGGAGGTTTTCGGAAACAACATTAAGCTTACGGACAACCTCGCAGACCAACGCAATCCTACTATCGCGATAGGCAGTGACGACAAATTGTACATCGCCTGGCAGGATAGTCGCCGCGGTAACTGGGACATCTACATGTCAACCTCAGCTGACGGAGTAAACTGGTCCGCCGAGACAAGGATCACTGACTCGAATGATAACCAGTATTATCCCGCTATTGCCGTCGATAGCTCTAACAAGGTTTATGTCGTCTGGGAAGATAGCCGGAACGGTAATCAGGATATTTATATAGGCGCATCGAACAACGGTTTTGTCTCCAAAACTATTTCACAAATAACATCTGATCTTGCCTACCAGGGTGAGCCTGCCATCGCCGTAGATCCCGACAACACGGTTTATGTTGTATGGATAGATAAAAGAATCTCCGGGGAAAACAACATTTATGGAGCAGCGTCAAATAACGGTCCCTGGACAAATGTTGCGATAGTTAACAACCAAAATAACCAATCAAATCCTGCGATTGCCCCTGAGGATGTAGGATCCATTCTGCATATAGTTTGGGTTGACGATAGGCTTGGGGATAATGACATTTTCTATGACAAAACCACAGGCGGCCTGACTCCTTTAAATGGAAACAGCATTATAGATGACACAAAAGGCACAGACCAACAGAGACCAACAATTGCTGTTTCCGGCAACACGGGCAACAACTTACAGGTTTTCGTTTCCTGGGAGGATGAGAGAAACACAGATTATGACCTTTATTTCGCCGAATTAGGCTCAGGCTCCGGAACAAATGTTTTTGTGGGTGATGACGAGACAAATTCAGGCCAGATAGAGCCGGCCCTAGGCATAGATAGAGATGGTGACCCATACTTGGTATGGACAGACAGCAGAAATATGAATACGGATATCTATTATGCCGGAAGCACTTCCATAGAAGCTACGGCATTGGCATCGGGCAATATTTCTACTTCCTCCACTACAACTGTGGAGACTGCAGACGGTGTTTCAGTCGCAATACCGGCAGGAGCGTACCCCTGCGACATAGAGATTACAATCTCGGAGATAAAGAATCCACCAACAACGAGCAAGGAATACCTGAGTCTGCCTTATGATTTCGGCCCAAGCGGAATAGAATTTGACCTGCCGGTTACAATCACAATACCATATGAAGTCCCTGCTACCGATTACTCAGTATCGGCATACTGGTATAATCTTCTTACCGCAACTCCCAGTCAGCAAGGTATAACGGATATTGAAACCATCGTCATATCTTCGACAACATATCTGCGTTTTAAGACTACGCACTTCACGCAATTTTTTGTTGGTGGCAGCTTTGGTAGCAGCCACGTTAGTGTAAGTGGCGGAGGTGGCGGCGGAGGCTGTTCAATGTCTGCCAACAGCCAGGCAAGTGCACTGGAACTTCTGCTTCCATACATCTGCCTGACTGTAACAATGGTAATTTTAAAACTAAAAGACAGGCGGAAAAGCAAAACTCGCAATATGACCTGAGCCGAATGTTACAAATCGCAGTAGAATAATATTTCAATGAGATTCTATCTGTGATTACAGGCCGGTTATGTAATCTGAGGGGCGTTTCTACAATTCATGAGGCTATATGGATCGGAACCCAGCTTTTTCCTGGTAGCTACTCTCTAATCACATTCACGCTTTTTTTTAGACAACCCTTTTGATTGATCTAAACATCGCGATTTTCAGCTTTAGCTCACGTATAGGTCCGGTTCTGAAAATCGTTACATAGGTTATTTCCGGTATAATGTACGGTTTTTAACATTAAATTCGTAAAAAATTAGCCTATTTTTACAGATTTTGAGAGTAATCCTGTTTTTGGCCCTTCCGCTAAGATCTTCGTAGAACTAATTATCAATTCTGGATTTTCGGCCGAAAAGCAACTTCATTTTTGCGATAAAAAACCGTATTTTATATAACTTTTACGCGACATTAAAATTACTGATCCTTAACCATTTTCTACTTTACAACAGCACCTTATCGTCCTATAATATTGTTGATAGGAAAAGATATACGCAAATCTCAGCATGGATGTACAAAATCATCACTGAAGTTTGCCTCGGTTAGAGTTCATTCTTATATTTTATACTCATAGCTGACGCCACTTTGGACCGATAATATAACTAATAGAGGCTCATATGAGCAAATTGAGCGTGTACAGCATACAGGAACCANNATACAGGAACCATAAATAGGTAAAAGACAATGTTTGCCTCTGCCAGAATTTATTTCTTAGACTTTATAATGAGAAGATGCGTAAGAAAGTCCTTTTCTGGGAGGCTTAACAATTTATACAGTAAATAATACAAAAACATTTTTTCCAGCATACAGGTGTAGGGATGGACCTTCAGCCCAGCTTTTGGACATGAGGACAAAGCAGCTGAATGCATCTTTACTGGAAGAGACCGCCATCGTAACAATTGTTGCGATTTTGGTAATCAGGGTCTTCGGTACAAGTTCTGTTTGGAAACAGACCTGGTTCTTGATGCCAGCTATTTTGATAGCTGCCGTTCTTGTCCCGACAGCAATTACAAAACGTGAGTTTGCCGGAATTGGTTTTGACAGGAAGCAAATCGGTCATTCGCTTGCGCTTCTTGGATGGGCCTGCCTTACCACTTTCCCGCTTGTGGTCTGTGGGCTGTGGTTGATGAGATACTGGGGATTGGAATTACCACTGCGGTCGGTGATGCCACCGGCACATGGCTGGTTTAGCTGGTTACTTTATCAGTTTATGTATATTGCAGTAGCTGAAGAAATATTTTTCAGAGGTTACGTTCAAAATAATATTTTGAAGACAGCAAGCGAAATAACAAAGGAACAACGCGGGCATCTACAATGGATCAGTATAATAATATCTGCGGCCTGTTTTGCAGCTGCTCATGTTGTAATTCAGGGTGAAATAATTTCGGTTCTGACATTTTTACCCGGCCTGGTTCTTGGCTGGCTGTTTGTCCAGACCAGGTCTCTATTGACGCCAATTTTGTTTCACGGACTCGCAAATGTCTTTTATTTATTTGTGGCAGCAATGGTTGTTTAAACAAAAAAGGAAGGTGGAAAATGTATATCCGGAAGGCCTTGTTAATATGTAAATTAGCACTTGCCTTAGTACTGGGTTATGTAGCCATCATAACCTTTGTGCCCGAGCAAAGGGAAAAAAATTCTACACCCGCCTTTGTTCGGGGCAACAACTCAACAAGTGTAAATAAGGTAACGCGCTCGTCGGATTTGTCACCTAAAGACTACTCTGAAATCATAGAAGGAAATCCATTTGACATTTCAGGGCAAACAGCAGGCTCAGATAACTGGACATCAACCGAATATCAGAACTCGGTCTCTGAGGAATTAGGTTTGGCATTATCCGGCACTATATCCGGGAGAGCAGAAATCGCAAGAGCAATTATCAAAGACCTTAAAACCGGAGCGTTTGATCTTTACAAGATAGACCAGACCGTGGCGGGCGCTCGCATTGAGAGTATTGAAGAAAATGCAGTAATTCTGAACTGCGATGGACAAAAGATGGTCTTGAAACTCAATATAGCATCCTCCGGCAGTAATAATAACCAGTTATCTCCGGCTCAGGCTTCCAACGAAATGAGTAACGTAGCAAAAGCTGATTTGTCTACAAAAAAGGCTGTTACTAACACCCAATCAAAAATCGGATATGTGGAAGAAGTATTGAATAATGCAGTTATTGAGCCTTATTCTGCAAATGGTCGGATAGAAGGACTACAAATAACCGGCCTGGAAAACCTGAGCATAGCAAAGAACCTTGGCCTAAAGAACAAGGACATCATTCGTTCAGTTAATGGACATCGACTGACCAGCAAGCAGAAGGCTTATCAGGTCTTCAAGAAAGCCAAGTCACAACCAGCTATAGATATTGAGCTTTTGAGGGAAAACAACAATAAAAAGTTGTCATTTACCATGTAAAATAGTCCGATATACCGTTTATGAAATAATGTTGAACAGGTGAAATCGATGGAGTCAAAACAAACAAATACGAACAAGCGAAATCTGCGAGCGTTTTTACGTCTCCTTTTGTACTTTGTATGTTTTCTTTGCGTAAGCTTTGTATCCTGCACACCGGAATCCAAAACATCTAAGACTGCGAAAATGCGCCCACAGGAAGACGAGCCTGCGCAAATAACAAAGGATTTCCGTACAAAAGAATTTTATACAAAGCAGATTGAGCAACCAAAAGCAGCGGTCACAAATCACACCGACAACAAAGAGCTGATACAGTTAGTTACCCTACCAAAGTCTCAAACAATTGGGAACATCAGCAAGACGTCGGAATATACTCCAACGCGCAAGACAATTATTCAGGTAGCTTCAAGAGAGCAAGTTGATTTGCCTAAAGAAATCGCAGCCAGAAGCAAAAGTACCAGCGCAGCAGAGCAACCACTTTCAGAAACAGATGTAAAACCACCTGTACTTGACAAACCCGGTATGGCCGACGAACTCATATGTGTAAACTTTGACCAGGTTGATATCCGGATGGTGCTAAAGACAGTTGGTGATATAACAGGTATTAATTTCGTTCTGGATGACAGTGTCCACGGCAACGTTACGGTGATGTTCCCCACGAAAATACGCCTTGCCGAGGTTTACAAGGTTTTAGAATCGATTTTGGAAGTCAAAGGATTCGCTGCCGTGCCGGCAGGAAGAAATCTTGTAAAGATAGTACCGAGAGCAGACGCTGCCAAGCGCAACCTCCAGGTCCGCTTTGGCAACAATCCTTCAGATATTCCTCGCAACGATACTCTCATAACTCAGATTATCCCGCTCAATTACGCTAATGCCGGTGAGATCAGCCAGATTATTCAGCCCCTTTTGGCTACAGGCGCACAGATGGCCATCTACACCAAGACCAATTCGATTGTGATTACAGACACATCATCGAATATACACCACATAGCCAAAATCATTCAAACTCTTGACGTAAAAGAACAAATCACGGTATTTAGCTTGAATTATGCCTCCGCACAGGTCATCAGCGAGCAAATAACCCGCATAATAGAGAAAAACAGGGCAGCCTCTTCACCGGTTGGGCGAAACCGCAGCACGCCCCTGGCCCCGACAGGTATCAAAATCATACCAGATCCAAGGACGAACTCTCTATATGTCGTTGCCAATGAACAGGACACCGAGATTATTGAGAGATTAATAATGCAGCTTGATGTTGAGCGGCCTGATAGCGCAAACAATGTTCATGTGGTGTACCTCGAAAATGCACAGCCCAAAGAGGTTGCAGAATCACTAACAGCGGTCCTTGCAAATTTGAGAATCACCGGCGCAGTGGAAGCAACCCAGCAAGTCCAGGTCACTGCTGATGAGGGTACAAACTCAGTGATTGTGGCCGCTTCGACACAGGACTTTAAGGTCATTGCCGGGATTATAGAAAAGCTGGACATAGTGCGGGAACAGGTATTGGTTGAATTGCTCATTATGGAGGTGAGTGAAGAAGGTTTACTCGAAATTGGCATCGACTGGGCCACTCTTGATGAAGCAGTTGAGGATAGTATCCGATTTTTCGGAGCAACGAATTTTGGACCACGAGTGGACTTTGTCAGTGGAGACCTTGAGGGGCTGGCTGTCGGTGCATGGAGGGCAGACGGTTCAGATGTAAGAATTGGAGCAATCCTGCACGCTTTGGATAAAGAGTCGGGAGTAAATATCCTTTCTACACCTCATATTACGACCTCCAACCACAACAAAGCAAAGATAATCATCGGTGAAAATATTCCATACGTCGTAGAATCCAGAATTACCGAAACATCAGACTTTCTTACACCTACTGTGATAGACTCTTTCGAATACAAGGATGTCGGCATCAGCCTGGAGATAACACCACACATCAGTCAGGGCGGACTTGTCAGGCTTGAAATTGACAGCGAATTCTCCAAGCTAATTGAAGGAGTTACCGGCAGTTCCGTTAATACGCCGACAACTGCCAAACGGCAGGCCCAGACTATTGTTTCTATGAACAGCGGCTCAACTATTGTAATCGGTGGTCTTATTCGGGATGACAAAGTTACCCTCGAAAAGAAAATCCCCCTGCTGGGTGACCTTCCCCTGCTTGGTGGTTTGTTCAAGTACCAAAGGGACCAGATGCAAAAAACAAATCTGCTTATGTTTATAACACCACATGTTATGAGCAACCAGGAAGATTTGGACAGGATAACTGAAAAAAAGAGGAATGAAACTGAGCTACTGGATGAAAATGGTGAGACTAACAATAACTCGGAATAATCTTATAATTAAACAGCTTCGGCTCACACCGTGATCGTGTGGATCGAGGGGCCCAACTGGAGAGTGCAAAAACTGGACGAACAAACAATAAAACAACTAAAATTTGAGTACAAAGAAAACATATTGCCGGAACAGTTAAACTCGGAACTAGTGCAGAAACTACCGCTCGAGTTTCTAAAAAAGCAATGCGCTATCCCTCTACGTCTGGAAAACGGTCAGGTCGCAATTGCCCTGGTCGATCCTCTCAATATAGAAGCATACGATGCGATATCGACCATCTTAGGGCAGCCTTGCAGCAGAATAACCTGCCCTGCTTCCGAGATAGAACAGGCCATAAGTGGCTGTTATTATCAGGACACAGGCATCAACAGTGATGAAGAAAATCCTACGGAGCAAGATTCAGCGGATAATCACGACAGTACTGATACAATTGGCGGCAACACCGGGGCCGAAGACCTGCTCAATATTGCCAGCAAGGCACCCGTCATAAAATTAGTCAATAAAATCTTCTTCCAGGCGGTGCACAGTCGGGCCAGCGATATTCACATTGAACCGTACGAAAATGAAGCTCGAATACGCTTCCGGGTTGACGGCGTATTGCACGATATACTTACGTTGCCGAAACAACAGATTGCCGCTCTTGTGTCCCGGTTAAAAATTATGGCAAATTTGAATATCGCCGAGCGAAGACTGCCCCAGGATGGACAGAGCCGGATTAAAATAGGGGAGAATTTAGTAGATATTCGCGTTTCGGTCATCCCGACATCCGGCGGCGAACGTGTAGTGCTGAGGTTGTTGGACAAGGGAAGCGGTGAATTGGGACTGAACAAGATAGGTTTTTGCCAGGAAGTCCTGAATAGCTACAGACATCTGATTAGATCGGCACATGGAATAATTTTACTCACCGGCCCAACTGGCAGCGGCAAGACAACCACGCTCTATGCAGCCATGAGTGAACTTAACTGTGAAGAAAGAAACATCCTTACAGTTGAAGACCCGATTGAGTATCAACTGCCCGGTGTGGGGCAAATGCAGATAAAGCCAAAGATAAATCTCACTTTTGCCAACTGTCTGCGTCACATTCTCCGACAGGATCCCGATGTCATCATGATAGGAGAAATTCGGGACGTTGAAACCGCCGAGATTGCAATCCAGGCATCCCTTACAGGCCATCTGGTCTTAAGCACTCTGCATACGAATGACTCGGCCTCAGCCGTTACCCGGCTGATTGACATGGGCATTGAACCTTACCTGATTTCATCATCGGTCATTGCCGTCATGGCACAGCGGCTGCTGCGAGTGATCTGCCCGGAGTGCAAAAAACCGCACACGCCGGATGAACAAGAGCTTTCACTTTGGCCCGAAAACGAAAAAAATTCAACAATTAGTGGGCAGCTTTACCAAGGATCAGGTTGTGAGAATTGCCTTGAAACAGGGTATCTTGGAAGAACAGGAATCTGCGAATTGTTAGTTATCGACGATGACATTAAGGAACTAATAACCAAACGCTGTGGCTCCCACATTATAAAAGAAGCTGCCATTGCAAAAGGTATGAGCACATTGCGAGAGGATGGATTGCGCAAGGCCCTGGCCGGCGAAACCACTCTCGAAGAAGTATGCAGGGTCACACAGGATTATGTGCAAACGAATACAGGAGTGACTGAAAGTGTCGGTGGTTGAATACAAGCTGTCAAGCGACAAAAAGGCGGTCCAACCGTATCAAACGTCTGAAAGTAATGGTTCTTCCGATGCGCAGCAGAAAACGTACGAGAGGGACATTTTCAATAGAGTCCGTACGAAGGATGTCTGCAGCATCGTGCGCCAGTTGGCAACACTGTTACGCGCCGGCATGCCCCTCGTACAGGCTCTCTCTGCTTTAGTCGAACAGTTGCGAGGGATTAGGGGCCGGGAAAATCCTCTTGCAGACATCATGGAACAAGTTGCTGATAACGTTAATTCAGGAAGCACACTGGCTGACGCCCTCGGCAAACATCCCAATGTTTTTTCAAATATGTTCGTCAACATGGTGGCCGCGGGCGAAACGAGCGGGACCCTGGAAGAAGTTCTATTGCGCATGGCGGAAATACTGGAAAAACGCCTCCATCTTGCAGCCAAGGTCAAATCCGCCGTTGCATATCCCTTGATGATGATCGTGGTAGCGGTGGCGGTCGTGGTATTTCTTATGTCCGTCGTGATACCAAGCATAACAGAGATATTCATTGAAATGAACAGGTCTCTTCCCTGGCCGACGAGATTTCTTATCGCAACAAGTACCTTTATGAAAACATATTTAAAAATTATCCTCCCTGTACTCATTGTGGCCCTATTGGGTCTTCGAGCCGCGTACAGAACCAAAGAGGGTAAGGAAATTGCGGACCGTTGGAAACTGAAGCTGCCGCTCTTTGGCAGACTTCTTCTTAAAGCCGAAATAGCCCGTTTGACCAGGACGTTAGGGATACTTCTTATTAGCGGTATTCCGATACTCAACGCCCTGGAAATCGCAAAACAGGTAATTCAAAATCGAGTTATTGCAAACGCCATGGATTCGGTCAAGGATTTGGTCGGCAAGGGAGAAGCTATTGCCAACGCAATAAGAAAAACCGGATTGTTTCCGCCAATTGTCTATCACATCATAGCTACAGGCCAGATAAGCGGCAATGTTGAAGACGGTCTTATCAATATCGCCGATATGTATGACGATGAGGTGGAACTGACAACAAAAACACTGACCTCGCTGCTTGAGCCCGTGATACTTCTGATTATGGGGGCAATTGTGGGTTTTATCGTACTGGCCGTTTTACTGCCAATATTTGATATAAATCAGGTCCTTTAGTGGAGTCCTGTAAGATGAAAGAAAATAGAAAAAGATTACAAAAAAAAGCCGGTTTTACCCTGATTGAACTTATGATTGTAGTCGTGATTCTGGGATTATTGGCTACTATCGTTATGCCGAGGATATTAGGCAGGCCCGAACAGGCCCGGAGAATGAAGGCCAAAGCCGATATACGCAATATCCAATCTATGCTGGCCCTGTTCAAGGCTGACACCGGACGTTTTCCCACCACATCCGAAGGCCTTGAGGCTCTCGTCTCAGACCCGGGCATAAAGGGCTATAACAGTGATGCCTATCTTGATAAGGTTCCTTTGGATCCCTGGCATAACAAATATATTTATCTTTCTCCGGGGGTACACAGCAAAGACTACGATTTGGAATCTTACGGCAAAGATGGCGAGGACGGCGGCACAGACAACGATGCTGATATTGAAAGCTGGAACCTGGAAGAATAAGAGAAATGAAAAATAAACGTGCGACAATCGGGAATAAATACAAAAGTGCTTTTACCTTCATAGAGGTTCTAATAGCTCTTGTGATTGTTTCTATTTCCCTGTTAGGGCTGATAAGATTGCATCTTATAAGCATCAATATGACCGATGCAGCCCAGATAAAGTCTCAGGCCGTCCTTTTGGCAAATGAGAAAATTGCAGAGACGCTGGCACTTGGCTACCCGGAAGAAGGGATTAAAGCAGGCACAGTAGAAATAAATGCCCTGGGCCTGCACTGGCAAACGGAAGTTACTGATATCGAAGCACACCAGTTAGGTGAGTTAGATATTGAGGGATTACGAAGGATATTAGTCAACGTTAGTTGGGAACAGGGTAATAGGCTCAAACATATACAAATGTCAACTTATGTTACTGACAGGAAATTACCGTGAACAGTAAGTCTGTCAAAAAAGGCTTCACGCTGATTGAGATTCTCGTAGCTGTAGCGATAATTGCAACCATTGTCTCTATGGTATACGGCAGCTATTTTGCAACCTCGAAATCGGCACAGGCGTGCAGGAAAAGGATCGCCATGTCCCAACAGGGGCGTAAACTGCTGGGGCAGATGGCTCGACAAATACGATGCTCGTATGCCGGCTCTTTCAAAACATCTACCACCCGCGCCGTTAAAGGCTCTCTGAAAAACGAGGAAATACAGGAGAATATAATCAACTACTTTGACGGCAACTCAGGCAAGATGGGTGAAGAGATCCTGAATTTTGTAACTACATATAGCATTGCAGAGGAAAAGAGGCCGGGATTGTTAAAGGTCACTTACAAATTTGACAAAAGAACCGGCACGCTTTTGTTTAGTCAGGAAAGATTCATCGATACTCCTGACAGTCTTTTCGAAAATAAAAATTGGCAGCCTCTTGCAGAAAACATCGAGAGTATCGAATTAGCATTTTCTGATGGGCGGCAGTGGCTGAATACCTGGGATTTCAAAGAAAAAAAGGGGCTTCCATACGCGGTAAAAATCGACATTACCTGTCAAGATGAGAATTATCAGCAATATCACTATGGTACTACCGCTTATATATGTTGTCGAAAAAAACAAGGAAAGAAAACTACATCCGCCGGATTAGTGTCGGTCAACAAACAATGAAACCCAAAAGAGCAAAATTAAAACAAAAGGGATTTATAGTTGTCGTCGTCCTGTGCATANNGCGGTTCTGCTGCTGGGCTTCAACTTTCAATCCCGTACAAACCTGCGTGCCGTGGGTGATTTCCAAAAGTCCGCGCAGGCACTCAATTGTGCAAAGGCAGGGCTCAATGTAGCAATTGCAGCTATAAAGAGCAAAGATGAGACCGACACAAACAAAACATCATCAAATCTGCTTTCTCAGGAAAATACTATTGATATCGGTGATGGAAAGTGTTTGTTAACTATTACCGAAGAAAACGCCAAATTGAACGTCAACCTGCTCAAGGACAAAAACGGCAAACCGAATCGAACCAGAATAGACCAATTACTTCGACTCATCGACCTCTTGAATAAGGATCGCGGTGATTATTCACGTATTGGCTATGGCCTGGTGCCCGCAATTATTGACTGGACGGATAGTGACGACAAGGTAACCCACTTGCCCTTTATAAAGCACGAAAAATCAGGAGCAGAATCTGCTTACTATATGAATTTAGAGATTCCTTACAGGTGTAACAATGACAAACTTGAGGCGATTGAAGAACTTCTGCTGGTCAAAGGAATCACACAGGATGTTTTTGAGCGTATACGCGATTATGTAACGGTCTACGGTGATGGTAAAATTAACATCAATCACGCCTCAAAACGTGTAATTGAGAGTTTGTCGGAAAAGATGGACCCTGTTTTGGCCCAGATGATTATAGACAGACGAAAAATTAAGCCATATGAAAGCATAATGGAATTGCGGGATGTCCCCGGGATGACGGATGGTATCTACAACAAAATCAGAAATACAGTTACTGTCAGTCCGACAGACGAATACTATCACGCAACATCACGGGCAAAAGTCGGCCATCGTAACTGTACAGTTGTGGCAATACTCAGAAAAAATACGAAAACAAACAACATTGAGGTTATTTTATACAAAGAGTCTTAAAGCCGGTCACAGTATTTCTATAGAAAAAAGACAAGATTATGGTTAAACGGTGCATAGGCATAGATATTGGTTTCTCTTATTTGCGTGCGGTACAAATCATGCGCACAGAAGATGAATTGTTTATCGAAAAAGTCTTTAGCACACAAACACGGCGAAGCAAAGATTCACAGCAGGAGATTCTCATTCAACTTTCCGACAAACATGGTTTTGACCTTCGATCGGATGTGGCGATTTCAATGCCGCATGATGCTGTTTTCTTTCGAAATCTGGAAACTGACTTTGCCGGTTTGGAACAAATTCGCCAGGTTCCCAAATCCGCGTTAGAACACAATATCCCCATAGAACCGGACCAAATCGTTGCCCAGGTATGTTCGCACCGCCGGTTGCCGGATGATAAATACTCTGTTCTTACTGCAGCAGTAAGCAAGACTTCGCTGCACGATAGACTAAATACTTTAGCTGGAGTAAAGATACATCCAAATCTGGTTGAGACGGCAATTTTTGCACTTCATTCCACAATTGTCAAAAACCATCCCGAAATTGCTGCCGGTCAAGCCATTATTGCATATATAGATGAATCTTACCTCACTATGGCAGTTATCGAAAACCACAATATTTTAATAGTGCGAAACATCCCGATTGTCTCCCACCCCGACAACAATGCTGATTTAAATGCTGCGAATCTGTTAGCACATGAAGCCAAAGTTACGTGGCAAAAAGTATTTGGAACCGATATTGAGCAAGAGACGAAAATTTACATAGCATTCGGTGGAGATGTTTCAGGTGACTTCGAGGCATCTGTTATTGAGAGCCTGCGCTGCCAAATAGTCATAGTTGAACCATACGCCGCAATAAAATGTTCCCCTGAGCACAACGGCGGTAAGGCAATATGCGTTGCTGAAGGGCTTGCATTAAGAGCATTGGCACCCGAGGAAAATTTGGGTATTAACTTCCTCAAGGCCGATAACACCGACACGAAAGCAACATTAGACCTGCGAAAAGAACTTATAACCTGCGCAACGCTTGTAGCTGCAATTGTCGTCGTATCGATTGCTGGGCTGTTTGTTCGACTCTTTTATTTGGAATCTAAATATACAAATATAAAAAACGAAATTAGACAAGTTTTCCAAAATACACTGCCGGAAGAGAAAAACATCGTAAATCCGCTTGTCCAATTAGAGCAGCAACTGGTATCTTTTCGAAAGGACAATCAACTTTTTGCTTCCTTCTATCCAACCAGTCTGACGCCACTTAAAGTTTTGCACAATATAACTACGAACACTCCTTCGGAATCAAATATAAAAATTAACGACCTGTTGATAACAATCGAATCTGTTCGATTAAAGGGAACCTGCGAATCATTTGACTCTGTATATCAGTGGCAGAAGCTTTTACAGGAAATTGACGGTTTTACGCTTGTCGACGTGGAGAATCCGCAAAGAAATCCAAAAGGTGATGCTATACACTTTACTATCCTGATTTCCTTGGACAGGTCCCCGGCAATACAGGAGTAAAAATGATAAGCTTAACACGAAGAGAAAAATTACTGGCTCTCGTTTTAGCGATTTTCGCAGTGGGCTGTTTGTTATTTGCCTTTGCTATAAAGCCCGCTATGGCGAGAACAAAGACACTCCATCGAGTTATATCTGAAAAACAGGAAGAACTTGCAGAACTTCGTGCCAGAAGCAACGAATATATTTCTCTCCGCGACAGTCTTGACAATGTACGCGCAAAAGTGGCTTCACAGGACAAGGGATTTGAACTGCTGCCATTCACGGAATCTTTGATACGGGAACACGGCCTCGAAAAAAAGGTGGCAACAATGAAGCAGCAGGTATTAGATCTTAGCCAAAGCCACTCTGAGACAATCGTCGAGGTAAAACTCGAGAACTTGACACTTAAGCAGCTTGTTGATTTCCTCAGGAAGGTAGAATCATCCCAGGCCCTGCTAAGAATCAAAAGCCTCTACATCAAAAAGAACCTGACAAACGCAGAGATGCTCGATTCAGTGGTCGAGATACATAATCCCAAATTAATCCAAAGCTGAAGTGATTCTTATCGCGATCAACATCAACGGATCCGGCAAATTTCTTTAGTGATGTTTGTGTTCTTTTGCCGACAAGTTTAGCGAACCGAGCAATTTCCAGCCCAACGGTAAAAGTATCGCAGCCAGCGCAATTTTCAACAAATCACCGGGTATAAAAGGATACAAACCCACAGTCAGTATCTTATTGGCACTTATCCCCAGCTTACCCATACATACCAGGCAATACAACCAGAGTAAGCCGAAAGCATAAATAACCAGATTCCCAAAAATCATCGCCAGAATGGTTGTTCCTATTCGCCGGTCCCAACCCCTCTCAGCCAGCAGTCCCACTACGTACACAGCAAAAACAAAACCAAACAAGTATCCGCCCGTGAATCCTGATAATGCCGTAATACCGCTTTTGCCGTGTGCAAATACGGGCAATCCTGCTGCACCTGCCATTATGTACGTAAGGACAGACACACTTGCCCGCCTGGCGCCAAGCAACGCACCTATCATCAACACGGCAAAGGTCTGCCCGGTCACAGGAACAGGCCAGCCTATCGCGAGCTGGGCGCACAAGGCGATTAGTAAAGAGCCGCCAATAACCACAGCGACATCATATAGTGCTGCTAACTTTTTCTCACAAGGTCGTAAAAGACCTGCAACAGTCACGTTTACCGACATATTCACTCCGTTAAAAAAGCTAACATACTTCACTTCACTCTTAAAACTTTCCGACACCGGCGTAAACTCAGAAACACGCCAACTACCATGTTATTGTATTTGAAACTACTCCGGACGTCAAACAAGATTTCATGTTCTACATTCAGACACTCCCCCCTACGCATAACGCGATACACACGATAAATCAGGAAAAACAACCGGGGCCTATACCGAATCACTCAGTATAGGCCCCGAACTGATACAAACTCAAAGGACTAACAAATTCTAACACGCATTACGGCCACAGCAATTCATCAAGGTACTTACTTGCTATGAGACTGTAGTCCTTCAGATTAATTAAAAAGTCACTATACGTGTCAGTGGGCAGGAACGTGTTTGAGCACACCCTGTCGAATTTGGCGGTAGCCAGCGGGCCGCTGTCTTCGTGAGCAGTGACCGCCATGCCTATGTAAACCGGATCGGTCATCACGATGTCGGTGCTGGCAAGTTCTATCCACTCACCATCATAGTAATAGTAGGTAGTAAACGTGTCGCCCTGCCGCATTATCCGGATACACTGAGGCCCGGTCATATTGCCGGCATCAACGTTAAAAGATGAATCGCCGGCAGTCAGGCGTCCCTGGGCACTAAGACGATGGCCAAATGGGCCGGTGCCATCAGGATTGTAATTCGGTGTTACGGCCATAAACGCATGAGCGGAATTCGGATCGAGCGTATCACGAATCATCACGCCAGCCTTGGTCCACTGGTTCAACGGAGGATCAGGCAAAATGCTTTCGACACGAACAGTTATCTGGCCATCGCCTGATAACGGTTTATACACATAGTGGAACTCATCACTGGTGCCCCAGATGTCGAAGCCGGAGGCCAAAATCTCAAAGACGTCACCGCCAAAATCTGTGAAGCTGCCGGGTGAGCATACATCACCAATATCAGCGTTAGCCCACACACCGGTTGTCCACACATCTTCAACGGCAAAACCGCTCTTGAGGTAATCAGCAGACCACACTCCTATGTCGGCCTCGTCAACGATGCAGTCGTAAGGCTGGGCCAGATCATAAAGTGGTTTCACCAGTGAAGGAATACATCT
>JABAHS010023909.1_pt2 | contig 19011 bp, 22 predicted proteins | sample 7062111 | NCBI WGS metagenome assembly JABAHS01 (sample SAMN14534600, study PRJNA622989) | marine sediment metagenome | biome: marine biome [ENVO:00000428]; feature: marine pelagic biome [ENVO:01000023]; material: deep marine sediment [ENVO:00002113]; isolation source: pool of 4 deep marine... | reverse complement strand
CGATGAATGCATCCCCATACTCACCGGGGCCGAGCACGTGCTCCTGATTGCGCTGCACCTGCCGAGCGGATTCGGTGGCAAGGCGCGTCATGAAGTGCTTGCGTGCGTCCTCGCCGGCCAATCGGCTGTAGGCCATGCGGTCCGCCACATGCACGAGAAATGCCATGTACTCTGCGATGACCGCGATGCGCTGTCGGTCGTCTTCGTAGTCGAAGCGTTCGGCGTGAAGGTTTTTGGCCGCCGCCAGGGCGATCTGCCAGACAACGTAAGCGAGCGCGACGGCGTTGTCGGCGAGCGTTCGCGGACGTTCCTTCTTGCGCCACTTGCTGCGAATGCGCAATGTCATAGAGCGACCTCTGTGCTTCGCGGTGCCGCTCCCGCTTTGACCGATGCTGCGGCAGGCCCATGTTGATCCGAATCGAGCATGTTCTCGGAGCTCGTCAGCTCAAGACCCTTCGGGCGATGCTTGCCCGGGCGTCGTTCCTCGACGGCGTCGCCTCGGCGGGACGGCTGGCGGCAGCTGTGAAAGTCAACGAGGAGCTCGCCCGCGACGAGCCTTTGCTGAGCGAGCTCAACGAATTGGTCATGGGCAACCTCGTCAGGCATCCGACATACCAGTCCGCGGCACTGCCGCTCAGGGCCGCGACGCCGCTGTATGTCCGCTACCTGCCGGACATGACCTACGGCGCGCACGTCGACGACCCCGTGATGGGCGCAGGCGCAAAGTACCGTGCTGACATTGCCGTCACCGTTTTCTTGAGCGACCCCGACGAGTACGACGGCGGCGAGCTCACCATCGAGACCGATTTCGGCGAGCAGTCGGTGAAAGAAGCTGCCGGCACGGTCGTCATGTACCCGGCATCGAGCCGGCATCGCGTCAGCGCCGTGACGAAGGGCATGCGGCTGGTGGCGGTGACTTGGGTCCAGAGCCTCGTGCGCGATGCCGGTCGCCGGGAGCTCCTCTACGAGCTCCACCGGGCGAGGGCCGAGCTGCTGAAAAGGGCGCCGCAAGCTCCGGAAACGGCCCGCGTGGACCTCGTCTACAGCAATCTCGTGCGCATGTGGGCCGAGGTCTAGGGGCCGGCGCGACGCGAGACGCCGGCTGGCGCCCGTGGCCCGCGATCGCCGCAGCCATCGCTCCCGCCTATTGCTTCGAGCCCTTCTCCTCGTGGGCCAGCTCGACGACGCGGTTGGCCAGACGCGTGTACTCCTCCTTGTAGTTCTCGAGCGGGTGTCCGGCCGGCGGGGAGAAGTACTCGAGCTGGTCGACCCCGAACTCGTGCTCGTACTCTACGAACTGCTTCTGCATTTGCTGCATCTTCGCGATCAGCTCCTCTTTCTCGCCCATTGCCTTTGCTCCGTTGCGTCTGCGGCGCCCCCGACGCTGGGCCGGTCGGCGCGGTGAAAAATCGACCGTCTGCGACAGGCCGCCGCACGCGGCGGCGGTTGCAGACGGTCGCCTCAGTCGTTGTCGCGCTGCGCCTGCAGCGTCCCGATGCCCTTGTGGGGGACAAACAGCCCGCAGCCAAGCTTACGCCCGGGACCGACCCCCACCTCCTGCACACGTACCGACTCCTGCGGCTCCAGGTCTGCCACGAGGACGCTGCGCGTGAGCAGCGTCTCGCTCTCGGTGGCAATCGCGTGCGCGCGCCCGCACACCAACTTGCGTACGGTGATGCCGAGCTGCGCGAGCTCGTGGGCGACGTCGTTGGCGAACTGCGTTTCGTCTTCGCCGCCCCGGGCGACGACGTGGCGCGCGTATATCGTGTCGTGAGTGCTCAAAGTGCGCACCTTCGATGCCCCCACTTGCATCGGGTGGCCGGCGATCGTCAGGGTCCGCCCGCTCAGGGCGCCGGCTTCGGCGACCCGCCGCTCGGGGAGGCGCAGCACGAAGCGCGTGCGTCTCGACAGGTACAGCAACGCACCTTCGGCAGGCTCGGGTCGATACCAGCCGTTACCCGACTCCGCGCCGTGCATTGAGTGGATGCCGACACCCTGCTCCTCATCGAGCCAGGGCAGCGCGGCACGCACGGCGCCGAGCAGCGCCTGCGCGTGATCGAGGGGCAGCTGCGGGCACGCGATCCGAAACGAGACATCGACCACGTCCCGGGGCACGGTGTAGCTCTCGGCGGGTGGGTCGTCTGACCAGAACATCGCTCAGTGCGGCACGGGCCGCGAGTCGAGCACCGCCGTGAAGACGGCTTCGACGCGATCCTCCCAGTTTTCGGGAGTGTCGGCGAAAGGCGGCTTTACATCGATGCGCAAAAATCGTTCGCCGTCGCGGGCCTTGGCCGCGACGATGCCCAGCAACTCGTCGAAGGAACCGACCTCGTGGTGCTGTATGAGCAACTCACTCAGCCAGATCACTGCGGCACCCTGCGCTTACCCGCGTCTGCCCGGGTGAGGACGGCGTGATCGAGATAGCGCGCGCGATACACGAGGCGACCGCCGCCACCTTGTGGGTCGTCGCGGAACGCGCTGCGCGTGTGCAGCACGTTGTTGCAGATCAGGCCCTGGCCGGCCTCTAGCCGGTGGCGCATGATGTAGGGCGCTGCCGACGCCAGCAGGCGCTCCAGCGCTGAGGTGGCCGCCCGCAGCGCGGGCGTCGGCTTCCACACGACGTGGCGCTTGCGCGCCGTGTAGCGCATGCGCAGACGGCCGCCGGCGGTGTCGACGACGAACACGGGGCCGGTGCGGGCGGGTCGCAGCACGCGGCCTTCCTGTACGTTGGCGGGAATCGTCATCGCGTCCCGTGCCATCAACGCGCGCACGAACTCGACATCGGCATCGCGCAGATGCACGTAGGCGATTTCGTGATCCAGCACGGCGGTATCGCCCCCGGAGGTCGCGGGGCGGGCACAGTGCAGCACGAAGGCCCGCACGGAGCGCGAGGCGCGATTGTAGTAGCCGTCGGTGTGCCAGTTCAGGCGCGCGCTCGTGTACGGCACGTACCTGCCGAGCGCCGCGTCTCGCGTCGCGCACAGCGACGTCACGCCGTCGTCGCCGGCCCCCGGGTTGACGTCGAGCCGCCGCAAGCCGAGCTGTGCCGCCAGCTGCAGCACCGCCTCTTGCGGCCGTGCCGGACTGCGCCGGCATGCGTAGAAGGTCATGTTGGCGTCGCGCAGACGCGTCCACAGGGCGAGGCGCTCGGCGTCGCTCAGCGCCATCGGGTCCTCGATCTCCACCACCAGATCGCCGAGCAGCCGCCGGCAGCGCTCGAGCTTCTCGTCGCGCCAGCGCGCGTACGCGGCGGGTGCGTCGAGGTCGAACGGCCCCCCCGACCGGACGGCGACGGCGGCATCGGGGTTCTGAGCGCTTGGGGAAAGCATGGTCATGGACGGGTTTCCGAGGCTGTCATTCTAATCCACGCGCCGATTGATGTAAGCTGCACCAAGGCGGGAGAAGACCGCGGCGCAGCGGCGCTATCCCGATCGGGATAGGGGCGGCGGCGAGTGCCATCCCCGATGGGTAGGGTTTGCCGGCGCGCCGTGGGAATACAATTGCCGGGGGGGTTCAGAGCCGGCTGGACCCCGTGCCTTGGCGTCGCGCGCAGACCGGCGTCGCCACATGCCGTACGGTCAGGAGAGCAGAGACATGACGCAGAAGAAGCACCATCCCACTCCGATGCTGGACGAGCTCGAGAACGGCCCCTGGCCTAGCTTCATCTCGGGGATCAAGCGGCTTCGCGATCAGCATCCGGACGGCCGCATCAACGGGGTGGCCAACGATCTGCTGGGACAGCTCGAGCACTCCTACGAAACCCGCAAGGGCTACTGGAAGGGGGGCACCGTCAGCGTCTACGGCTACGGCGGTGGCATTATTCCGCGCTTCTCCGAGGTGGGTAAGCAGTTCCCCGAGTCGCGTGAGTTCCATACGCTGCGGGTGCAGCCGCCGGCGGGTAACTTCTACACCACCGACATATTGCGGCAGCTCGGCGATAGCTGGGAGAAATGGGGTTCGGGGCTCGTCACCTTCCACGGACAGACGGGCAACATCATGTTCATCGGCGCCACCACGGAGAACACGCAGCATTTTTTCAACGAGATCAACGATTACGGCTTCGATCTCGGCGGCGCGGGTCCCTGCGTGCGCACGAGTCAGTCGTGCGTCGGTGCAGCGCGCTGTGAGCAATCCTGCTGCAACGAGCACAAGCTGCACCGCACGCTGGTCAACAATTTCACCGACGACGTCCACCGGCCGGCACTGCCCTACAAGTTCAAGTTCAAGGTCTCGGGTTGTCCCAACGACTGCATGAACGCCATCGAGCGCGCGGACTTTGCCGTGATCGGCACCTGGCGCGACGAAATCAAGGTCGACCAGGCGGAAGTCAAGGCTTTCGTCGAGCGCAAGGGCCGCCAGTATGTGATCGACAACGTGATCACCCGTTGCCCCACCAACTGCATGTCCCTGGCCGATGACGACACGCTGCAGATCGAGGACCGCAACTGCGTGAAGTGCATGCACTGCCTGAACGTGATGAACCGGGCGCTTTCGCCGGGCGACGACAAAGGCATCTCGGTGTTGATCGGCGGCAAGCGCACACTCAAGATCGGCGATCTGATGGGTACGGTGGTGGTGCCGTTCATGCGGCTCGAGAGCGAGGAAGATTACGAGCGTTTGACGGAGCTCGCCGAGGAGACAATAGACTTCTGGGCCGAGAACGGCCTCGAGCACGAACGCATCGGCGAGATGATCGAGCGCATAGGCCTGGTGAATTTTCTCGAGGGTGTGGGGGTCGAGGTCGATCCGAACATGGTGACGCATCCGCGCGAGAGCTCCTACGTGCGCATGGACGGCTGGGACGAAGAGGCGAAGAAGTGGTTCGAGCGCAAGCGCGGATCGCAGCAGGCGGCCTGATAGCCCCGATTCAGCGGCATAGAAACTGACGAGCGGAAACAAGGCGATGGCACAGGCACAGGCGCAGAAGCGAAAGCCCCGCATGCCCATTGAATCGGGCTGTCCGGACGGGTTTCAGTACATGCACCCCACGATGGTGAAGAACTTCGGGCGGTGGAGCTACCACGAGCATCCGCGGGCGGGGGTGTTGCGCCACGTCGCTCACAGCGGCGACGAGATATGGACGGTCAAGGCGGGCACGCAGCGGATACTGGACGTTTTCACGCTGCGCAAGCTGTGCGACATCGGCGACGAGTATGCCGACGGCCACGTCCGCTTCACTATCCGCAGCAACATCGAGTACATGGTCAGCGATGCCGGTAAGGTGGAGCCGCTGATCGGAGCGCTCGAATCAGCCGGATTCGTGGTGGGCGGCACGGCGAACTCCGTGACTTCGATCTCCCACACCCAGGGATGGCTGCACTGCGACATACCGGGCACCGACGCCTCCGGCGTGGTCAAGGCGATGATGGACGAGCTCATCGACGAGTTCAAAAACTGCAACATGCCCAACCGCGTGCATATCACCACCTCGTGCTGCCAGATCAACTGCGGCGGGCAGGGCGACATCGCGATCAACGTCCAGCACACCAAGCCGCCGCGCATCAATCACGACCTGGTTGCGAACGTCTGCGAGAGGCCGTCCGTGGTGGCGCGTTGTCCTGTGGCCGCGATTCGGCCTGCCCAGGTCAATGGCAAGCCGAGCCTCGAGGTGGACGAGAAGAAATGCATATGCTGCGGTGCGTGCTACCCGCCGTGTCCGCCGATGCAGATCAACGATCCCGAGCACACCAAGCTGGCCATCTGGGTCGGCGGCAACCACTCCAACGCGCGCAGCAGGCCGACCTTCCAGAAGCTGGTCGCAGCGGGCGTTCCGAACAACCCGCCGAGGTGGCCCGAGGCCACCGCCATCGTCAAGCGTATTCTGCGGGCCTACAAGGAAGACGCCAAGGACTGGGAGCGCATCAACGACTGGATCGACCGTATCGGCTGGCCGCGTTTCTTCGAGCTGACCGGGCTGCCGTTCACCAAGTACCACATCGATCACTGGCGGGGATCGCGCAAGAGCCTTAACTCTTCCTCCTACATTCGTTTCTAGGTTTCTCGGGCAGACAGATGAAGTTCGCGGTCATGGTCAGCGAGGGGCCTTACACGCATCAGGCCTCCGACACGGCTTACCAGTTCACGCGGGCGGCGCTCGAGATGGGTCACGAAATCGTGCGCGTTTTCTTCTACCACGACGGCGTCAACAACGGCACGCGCCTGACCACGCCGCCACAGGACGACCGCCACATCGTCAATCGTTGGACGAAGCTGGCCACGGATCACGATCTCGACATGGTCGTGTGCGTCGCAGCCGCGCAACGTCGCGGAATCGTCGATGCCGACGAAGCGAAGCGCAACGGCAAGGACGCGGACAACATCGCCCCCGGCTTTCGCATCTCCGGTCTGGGTCAGCTCATCGAGGCGGGTATCAAGGCCGACCGTCTCATGCTGTTCGGGGACTAGCGCCTCGGAGGGGGGGGCCATGGCTGCGGACGAGGAATACCTGGATGAAGGCGGTGCGCCGGGCGGTGTCGTCAAGAAGTTCATGTACGTCAACCGGCACGCGCCCTACGGTACCGTCTATGCACTCGAAGGCCTGGAGGTCGCGCTGATCGGTGCCGCGTTCGAGCAGGACGTGAGCATGGCCTTCGTCGACGACGGCGTGTATCAGCTGAAGAAGGGTCAGGACACCACGGAAAGCGAGATGAAGAACTTCTCGCCCACCTATCGGGCGCTGGAGATGTACGACGTAGAAAAGCTCTATGTAGAGAAAGCCTCCCTGGAGCAGCGCGGACTGAGCGAGGAAGATCTCATCGTGCCGGTCGAGGTGCTGGAGACGGCCCAGCTCGCGGCGCTGATGGAAGAGCAGGATGTCATCCTGGATTTTTGAAGCACAAAGATGTTGCATACCGTCAATAAATCCCCATTCGAGAGGAACAGCCTCGAGACCTGCCTGCGCCTGGCCGTGCCCGGCAGCGACATCCTCCTCATCGAGGACGGTGTGTACGCGGCACTGAAGGGGACGGCCGTGCAAGCGCGCGTGCAGCAGGCGGTCAAGGACCACAGCCTTTTCGTGCTCGGTCCCGATCTCAAGGCGCGCGGCATGGCCGACGGCGACTTGATCGAGGACATTGCCGTGATCGGCTACGAGGGGTTCGTCGAACTGGCAGTGAAGAACGAGCGGGTCCAGGCCTGGCTCTGAACGGCTGAAGGAACCGCTTTTACACAGGAGAGTCACCATGGCGCTTGAAATCGAAGGCAAGGTGTTCGACACCGATGAGGAAGGCTATCTGCAGAACCTGGGCGACTGGTCGCCGCAGCTGGCAGAGAAGATGGCGGAGATGGACGACTGCCAGCTTACGGACAATCACTGGGAAGTGATCAACTTTCTGCGCGAGTACTACGACGAGTACCAGATCGCTCCCGCGGTCCGGGTGCTCACCAAGGCCATCGGCAAGAAACTCGGCAAGGACAAGGGCAACAGCCGCTACCTGTACGAACTGTTTCCGTACGGTCCGGCGAAGCAGGCCTGCAAATATGCCGGTCTGCCGAAGCCGACCGGCTGCGTGTGAGGTCCCGCGATGGGGCGCGCCCTGGCGCCCCGTCGGCCGTCTCCCCCTGCGCGTGCTGCACAGGTGAGCGATGCTTACTGTCATCTTCGCGCTGATTCTCTACCTCGCCTTCGCGGTCTTCGTCATTGGTGTGGCGCGGCGCGTGGTAATGTACGCGCGTACTCCTGCGCCGCTGGTCATTCCGACCACGCCGGCGCCCACCACGCGTGCCGGCGTCGTCGCCCGGATGTTGAGGGAGGTTGTTCTCTTCGAAAGCCTCTTCAAGGGCGCGAAGTGGACCTGGCTGTTCGGCTGGGTGTTCCACTTCGCCCTGCTGCTCGTGCTGGTGCGTCACCTACGCTACTTCCAGGAGCCCGTCTGGTGGTGGGTTGCGGCGGGGCAGTGGGCGGGCGTTTACGCGGGCTACGCCATGGTCGCCGGGCTGGCGGGCCTGTGGGCGCGGCGCCTGCTGGTGGACCGCATACGCTATATATCGGCGCCCTCGGATTTCCTGATGCTGGCATTGCTGCTTGCCATCGCGGCCTCGGGCCTGCTCATGAGATACGTCTGGCACACGGACATCGTGGCACTGAAGGCGTNNTTGCTCATCCACCTTCTCCTTGTGGCCGCCCTGATGGTGGTGTTCCCGTTCAGCAAGCTGCTGCATGCTCCGGGCGTATTTTTCAGCCCCACGCGGAACCAGGCGGACGACCCGCGCGAGCGACGACGCGTTGCGGGCTGGGCCAAGCAGATCGGCGTCGACGGGCGCTCGCGGTAAGGCGATAGGAGCGATGGCGCAGTCCGCACGCGGCAAGCAGCAGGTGGAGGCCCCCCCGGTTCCCGTCCATCTCGAGGTCCCGTCCGTGAAGGTCGACGCAATGGCTCACTCCAAGCCTTTCGTCGCCAAGCCGGAGCACCAGGCGCCGCTGGGCTATCCGGGAGAGCTGGTCGAGAACTGGAAGGACGTCGCACTCGACAAGATGGGCGAGCTGCTCGGCAAGTACCGCTCGCTGCAGGTGTTTCTCGATGCCTGCGTCAAATGCGGCGCCTGCACCGACAAGTGTCACTACTACCTCGGCACGGGCGATCCCAAGAACATGCCGGTGGCGCGGCAGGATCTGCTGCGCAACGTCTACCGGCGCTACTTCACCGTGGCGGGCAAGTACTTTCCGAAGCTGGTCGGGGCCGTGGATCTGAGCGAGCAGGTGATCGAGGACTGGTACCGTTACTACCACCAGTGCTCGGAGTGCCGCCGCTGCTCGGTGTATTGCCCCTACGGTATCGACACGGCGGAGATCACCATGGCGGGCCGGGAGATCCTCGACTCCATCGGGGTCGGCCAGAAGTACGCCAACGAGATCATCTCCAAGGTTTACAAGATCGGCAACAACCTGGGTCTGCCGGCGCCGGCGCTGGCCGATACCCTCGAAGGACTCGAAGAGGACGTCAAGGAGGATACCGAGGTGGACGTTCGCTTCCCCCTCGACGAGAAGGGCGCCGAGGTTCTGCTCGTCACGCCTTCAGCAGATTTCTTCGCTGAGCCCCACGTCGACGGGCTTATCGGCTACGGCAAGGTGTTTCATCAGGCCGGTGTGAGCTGGACGCTCAGCTCCCACGCCTCCGAGGCGGCCAATTTCGGCATCTTTATCGGCAGCTACGAGCACATGCAGCGCGTCGCCGCACGCATTCGCGAGGCGGCACTCGATCTGGGCGTCAAGCGCATCGTTGTCGGCGAGTGCGGTCACGCGTGGCGCGTGGCGTACAGCTTCTGGAACACGCTGATTGGCCCTTTCGATTTTCTCGACCGAAATTACCCTGTTCCCCAGCACATCTGCGAGTTCACCTACGAGCTGCTGCAGCGCGGTGCGCTGCGGCTCGATCCCGAGGCCAACGACGACAAGGTGGTCACCTTTCACGATTCCTGCAACGTCTCGCGCGCCTCGCGCATGGGTGATCGCCCCGGAGGCCAGTTCCTCATTCCGCGCGCGCTCCTCAGAGCCTGCTGCAACCGCTTCGTCGACATGGCGCCGGAAACCACCCATGAGGCGACTTTCTGTTGTGGCGGTGGCGGCGGGTTGCTGACCGACGACCTCCTCGAGCTGCGGGTAAAGGGGGCGCTGCCGCGCGTGCAGGCACTCAAGCGGGTGATAGAGGAGGACGGCGTCACGCACATGGCTGCTATATGTGCGATTTGCAAAAGCCAGTTTACGAAGGTGCTGCCCTATTACGGGCTCGGCATGGACATGATAGTGAGCGTGCATCAACTGATTGGAGATGCCCTCGAGCTGCGCAGCGCGCAGTGATCTCTCACGGGTGACACCAGAAACAGCTGAGGACAAGGCGGGACACGATGGCGATTACGGCACAGGATCTCAAGAAGGGACTGACATTTCGGGCGTTCAAGGACGGCGATCACCAGTGGTCCAGTTGGGGCGAGGCGATCTTCGAAGGCGATCACTCGCACAAGTGTCCGACCTACGTGCACCGCACACCGCCGTGCCAGGGCAGCTGCCCGTCCGGCGAGGACATTCGCGGCTGGCTGCAGATCGTGCGCGGCATCGAGAAGCCGCCGCAGGACCTGAGCTGGCAGGAATACGCCTTCCGGCGCGCCACCGATGCCAACCCGTTCCCCGCCATGATGGGGCGTGTCTGCCCGGCGCCTTGCGAGGATGGATGTAACCGCAACAACGTCGAGGACTTCGTCGGTATCAATGCCGTCGAGCAGTTCATCGGTGACACTGCTTATCGCGAAGGTTATGCCTTCGTCGCTGCAGCGCCGCTCACGGGCAAGCGCATCGCAGTCATAGGCGGCGGCCCGGCGGGGCTGGCGGCGGCCTACCAGCTGCGGCGAAGAGGTATCGCTTCGACGATCTTCGACGAGCACGACGAGCTCGGAGGCATGTTCCGCTACGGCATACCCGGCTATCGCACCCCGCGCGAAGTGCTCGATCACGAGATCAAGCGCATCCTCGATATGGGCGGCATCGACACCCGACTAGGAACGCGCGTCGGCAAGGACGTCAGCGTAGAGGAGCTGGAAGCCGAGTTCGATGGTGTGGTCTGGGCCATCGGCTGCCAGGTCGGGCGGGCATTGCCGGTGCCGAACGGCGACGCGCCGAACTGCATCAGCGGTGTCAAGTTTCTGGAGGCCTTCAATCGAGGCACGCTCAAGGTTACGACGGGCAAGATCGTCTGCGTCGGCGGCGGGGACACTTCAATCGACGTCGTCTCGGTGGCGCGACGGCTCGGCAAGATCGAGAAATCGCACCCGAAGGACCGTCTCGAGAACGTGATCGGCGGGCATGTGGCCCAGGATGCCGCCATCGTTGCCGCCCGCGAGGGCGCCGACGTCACCCTGACCGCGCTGTTCGCCCGCGAAGAGATGACCGCCACGGAGCACGAAGTGCACGATGCGCTGCGTGAAGGAGTGAAGATCTTCAACCGGGTCATGCCGACGGAGGTGCTCGTTGGCGACGACGGCAGGGCATCCGCCGTGAAAATGGCGAAGTGCACCATGGAAAAGGGTGTGCCGGTTCCCATCGAGGGCACGGAGTTCGAGCTCGAGTGCGACCTCATCGTCGCCGCCATCGGTCAGGCGGGAGATCTCGAAGGGCTCGAGCAGTTCGACAACGGCCGTGGCCTGATCGATGCCGACCCCTTCTTCCGTGTTCCGGATCGGCCCGGGCATTTCGTTGCCGGCGACATCGTGCGACCACACTTGCTCACCACGGCCATCGGCCAGGCGTCCATTGCGGTGGAGAGCGTCGTTGCCTTCCTCGACGACACCGAGATTTCGAGGAGACCCAAGGTCGATGTGCACCACTTCGATCTCATGCAAAAGCTGCGCGAGTCGCACTTGGAGCCGACGCCCTATGATCACCGGCAGGAGTGGGGCACGTGCTACGACGAATACGCGGTTCACAACTACGAAGATCGTTCGACCCACGAAGTCATCTCCTCGGAGCGGCTCTTTCTCGGGCACTTCGAGCATGTGCCGCGCCACAAGCGCGAAGAGATCGGACCCGGTGCCGAGGAGGTGATGGGCCATTTTGAAGAAAGGCTCGTCGGTCTCGACGACGAGCAAGCGATGGCCGAGGCCAAGCGCTGCATGAGCTGCGGCATGTGCTTCGAGTGCGACAACTGCGTCATCTTCTGCCCTCAGGACGCCGTGTTCCGCGTGAAGAAGGATCGATCCACCACGGGCCGCTACGTCGACACCGATTACTCCCGCTGCATCGGTTGCCACATATGCGCGGACGTGTGTCCCACGGGTTACATCGACATGGGTCTGGGGGAGTAAGGTGCTCGGGCCGCTGGGGCGTGCGCTGCAATCAGCCGGGCTCGTGGCGGGGGTTCTCATGTGCATGCTGACGCTTCCCGCCCGGGCCGAGGTTCCTCTGCCGGACGTGCCGCGCGGCAAGGGCGAGCGCTGTGTCGAGCCCGTAGAGCTCATGCGGCGTGAGCACATGGAGTTTCTACTGCACCAGCGCGATCTCACTGTCCACGACGGTGTACGCTCCAAGCGTCACAGCCTTGTCGAGTGCATTGCCTGTCATGCCGAGCGTGACGAAAGCGGCGCCTACGTTGCGATCAACGCACCCGAGCAGTTCTGTGAAGGATGCCACGCTTACGCTGCCGTCGACATCGATTGCTTCGAGTGCCATGCCACGGTGCCGCCGGCGGCGGCCGGCGACATCGGCGCGGGCTCGGAGCGCATGGCGCGGCCCGAGGCGCGGCCATGAGTGACAGCCAAGCCAGAGCGCGTGCCGAGCGACGCGCGTTTCTCGGTAAGGCTGCGGCCGGAGGCGGCGCCGCCATGCTGGCGCTCGCCCCCGGCGTGCGCCTGGTCGAGCTCGCGTTGGCGAAGCCGGACGAGGAGCGGGTCGACGCCGGTGTGCGCTGGGGGATGCTGATCGACACCGCTCGCTGCGCGCAGGGGTGCCGCGCCTGTGTCGATGCCTGCAACGAGGAGCACGGCCTCAAGGGTTTCGATCGCCCGCAGACCGATGCACAGTGGATTCGCAAGCTCGACGTGCGTGATCCGGCGACCGGAAGGGAATTCTCCTTGCCCATGCTGTGCCAGCACTGCGAGGAGCCGCCGTGTGTCGACGTGTGCCCCACGGGGGCGTCGTTTCGGCGCGACGACGGCATCGTCCTCGTGGACAAGCACACCTGCATCGGCTGTCGCTATTGCATGATGGCCTGCCCGTACAAGGCGCGCTCGTTCGTACACGAAACGTTGAGCGGGCAGAAGCCCTATTCGCCGCGGGGCAAGGGAACCGTGGAGAGCTGCACGTTTTGCGTACATCGCGTCGATCGCGACGCGTCACCGGCCTGCGTCGAAGCGTGCGCGGCCGACGGCGGCGGCGCCATGACCTTCGGTGATCTGAACGATGCCGACAGCGCTGTGTCCCGGCGTGCGCGCGAGCTGGCGCACACCGAACTGCGCGCCGATCTGCGCCTCGGTACCGGGGTGCGTTACGCCGGCACGTGACCCGCATCACGAGCAGAAACAGGGACATGGCGATCACCCGATATCGACCCATCGGCGCGGGCGCCGGCTATTACGCGGTGCTGTCGGTGCTCCTGGCGCTGGTCGCCGCCGGCGGCTATGCCGCCCATTTCATGGACGTCAACGGGCATTATGTGACGGGCATGAACAATCAGATCGTCTGGGGCGTGCCGCACGTGTTCGCCGTCTTTCTGATCGTGGCGGCCTCGGGGGCGTTGAACGTGGCGTCGATGGCGTCCGTGTTCGGTCGTCTCGACTACAAGCCCCTCTCGCGACTGTCCGCCCTGCTCGCCATCGCGCTGCTGGTGGGGGGGCTCGTGGTGCTGGTGCTCGACCTCGGGCGCCCGGACCGCCTGATCGTCGCCATGACCCACTACAACTTCAAGTCCATATTCGCCTGGAACATCTTTCTCTACACGGGCTTCATTGTCATTGTGGCGCTCTACCTCTGGCTCATGTTCGAGCCACGCCTGGATCGGTATGTGTCCTCCGCCGGGATCGTGGCGTTCGTGTGGCGTATCGTATTGACGACGGGCACCGGGTCCATATTCGGTTTTCTCGTCGCGCGCGAGGCTTACGACGCAGCCATCATGGCGCCGTTGTTCGTCGCCATGTCTCTGTCTTTGGGCACCGCCGTCTTCATCGTCTTCCTCATGGCCCTGTGCCGAGGCTTCGGGTGGCAGCTGGGCGATGCCATCGTGATGCGGCTCGGGAGGCTTCTCGGCATTTTCGTGGCCACGGTTCTGTACCTGTCCCTGGCCCAGCACCTGACCAGCCTTTATGCCGCCGAGCATCACCGGGTGGAGCGCTTCCTGTTGCTCGAGGGTGGCGTCTACACGGCCGTGTTCTGGTTGCTGCAGGTGCTGCTCGGTGGGCTCCTGCCACTGGCCCTTTTCTATCTGCCGCGTTTTCAGGGCCGGCGCGCCGCCGTTGCTCTCGGCGCCGCGCTGGTCCTCGTCGGCGGTCTCGCCCAGCTATACGTGATCATCATCGGCGGCCAGGCATACCCCCTGAGCATACTGCCGGGCATGCAGGTGAGCAGCAGTTTCTTCGACGGCGCCGTGGCGGCTTACGCGCCCAGCTTGCCGGAGGTCGCTCTCGGTGTCGGCGGGGCGGCCCTGGCGCTGATGATCGTCATGCTGGCACTGCGCGTGTTGGCCTTCTTTCCGGAACGCCTCGATGACGCGTCCGTCGGTGGCATCTCACCGCCAGAATCCGAGCCCCAGGGGCTGAGTGCTCGATGATGCCTCGCCGTCGCGCCTGCCGTGACGGCCGCGCGGATTTCCATCGGCGGCCCGGCACAAACTTATGCACCGACTGCTGATATCCGCCGCGCACAAGTCGTCGGGAAAGACGACCCTGGCGCTGGGCCTTTGTGCGGCCTTGGCCGCCCGCGGCCTGCGGGTACAGCCCTTCAAGAAAGGGCCCGACTACATCGATCCGACATGGCTTGCCCTCGCCGCGGGGCGGGAGTGCGTCAACCTCGATTTCTACACCATGGAAGAAGACGAGATCGAGGCGGCCTTCGCCCGGCACGCCTGGGGTGCGGACGTCGCGCTCGTCGAGGGCAACAAAGGTCTCTATGACGGCCTCGCGCTCGACGGCAGCAACAGCAATGCGGCGCTTGCAAGGCTCCTCCACACGCCGGTGTTGCTCGTCATCGATGCCCGCGGCATGACCCGCGGCATCGCGCCGCTCATACTGGGTTACCAGGCTTTCGAGCCGGACATCGATATCCGCGGGATCGTTCTGAACAAGCTCGGGGGGCAGCGCCACGAAGGCAAGCTGCGCTGCGTGATCGAGCATTACACCGACGTGCCGGTCGTAGGCGCCGTGTATCGCGACCCCGCTCTCGAGATATCGGAGCGTCACCTCGGCCTGATGCCCAGTCACGAGGTTTCCGGAGCGCGGGCGCACATCGACGCCATCGCTGCCTCCATCGCCGGTCAGGTCGACGTGGATGCCGTGCTCGCTCTGGCTCACGGTGCCCCGCTCGCGGCGCCGCCGCGGCGATCGGCCGCCGTCTGCGCTGCGGACGTGCGCGTCGGCGTGCCCCGCGACGCCGCCTTCGGCTTTTACTACGCCGACGACCTCACGGCCCTTAGAGACGCCGGCGCCGAGCTGGTCTGTTTCGATGCGCTCGTCGACGAGACCCTGCCGCCGGTGGACGGCCTGTTCATCGGCGGCGGATTTCCAGAGACTCACATGGAGGCCCTCGAGCGCAACGTCCGCCTGCGCCGCGAGATCCGCCAGTTCGCCCACAGCGGAAGGCCGGTCTACGCCGAGTGCGGCGGCTTGATGTATCTCTCGCGCAGCCTCTCGTGGGACGGGCGACGCTGCGAGATGGTCGGCGCGCTGCCCCTCGACTGCGTTGTCATGTCGCGGCCCCAGGGCCGGGGTTATGTCAGCCTGCGAGAGACGGACCGGGCTCCGTGGCCGCGACTCGGAGCGGGCGCGCACACGGAGATTCCGGCCCACGAGTTTCACTACTCGCGCGCCGAGAATATCGCCGGCGATGTCGACTTCGCCTATGACGTCGTGCGGGGCGCCGGTATCGATGGCTCACATGACGGCATGCTCTGGCGCAACGTGCTGGCGGCGTATTCCCATCAGCGCCACGTGCGTCGCAATCCCTGGACGGCGCGTTTCGTCGAGCACGTTCGCCGATGTACGCATCGTCGCGGTACGAGCTCGATGCGGGCGTCCTCCGAGACGCGGCTCGGCGCCGACTGATGCCTGTCACCGTCACCGACAGGGCCGTAGCGCAGATTCGCGCTGCAAGGCAGGAAGCCGACGCCGGGGGAATGGCTCTGCGCGTCGCGGTCAGACGCAGGAGCGACGGATCTTTGGAGTACGCAATGGGTTTCGATGAGCCCACGGACGCGGACACGCGGATTCGCGCGGACGATGTCGAAGTGGTGGTGGCACCGACCAGCATCGATCTTCTGCAGGGCACGACCCTTGATTTCGTGGAGCTCGAAGCCGGCGACTTCCAGTTCATCTTCCTGAACCCGAACGACCCCGCCTACGTAGCACCGCGAGACGAGTGACGCCTTGCGGCCCGCCGGCGCCGCGCTCGCGCGTGACGCCGCCGTTTGCGGCACCGGGATTGAAGCGGTTTGTCCCCGCTTTGCGGCAAATGGCGTAGAATTCCACGGCTGAGAGCCCAACGGGCGATGGTGACAGGCCAGCCGAGTGACTCAGTGACGAGCGCCGTATCCAACAGAGAATTATGGCAGCGCCTGCGCAAGGCAGGCCGCTGGATTCTCCCCAGGCCCCTCGTTTGGCGGCACGAGGACCTCGGTCGGGCGCGCCGACACTTCACCTGGGTGCTGGTGGGCATCGCGTCGACCATCGTCACCGTCCTGGTGATCGGTTTTCTGATCTGGCGATTGCCCGAGGCCGCTGCGGCGCTGTGGCTGGTGCAACTTCTTGTCGTCGCCATCCTGGTAACCCTGATGGGCGTCGCGTTGGTGTGCGTGCAGCGCTGCTTCCTGCAGCCGCTGGCCGACCTGCGCGACTGGGCGGCGCAGGTCCGCGGCGGAAACCTCGCGGCGCGACTGCCCGCAGCCCAGAGCGAGGAGTTTGCCGGTCTCGCTCAGGACGTCAACGAACTCTCGGAGGCGCTGCAGGCGCTCTCGCGCGATATGAACGCTCGCGCCGAGGGACAGACGGCACGCCTGGCGCGGAAGACGCGGTCGCTTGAGTTGTTGTACCAGGTGGCGGCGAGCATGAATCTCGCCGGCGACATCGACGGCATGCTGACGCGACTGCTCGACGCCCTCAGGAATCTCGTCGGTGCGCGTGCCGCCTGCGCGCGACTGCTCACCGACGAGGGACGGATGCGGCTCGTCGCCAGCGTCGGGCCCGGCGCCGACATAGTGGCACGCGAGCGCGACATGCCGGCGGGAGAGTGCGCATGCGCCAGAGCGCTAATCGAAGGAAAGCTCTTTAGCGCCCAAGACATCAAGCAGTGCGAGAAGCTCGTCTCCGAGCCAATCCTGCAGGGGAGCGACGTGCGTCTGATCGCGATTCCGTTGCAGCATCACGATCGCACGCTTGGTGTTTACAACCTGTTCGTCGACACCGACAGTGAGTTCGTCGGTGAAGAAGGCGAAGCGCTGCTGACCAGTATCGGCCGGCATCTGGGCATAGCCATCGAGAAGGGACGGTTGGATCAGGAGCGGCAGCGGCTCTCGCGCATGGAGGAGAGGGCACAGCTTGCCAACGAGCTGCACGATTCGCTGGCGCAGACGCTGGCGAGCCTGCGGTTCCAGGTGCGCGTGCTCGACGAGACACTGCATCAGGGCGACGAGTGCAAGATCTGGGAGGAAATGGAGCGGGTGGAGAGCAGTCTCGACGAGGCCTACACCGAATTGCGCGAACTCATAGCGCATTTCCGTGCGCCCATCGACAAGCGTGGCCTCGTGCCCGCGGTGGAGACGGCGATCGCCCGGTTCCGCCAGGAGACCGACATGCCGATATTCTTTCAGAATCAGTGGCAGGGCGATGATCTTCCCGAAGACATGGAGCTTCAGGTGTTGCGCATCATCCAGGAGGCGCTCACCAATATCCGCAAGCACAGCCGTGCCGATGCCGTGCGCGTGCTGCTGCGAAGCGACTCTGCCGGACGTCGTCGCGTGTTGATCGAGGACGACGGCGTGGGCTTCAACGAGCCGCAGCTCTCGGACCACCCCGGTCAACACATCGGTCTTTCGATCCTGCACGAGCGTGCTGCGCGCCTCGGCGGCAACCTGCGTGTGGAAAGCGAGCCCGGCGAAGGCACGCGGGTGCTGCTGACCTTCCAGTACCCGAACGTCGCGGTAAGCGCCGAGGCCGCGCCGGCCGGATGATGCGCGTTCTGCTCATCGACGATCACGCCCTGTTCCGGGTCGGCCTGGAGGGACTGCTTGAACGACGCGGCATCGAGGTGGTCGGTGCCGTCGGCAGCGGCCGTGAAGGTTTGCGTTTGGCGCGGGATTTGCAGCCGGACGTGGTTCTGCTCGATCTTCGCATGCCCGAGATGCACGGCCTCGAGATACTGAGCAAGCTGCGGGAGATGGCGCCCGAGCTGCCGATCGTCATGCTGACCACCAGCAGCGCCGAGAGTGATCTGGTGGAGTCGCTGCGAAGCGGGGCACGCGGCTATCTGCTCAAGGACATGGAGCCCGACGAGCTCGTCGCGACGCTGCGCGACATCGTCCGCGGCAAGACCGTGATCGCGCCGGGACTTACCGGGGTGCTGGCCAAGGTGGTCAAGGAGGGGGACAGCCGCCGCGAGCAGGACGCCAAGTCGCCGTTCGGCAGGCTGACCCCGCGCGAACTGGAGATCCTCTGCCACCTCTCGGAGGGTCAAAGCAACAAGATGATCGCGCGCAACCTGGACATTTCCGACGGCACCGTGAAACTGCACGTGAAGGCAATTCTGCGTAAGCTGGGCGTGCGCTCGCGCGTCGAGGCGGCGGTGATGGCCGTCGAGCACGGCGTGTGTCAGCGCGAACAGAGTTGAGCCGTCTGCATGGCGTACGTGGCGTGCAATTAGCCGCGGCGCCCGCGGGCAGGGTTGCGGGAAGGGCAGACCCGCCGTGGGTTAGAGGTAGGACTTGCGCTCGCGACGGCGGCGGCCGGCGCGTTGGATGACGCGGCCGCGAATTGCACTCGAATCGCTAACAGCGACGGTGGGGTAACTTGCATTCAGCGGCCTCAAGCACCAGCGGCGACCGTCGCGGACGAGTTGTCGCAACAGGTACTCGCCGTCGTGCTGCGCCACCACGAAGCAGCCGTCCTCGAGCGCACCCCCGGGCTCGGCGACGATGACGACGCCGTGGGGAAACTCGGGCTCCATGCTGTCGCCCAGAACCTGCAGCGCGAAGGGCTCGCTGTCCGCACACCCGCTCACACGGCCTCCGGTCGGTACCACGCAAGGCGTGCGTGAAGACGGACCACCTCACCGACGATCACGAGCGTCGGCGCCTGTACCCGCGCCTCGTTGACGAGGCGCGGCAG